>Ga0310695_10005017_pt1 | contig 23573 bp, 22 predicted proteins | sample RumenRJG_04DNA_FD_203882 | JGI IMG/M metagenome (GOLD analysis project Ga0310695, IMG submission 203882) | Bovine rumen microbial communities from Lethbridge, Alberta, Canada - RJG_04 (v2) (version 2) | ecosystem: Host-associated > Mammals > Digestive system > Stomach > Rumen | place: Canada...
ACCTTCCAAAGTCTTGTCGGAAAGGATTTTAACGATTGAAACCTCACGGAACTGAAGCTTCATTTCCTCACGAGCCTCTTTAAGTTTCTTAGAAAGTTCAACCTTCGATTGTGAAAGTTTTTGCTCCTGTTCCCTTAATATTTCGGTCTGTTCACGAGCTTTTTCCTCGATTCGGATTTGTTCAGTAACATCATTACCGATGAAGACAATTTTCGCAGGCTCGCCGTACATATCATGCACAACGGTATACGTACCTTGAAACCACCTTTCCTCACCCGTTTTAGTAAACCATTTGTGTCTACCTTCAAAAGGAACACCGTTTATAATATTTCTCCAAATAACTTTGAAATCCTCCAAATCGGTTGCCGTCAAGAAGTTGAAAATCGTCCTCTTAACAAGTTCGTCCGGGGTAAACTGAAGAATATCAATAAGTTTGTGGTTCATCTCAAGCACCCTTCCGTCAGGACCGTATTCTGCTTTCATGGTAGAACGGTTAAGAGCGTCGATTTGTCCTTTATAGTCAAGACTCTCTTTCTTGCTCTCCGTAATATCAATACCCAAGAAAAGAATCTTAACGGGCTTTCTCATTATATCCCTTACAGAAACGTATGTTGCCATTGTCCAAAGGTCGGTACCGGATTTCGTAACGTGTTTCATATCACCCTCAAAGTGCTTACCACCAGAGGCAAGATTTTGCCACAACTCATTGAACCAAGCCCTGTCTTTGTCGGAAATAAACATCGAAATATGTTTTCCTTCGATTTCGGAAACATTCGTATAACCGAGTTTCGTCAAAAATTTCGTATTAGCATATTGCAAGAAACCATCAACTGAATACTCGGCACGTATCATGGTGTGGTTAACGGAATTAGTGAACGAAACGAATTGTTCGGACTGTTCGGCTGCCTTAATCTGAGTCTGTTTCAAAGCGTCCATATTTTTACGCATCTCTTCCTCTTGATGCGCCATTATTTCCGCCTGCTCCTGAGACTCTTTCAAGAGCTGAGCCGTTCTCATGTTGATATTAACGTTTGAAATCGTGGAGGCAATAGACTCTGCCACACGCTCGATAAACTCGATTTCAAAAGGCTGATATTTTACAAAAGAGGCGATTTCGACAACGCCGTAAATCTCGTCGTTTACTTTCAAGGGTACAATTACAAGGCTCCGAGGATTGGCCTTTCCCAAACCTGAAGTTATCTTAACATAATCCTCTTTGGTCTCCTTTATAAAAATAGTTTTTTTCTCCTGAGCACAAGCTCCGACCAAACCCTCACCCCATTGAATCTCTTTGTTAGGATATTTTTTACGTCCGTATGCGTATGAGGCCGTCATATTAAAAATCTTCTGACCATTCCTTTCCTGCAAAAGGAAGAAACACGCCTGCTGTGCATTAACGTATTTTACGAGGTTCATAACGACCTCGTTAGAGAGTTTGTCAATATCGCCGATGTTTTCACGGAGAATATCACCGAAACGCGCAAGACCCTCGGTAATCCAGTGCCGCTGCTTGTCTTCGTTTTTACGGGCATCTTCCTCTTCCTGAGAACGTTTCAACTCGTTCCGCAAGTTGATAAGAGACTTTCCGATTTCGTCACCTTCTTGAAATTCATACTGAAAATCGGTCTGACCCTGACGTATTTTTTCGACAAAATCGAAGACTTTTCTTGATTTTGCCTGCTCACTATTAATACCGTCATTCAAATCCGTAATACGGCTCTGCAATTCGTTACCTGTATAGTAACCGAAAAAGCCGAACAAAACAGGCAATGCCAAATTAACCCACATAGAAGGACTTTCTCTAAAAGTTTCTACAATGAGGTCAAACGATATAGGCTCCCGCTGAAAAACCATATCCAAAAATACGATTATCGACAAAAGACCCACACCGATTAAAAATCCTACAAACGCGTAAGAATATGCGGCATTGGCTTGCGCTTTCTTTTTCATAATCAACCTTGTTTAATTATTTTATTAAAGCAACTTCAAATTCTTTAATACCTCCAAAACCGTTTCCTCGGAATAAGGTTTTTCCAAAATGGTATCAAAGCCGGCATCTCCAAATTCAGAGGCAAAATCCTCCAAATTATGAGCCGTAATAGCAACCACGGGTATACTCGAATACTTACTATCAGATTTCAATTTTTTTGTGGCCTCAATACCGTTCATAACCGGCATTTCAATATCCATAAAAATAACGTCAATCTTCTCTTTTTCCAAAACATCAAAGGCTTCCTTACCGTTAGAAACCATTCTGACACCGATAGTAGGATCTATCATATCAACGTATGATGCTAAAAGAAACTGATTCGCAAATATATCGTCTGCTACTAAAACTGTTAATTTTGACATACTTTTTTCTAAAAAAACGTTTTATTTTTGAGTACGGGGAAATTTCTTCTTAAAAAAATCATCTCCCGTATTATTGTTATGCAATATAAATACCAAAACTCTAAAATTTTTGCCTTAAAAAGGTTTTACGGCAAAAAGAGCAAGTTTTTCAAGCGGCAAAACTTTGTCTGCGGCACCAAGTTTTACTGCCTCTTTAGGCATACCGTAAACCACACACGTTGCCTCGTCCTGAGCTGCCGTTTTAGCACCGGCCTCTTTCATTTCCAAAAGACCTTTTGCTCCGTCATCACCCATACCTGTCATAATAATTCCGACCGCATTAGCACCGGCATAACGAGCCGTAGAACGAAATAAAACATCAACAGAAGGACGGTGTCTATTAACCAAAGGGCCTTCTTTGACTTCAACATAATATTTCGCGCCAGAGCGTTTCAAAAGTGTGTGTTTGTTGCCCGGAGCTATCAAAGCATGACCGGGAAGAACACTATCACCATTTTCAGCTTCTTTGACACTAATTCTACAAATATCGTTAAGACGGTTTGCAAACGAACGGGTAAAATTCTCCGGCATGTGCTGAACAATCACAATACCCGGACAATCCTCAGGCATAGCCTCCAAAAATACTCTCAAAGCCTCCGTTCCGCCGGTTGAAGCTCCTACAGCAATAACTACGTCAGTGGTTTTAATCATGCTCGAACCGACAACCGAGGGCGATTTGGCGATAACCGCATCAGCCGAAAGTTTAGGCTCGACCTTCATAAAAGTAGGTGTACGTTTAATAAGTTTTGCACAAGCAGCCGCCCTTACAGCTTCAATAAGACGGATTCTTGACTCTTCGATAAACTGCTTGGTATCCATTCGCGGTTTTGCGATAACATCTACCGCACCGTATTCCAAAGCCTTTAAAGCCGTCTGACTGCCCTCTTCGGTAAGAGAAGAAATTATCAACACAGGAATAGGATGTTGTGTCATAATTTTTCTCAAAAACGTAATACCATCCATACGGGGCATTTCTACGTCAAGAGTAATTACGTCAGGAACCTCCGTCTGAATCCTCTTGGCGGCAATATAAGGATCCGAGGCCGTCGCCATAACCTCTATCTGAGGATCGGTCTGCAAAATAGAAGACAATGTCTGTCTGACAACAGCCGAATCGTCTACAATTAATACCCGTATTTTCTTATTATCCAATGACATAATCACCTTCCTTTTTTTTAAATAAATTATCTCCGCTTTTTTTAGCAGAATATATATTATTTACTGATATTGCTCTTAATATAACACTGAAGCACTTCGCCCGTATGAGTGTTATAAATAATTTTACGTCCGCTGTTACCGCCCGTAGAACGACCGATAATAGGAATATGTTTTTCTTCAAGCATTTCTTCAGCAACCATAATATTTCGTTGTCCGATATGCATTATATTGGATGAAAACGCGATTACCTCACCGCCTCCGAATATTTTTGCCACGAGATTGTTTGGACGACAGCCTAACTGAACCATTTTTTCAACCAATCTTTCAATAGCGATGTTTCCGTATTTCGGAGATGCTAATTCCATACCGTTCCAAGTAGGCAACATATAATGGTTGATGCCCCCGATGCCTGATGTTCTGTCCCACAAACATACCGCAACGCATGAGCCGAGTATAGTTGTAACCTCACTCGGCTGATTCGAGGCGTACATTGTAGAAGGATATAAAAAATGTCTGGTCATAGGTTTACTTGTTTTTCTTTAGGTTATCAGAATATTTCTTCATCACCGAAGAATACTTCGTTTCCTTCTTCGGAATAATCGTTATTTTGCTCTTGCGATTCAGGTATAATCACGGTAAAGGTAGAACCTTCGTTTTCTTTGCTCTTAACCTCCAAGCGTCCGTTAAGCAAATCAATGTAGGCCTTGTTGATTGAAAGACCTAAACCGTGTCCTCTATTCAAAGAGTTAATACCGTTGTCCAATCTCTTAAAACGGTCGTAAATAATATTCAAATTTTCCTCAGAAATACCCATGCCCTCGTCAATAACATCAACGACAAGTTCACCGTTTTCGTTGATACCGTATGCTATTTCAACACGTTTTTCTTTGCGGTTAAAGTTGATGGCATTGCAAAGCAAATTCGATAAAATAAGCATCAGTTTGTCGCTATCGGTTCTGAACAAAACAGGAATGCCCTCACCCATACGATTTGTAATAACCTGACGCAATGCTTTTCGCTCGATTTCGCGGGTGTATTGTCCAAAAAGACTTGTAATAACCTCACCGACATTAACAACCGAAATGTTAGGTTGAATTTCACCGGCTTCGATTTCCGCAGCCGCAAAAATATTTTTAAACTGGAAATCCAAGTTGAACGCCTCGCCGTGAATCATCGTAGCCATGCGTTTCATTCTTGCAACATCAGTCTCAGGACATTCCATTATACTTTTTGAAAGTCCGAGAATAGAAGCAAAAGGATTGATAATCTCATTTGTAATGTTTGAAATAAAATGAGATTTCATAGCCTCGGATTCTGTCAGTTTCTGATTCAAATCCAAAAGTTGCTTATTGAGGGAGTTAAGGTTTTCAACGGCTGCCTTGTACTTTTCGATACGGGCAGACAACTCGTTCAAAAGAACTCCGTCGCTTATATTCTGTGCCTGTATGTTATCCATAATATTTTGATTTCTTAAATATTAGTAGTTAAGTAGTTTAGTATCTAATTTTTACCTTTTGTCTTTATCAGTCTCAAATCCGTTTGAAAACGGTTGGTTTCAATTGTTTCAACGGAACGTTTATTCCCGTAACGGACTCCGAATGTCCGAGAAAGAAATAACCGCCCGGTTTCAAATGTCTGCAAAGCTTGTTGATAACCTTTTCCTGCGTACTACGGTCAAAATAAATCAACACGTTGCGACAAAAAATAATATCAAAATTATTCGGTACATCATAAAAATCATCCATAAAATTAAGACGCATAAAACTTGTTTTGGCTCTTAATTCAGGAACGATTCTCACCGTAGGTTTCGTTCTGTCTTTGCTTTTCAATAAATATTTTTTCTTCAAATCCATCGGAATGACTGAAACCCGCTCTTCCGGATAAATAGCAGTAACAGCCTTTTCCAAAACGATAGTCGAAAGGTCGCTTCCTAAAATCTGAAAATCAAACCCTCTAAACCGTTTTGCAAATTCCGACAAAACAATGGCAAGCGTATAAGGCTCCTCACCCGAAGAACAACCTGCCGACCATACTTTTACATAGTTTTGACGTCTTACCTGATAAAATTCGGGCAAGATAGTATCCGTCAAAAACTCAAAATGCTGATTCTCCCTAAAAAAATCCGTTTTGTTGGTCGAAACAACGTCCATCATGGATATAATTTCAGTTTCGCCTTGAGGAGAAAATACATAATCAACATAATCCGAAAATGACGGTATTTGCAACGCTCTTAAACGTTTCTGCAAACGACTTTGAAGCATAATATGCTTAGCCTCAGGCATTTTGATACCATACTGACCATAAATAAATTTGCTCAGACGTTCAAAATCCTTGGCAGAAAGTTTTGCATCATAATAGGTCAACGGACTAACGGAATTTTCCATGAGAAATAGTTTTTTTCTTAATTGTTTTTTTTAAAAAAATAATTACTCTATTTTTTCAGCTTTCTTTGACTCCTCACTCTCTGCCGTATCCTGCATCATAACAAGCTCGTCAGTAGAGAATACTTTGTCAATATCCAAAAGCATAACGAATTTCTCATCGGACATTCTGTAAACGCCGTCAATAAATTTTGATTTGTATTTTGCGCCGATACCCGGAGGCGGCATAATTTCTTCCTGTTGAAGTTCAAAAACTTCCTTAACGGAATCCACTAAAATACCGGCATTTACAACCTCGCCTTCGATTTCAACGTTCAACACTAAGATTACAGTATCACGCTTGTATTCAATAGGTTCCATACCGAATTTCATTCTTACGTCAATAATCGGCAAAACCGTTCCGCGTAGATTGATAACACCCTTCATATAATCCGGTGCTGTAGGCACTTTAGTTATCTGCACAAGCTGAAGAATGTTTAAAACCTTTCCTACGTTGATTGCGAAATATTCTTCGCCCAACATAAAAGAAATATAAGAGTTAGTTCCCTGCTCCATGTTTATCGTGGTTTTAATTAAGTTCGTTATATTTTGTAAACTGATTGATAACTTTGTGTGTATCAAGTACTAAAGCAACAGTTCCGTCGCCTAAAATTGACGCACCAGAGAAAATATCTTGTTTTCTGTAAAGTTTTCCAAGAGGTTTCAATACAGCCTGATATTCACCCGTAATATTATCAACTACTATTCCGATTTTTCTATCTTCGTATTTCACCATTATAACCTCTTCTTTTTCCGGCACGTTTTCGGTGATTCCAAACTCGTCCCTCAAATAATAAAAAGGATATTGCGTTCCCTCTATATTGATAACGTTTTGGAAAGCAGCTGCAATTTTTGAATGTTCCACTGCAAAAATCGTATCAATTACCGAAAGCGGAATTATATAATCAACATCGGCAATGCGTACAAGCATACCGTCAATAATACTCAATGTAAGAGGCAATTTTATCGTAATCGTAGTTCCTTCTCCTAATTGCGAGGAAACCTGAACTGTACCTCTGATGTCAGAGACTTTACGCTTTACGACATCCATGCCTACGCCGCGGCCGCTGATATTCGTAACTTGCTCCGAAGTCGAAAAGCCCGGCATAAAAATAAGGTCTATTATCTCCTTGTCCGAAATCTGAGCATCGGAAGAAATAAGTCCTTTTTCAATGGCTTTGCGTTTAATTTTTGTAGGATTCATACCTGCACCGTCATCAGTAACGGCTATAACAACCTGACTTCCAGAATAATAAGCTTGAAGAGTAATTCTGCCCTCAGGACTTTTTCCTGCAGCAACCCTTTCTTCAGCCGATTCTATACCATGGTCAATGCTGTTTCTTAAAATGTGCATCAACGGCTCTGAAATACCCTCAATAAGAGTTTTGTCAAGCTCTGTTTCCGCACCTTTTGCCTCAAAAACGATTTCTTTTCCGACCTCACGCGATAAATCCCTTACCAAACGTCTGAATCTTACCACTAAATAATCAATCGGAATAAGGGTAATACTGAAAGCAGTATCCCTCAATTGTCTTGAAATATTTTCAAGACTTTCTGCAATTCTCGTTAATTCGGCATCTTTGTTTCTGTCGGCATAAAGGTTAAGACCCGCTTGTGTAGTGATAAGCTCGCTGACAAGATTCATCAGCATATCAATCTTCTCGGAGGCTACCCTAATACCTGAAATTGAAGATTCTTTTGCAAATTTTTTAATATGTTCGTCGCCAGAATTTTCCTTAACCTTAAGAACACTCTCGTTTTTAGCTTTTTCCAAAGCCGTTATCGCCTTAACCAACGATTTTATTTTGTCAAGGTCAAACGGGAAATCGTGTCTGCAAACAAGCAAAGGCTCAATACCTTCCAAACCAAAAATATCTCTATCTGCCAATTTCTCGATAGTAACCTCGCAATCATCCTCAACAAAAATAAAGACATCTCTTATCGCATCCGCATTTTTGTCGGTTGAAATTACGATTTCCCACCAAATGTAAGTGTCGTCAAATACAAAATTTTCAAAATCAGGAATGTTAGAATAGAAAATATTAACCTTAGCCTGTCCTAAACCGACTAATTCGTCGATAAGGAAGAACGGATTAGTACCGTTTTTTTGGATATGTTCGTAGGGTTTTACTTTTACATAATAGGTTGCAAGACCAACTTGAGTAACCTCATCCGCACGGGAAACAACGATTTCACCGGAATTATCACCGAGAAGAATAGCATCAATCCTTTTGTTAAGGATTTCCTCATTCTTCTTTATTTCGGCAGTTTTAGAACCGTCGTCGTTTAGCATACTCGTAATATGGTCTGCCGACTCGAAAGTTATGTCCAACATCTCGCGCGTTACTTTAAGTTTTTTCTGTCGCACGAGGTCGTACATATTTTCCAATTTATGGGTATAAGCAGTAACATTATCAAACCCGAACATACCACCGCCACCTTTCAAGGAGTGCATAATCCTGAAAATACTATCCACGAGCTCCGGATTTCCGGTATCCTGCTCGAGAGTCAGCAACGCCTGTTCCAACTGATTGATAAGGTCTGATGCCTCTTCCAAAAATTTTCTTTGAAAATTGTCCATCGTTAAAAAATCCGGGTTTAATTTTACTTACTTAAAAAAACTTTTAAAAAAAAACTACCTCTTTTTTTTCGGCACACAAGATTATCGGATAACCTTGCTGATAGCCGCCAATAATTTAGCAGGAACAAAAGGTTTGATAATCCAACCGGTAGCTCCCGCATCCTTAGCTTCTATTTTTTTAGCAAGCTGGGATTCGGTAGTAAGGAAAAGAATCGGCACACGACTATAACCAGAGGTGGCTCTAATGTATTTGATAAGTTCGATACCGTCCATTTCCGGCATGTGGAGGTCGGTAATTACCAAATCAATCGTCCGCCCATCAAGAAAACTTTGGGCTTCAATACCGTTTCCGGCTGCAAATACCTCAAATCCTGCGTTTTGTAGTGTAAAATTAACTACTTCACGGATACTTTCCGAATCATCTACAATGAGTATTGTTTTTGCCATTGGTTTGTTGTTATTTTTGTTAAAATAAAAAAAAATTATCTATGTTTATCGCCTGACACCTTATATAATATAATTGTCAATTTTTAAGTTTTAATTGCCAATTAATTTTGCGTGTCAATTGATAAGACTTTCGCCAAATCATCAATTCCGCAATTATGCAAAAGCTGTTTTACCTGCTCTGACAAATCACAATTTACGGTAAATTTCTTTTTTTCCCTAATAAAACTATTTTTCAACGAATAAAAAAACTGTAACGCCGCTGTATCAAACCCAGTTATTTTATTTAGGTTTATCCTCAGAGAATCACATTCGGTAATAGTGTTTTTCATTTCCGAGAGAATATCTTCAATATTCTGAACCGAAATATCGCCGGATATATCATACTCGCGGTAATGCTTTTTAACATCGTCAGTTTTTATCTTAAATTCCATAACTTATTAGTTTTCAATATTATACAATATTTACTACAACTATTAGAAAACCAAATTAGGAATGATTTTCCAATTTTTCAAGTGCATTTTTCATGCCACAATTTTCATAAGGCTACACTATCTTTTTTGAATGTTAAATTTAATGACATTTTTAATACCTGCCAAATTTTTTTGCATTTTTTTTACAAGTTTTTTTTGTTAAGATTGATTATCAGTGATTTAAATCAAAAGAAATATTTTTTTATAAAAAACATTACAACTTTTTTGCCGGATAAGAAAAAAAATTAATACATTTGCAGATAAAATTAATGTAAAAAACCCGATGTCAGAGCAAAATTACAGATTTGATTCGGATTCCCTATCGTTTGAAAAGGAAGATCCGAAGAAGGGGAGAAAATTCCTCATTAGTTTTTCAACGACACTCGTTGCAGCACTCGTGATAGGAGCGGTTGTTTTTTTAGCGATTACCAACACTATCAAAACGCCGGGACAAAGGGAAATCGAAATGGAAAACAATGTTATGCGCGAAGAGTACGAACGCCTTGATACAAAATACAAACAATCGCAAGAGGTACTCAATGCACTCAAAGAGCAGGACAGAAACATATACCGTTCGATTTATGAAACTGACCCTTTTGATGATGACGATAACGGAAAAGATTTGTCGAACCTCAACGACGAGGCACTGCTCAAAATGATAAAAAACGATACTGACACACTTAACAAATTGTTGATGTCAGAGGAAACACAGTTTACGGAACTGAAATATATATTGGAAAATTCCAAAGAAGACTTGACAGAGATTCCGTGCGTTCAGCCGATAACAGACGACGGCATCAAGATAATGTATTACGGTTTCGGACAAAAACTCGACCCGATTTACAAAACACCGCAACTCCATAAAGGCTTGGACATTGCGGCTACAATCGGTACTGAAGTTATTGCAACAGCTTCAGGCACAGTGGATTTCGTAGGTGAAAACCATGAATACGGCAAATACATTGTCATTAATCATAAAAACGATTATCAAACGGTATACGCGCATTTGAGTGAGTTTACCAAAAAGTAAAACGCGGAGACATTATAGGTTTCGTGGGCAATACGGGTAAATCTCTTGCACCGCATTTGCATTACGAGATTATTTATAAAAACCGTCAAATCAATCCTGTGCATTACTTTTTCGGTTCGCTCAGACCGGAGGATTACGGCAAATTGAAAAAAATCGTAAACGGCAACGGTTTGAGTCTTGATTAACATTAAAATAAAAAAAAGCAAAAAAATATGGATAATATTCAGCAAGTTCAAACAGAGGAAATTTCGCAGGACAAATTATTCTATACCATCGGCGAAGTTGCAAAAATGTTGAACGTCAACACCTCTTTAATAAGATATTGGGAAAAAGAGTTTTCGATTATAAAACCTAAAAAAAACGCAAAAGGTAACAGACTTTTTACGAAAAAAGACATCGAAAACCTCAACAAAATCCATTATTTGGTAAAAGAAAGGGGCATGACATTGGACGGTGCTAAAAAACAATTGAAAAATAACGGTGAAGAAAATGATTCTAATTTTGAAATCATAAAATCGTTAAAAGGCATTAAATCAATGATTTTAGACCTCAAAGAATGTTTGGACGGCAAAAAAGAGGAGTCTGAAAAAGAAGAAAACTAAAAAAAATATTTTCTCAGACATCAATTTTGCACGCAAATTGCAACAACGAGTAAAACAAGTATTTTTTTATAAAAATAATTTTTTTGCGCCATGAGTACAAAGAATCCTTCAATGGAATTGGACATCAACTTCATGCACAACGTGTTGGCACTTTATGACGAGTTGATTGAAAACGGCATATCCGTAGTTTATATCGGTAAATTCACGCATCAAGTAGTGAAAATGTTCACCGAAAAGAACGAAGCGGAAATGGACGAAAACAACGAGCAAAAGCAAGTCAAACGCAGGGTACACCATTCGTTAGTGGAAATTCTGCAAAATATGCAGAAACATAGTACGGAGTTTCAGACCGAATTCAGCCTTATCAACGGACTTTTTATGATAGGCCGCAAAGATGGTGTGTACTATATTATGACCGCTAACAAAGTTACAAAGCATGACATCGTGCATCTTTCACAAGCACTTGAATGTGTAAATGGCGCAACTAAAGACGAACTCAACGCAATGTACAAAAAGCAATTAAGAGAAGGCAAAATTTCCTCAAAAGGCGGTGCCGGATTAGGATTAATAGACATTGCGCGAAAAACTGACGGAAAACTCGAATACTTGTTTATACCTTGCAACGGAGCGGATTATTTCATTTTGAAAGTAGAAATCTCCGCAGCCGGTGAAGAAGAATAATCAAAAAAAGTCGAAAAATAAACTTTTACTTTATTTTTCGACCTATCAGACCACCGTACATTCGATACGGTGATTTTTATTTTTGATACCATTTTGAGACAGCTATCTAATAGGAATGGACAACCCGCTTATTTTTTTTAACTTCGTATCTGTCATGTCCGTATGCAATGCCGAATTGTCCACTATGCACCAATATTAAAACAAAACTATTCCGTCTTAAAATAACTTATTGCATCCGATAATTCTTCGGAACGTTGGAAAAGTATGGTGCTATTTTGAGCCACCTCGTCGGCAATTCCAGTAAAATGACGTGTTACTTGTGTAAAATCTTGAACCGCAGTGTTTATCTTAGATCCAGATTGCGCCTGCTCTTGACTCGACGACGAAATTTCACGTATCAATTCAGAGGTTTTGTTGATCTCCGGCAAAACTTTCGTGAAAACCTCTTGCGCACTTTTCGCCACATTACTTGCCGAGGTGCTTACGGTGTTTATCTCTTTGGCGGCCAATGCGCTACGCTCTGCAAGTTTGCGAATGTCGGAGGCAACAACTGAAAATCCTTTGCCCGCATCGCCAGCACGTGCCGCTTCCACTGCCGCATTAAGTGCCAAAATATTCGTCTGAAACGCTATTGAATTAATAATCGAAATTCTATCGGTGATTTCGTTCATTGCAGCAACAGTTTTCATTGCCGAATCGTTACATTCCGATACCGACGACAATGCAGATTCCGCCATTTGAGCACCCGAAATTGAGTTTTGAGAGTTCTGTTCCACCGAGGCAGCAAGTTCTTCTATTGCCGCACTAACCTCGTTTGTAGAGTCAGAAATATAGGTGGCTTGCGTGCGTATTGCCTGCGCTGATTTTTCCAACTCCGAAGAAGCTTCCGTTATGTTGCTCACCTCGTGACCAATCGACCCAAAAGTATCTTGCAAAAACGTTGTAAGACGCGAAACCGAAGTTCTAAGTCGTCCAACTTCATCTTTTGAATCACTTTCTTGCAATTTTACCATCAAATTTCCGTTTGTTACTTCGCTCGTGTGTGTAATAGTTTCGTTGATAGGTCCAATAATTTTGCCCACAATTGTCAAAAGTATTGTTAGACCAATCGAAATACAAAGGCTGTAACCTATTACTTGTTCCATATTGGAACCTTCCACCCATTCGCAGACTTCTTGAATTTTGTTTTCGATGCTACTAAGACAAATATTTTCGAGATTAAGAGAAAGTTCCGCCAATTTTGCAGCGTCTTTGCCTGTGGAATTGTAGGTGGATACCAAAGTATGCGCCGCCGATATTATTTCTTGACTAAATATTTCCGTTTTTGTAGAGAGTCCTTGTATCTCGTTTATGTTTTTGTCGGCTTGAGCAATCAAACTCACAACTTTCTGATTGTCAGACTCCAAAGATGCAGTTAGGAAATACGAATGTGCATTTGCCGCCTCTGTCGACATCGTGCGGTAAACCTCGTCGAGCGACAAATACAACTGTTGCATAGCCCATACTCTATAAATGTTAAAAAAGACTACTGCTGCTATCGGCATCAAAAATATATAGCCCGCAATTGAAATCTTTTTGCCTAATGATAAATCCTTGTATCTCATGGTGTTTTAAGCGTTTTGAAAGTAATTAATTTTTTCATGAAGGTTTTCAACACTTGAATAAACAGTGCTAACATTTGACCTCATGTTTGACGAAATATCGGCTAAATCTTGAACTGCCGAATTAATGCGTTCTACTGCCGAATTGATATTGCCGATATTAGAAGCCTGTTCTCCGCTTGCCTCTGCTATCTCTCTAACAATCAGAGCGTTGTTTTTAACAATCGGCATTATCTTCTTGAAAACTTCATCGGTTTGCACTGTAAGTTCAACACCTCTGGAACAAACATTGTCGATGTCTTTTGCAGCCGAAGCGGATCTTTCGGCAAGTTTTCGCACCTCTGCTGCCACCACTGCGAAACCTTTTCCGTCGTCGCCTGCGCGTGCTGCTTCCACCGCCGCATTTAGGGCTAAAATGTTGGTTTGAAAAGCGATGTCGTCGATAATTGTAATTTTTTCAGCAATTTCGCTCATGGCTTTTACAATGTTTTCGCTGGCTACGGAACATTCGTCAAGTTTTTGAGCCGTATGATCGGAATATTCGTAAGCCGAGCGTGCGTTTTGAGAATTTTGTTTGATGTTAGAGGCAATATCTTCCACTGCTGCTGACACTTCCCGTGAAGTTTGATACAAATTTAATGCGCTGTTCTGAGCGGTTTCGCCAGTATTTTTGGTAGATTCGGCAGCAGAAGAAATCAGCTCGATGCTGTCTCTCAACTGCGGTACAATAGTTTGCAGTTGGTCTCTGAGCGAAGTCATCGCCGTTTGAAGTTCGGCAAATTCTTCTCCGCCCGAAGTCTTAATCGTTGAATTAATATCACCATTCAAAATATTATCGGCAATAGTTTCGGCGGCTTTAATTGGGGGTGCAAGTCGATTTTCAAACAGTCGTCCTAAAACGTAAGCCACTGTAAACGAAATACTTAATCCAATGATTAATTCCAAAACCGAATGTATTACCCAATCGGCAAGCCAATGATATTGAGAGCGTTCTTCGGAGATTTTTTCTTTTTCGAGATTTTCGGCTTTAATTTTTAAGTTTTCCGACATTTTTGCAAATTGCGCCAAATCAGCCTCTTGCGCAGAATTTTTGTCGGAAACTTTTTTTCTGAAATTTTCAAAATTTGCATAATCCTGCGTCAAAGGATTCTCGGCAGGTATTTCAACGGTTTTTATAGACGATAGTATAGAAAAATCGCCGTTGCTAATGGCAGCATTTGCACCGTACAATGCTTTTGTGGCTTCTATTCCCACTTGAGAATAGAATTTTTCGGCAACTATATGCTCTTTGTTGAGTGCCTCACTCATATTGCTGATTACCTTAACCTTGTAAACGCTGTATATTCCGATACAGCCAATCGGAAGCAAAACTGCCATTAATGTAATTATCATGCGCAGTTTCAGTGTTTTACCGCTGCTTTTTTTCATATAATTATAGTGCTTTTGTTGTTAACGATTCTAAGTGTATTACTTTTTTCTGCAATAATTATTCCAATAATTTTAGCGGCGGTAAGGTAAAAAACATTAAGAAAAAAACAAAAAAAAATCATTTTTAATATTAACTAAACTTTCGCAAGTGCCATAACACACTAACAATCATATCATTCTAATTTTATCATTTTTCTAACTGATTGATTATCAATATTTAAATCAATAAGCAAAGTGTTCTTATAATTGTATAATTGTTTCTTAATATTTTCAACTAAATTTCTGATAAATAGAATAATACGTTCATTTATCGTTAGTTCGAGAGTGTCTTTGGTTTTAAGTCGTTTATTGTCAATATTTTGCCTTTATAACAATACTTCGTGTCCCCGTGCTTTGCCATGCCGAGGAAGTTTATTTTCAATGTTTTTATGACGAACCTTATCAGTTCGATGCTGCAATTCTTTGAAATTTTTTGTAATTTTGTTCGGCAGCATGATTTTTTTTTGACACTTAAATATACTGATTTTCAATGTATTTACAAAATTTTTGCTGCCTTTTTTTATTGATTTTTAATCACTTGCGAAAGTTTAGTGATTTAATACGTTTAAAAAAAATCTCTAATCCCTATTAAAAAGTTGCGGTGCGAAAATTATCACGCATAATGCTCCTATTCCGAAGATTATCATGCCGATAATAAGACCTAATTTGAAATGGGATTCGTGGCTGGAACTTTGTGAAATATTATCACAGTCTACAAGCATAAAATTGTTGCCGTCGTCAAAAACATTGAAATCAGCCACGCCATCGCCAAGAATTGCAGCAAACGTTGCATTGTCATCTTTTTGCATAAAAGTCAGCGTAAAACTCGATTCAAATTCTTTTCTATATTGACCTAATTGTTTCAAAGTTTGTTGCGTTCTTACATGGAAACGTTCGGGAAGTTCTTTGATAATATTCTCAATACTGTCCAAATTCATTGTCCATTGCGGATAATAATACATATTGTGCTGAACATGACCGAGTTTCTTAGGATTGACATTTTCAGGCGTGAGATTTTCCCAATATTTTTTCGACGAAAATGCAAAATTCAGAGAATCAGCGTTTTTGATTTCGATTGTGTCGTTAAAAGCAAACTTTCCCACAACAGAAAATAACGGATGATCTTCTGTTGTTTCCACTTTGTTTTTGCCGTGTCCCCTTGTCGTTAATATTTGATGGTGAATATCAATAGCCATATATTCGCCACTCAAGAGGTCGAAAATTGTATCTTTGATTGTAGAGCCGTAATTGAATTTATAGTTTTTGATAAGGTAAGGGCGTGGCTCACCATTAAGAGCCGACATAATTTCACTATCGGAGGAGATTACCGTTAAAGAATCTACTCTTTGTTGCCAAATTTCTTGAGGAGAGGGTTCATCAAACATTTTAAGGAACCACCATCCCAAAATAAATGCCGGAATAATCACCACGGCAACAAGCAAACGCGGCAAAACTTGTTCTGTAAAGTCAATATCATCAAACATTTGTATCAATTTTTATTTTGAGTGAATAAAAAATTATTGTTAAACCTCAAATTTTAATCCGTTCCATTTAACGGTGATTTCTTTTTTGGTTGGTAAATTATAGAGAATTACTTTGAAATAATTACCTGTTTGTGGTAATTTGAAAATAGCAAATGGGTCGAGAGCGTCTGTTCTACAACCTTCTTCATCGAATGTAACAACTTCTTCACCGGTGTCCGTCTTAATACCTTTTTCAAGACCTAAACCGTAACCATTGCTATATACCATTTTGTGAGTATCATTGTTGTAAACATAAAAGTTTAGCCCATTAAAGTCTGTGTCAAATGCAAAATCTTTATCATTAATAAATTGCGATACTGAAATTGCAAAAATTTTGTGCTTTTGGTCGGCGCACTCCCAATAACGCATCTCTGCAGTAGTTCTAACATCCTGATTTACTTCATGTCCGTCGTAAACTATATCCTCCATCTTGACATATCCGTTTTTAGTATCAACAACAACCTTTTCATTTTCTTTTAATGGTTTGTTTTGGAGATATTTTTCCCAAATATAATCCAAACAGAAAAAAAACTCTTCTTCAGCAACACTATTAACATAGGCGGTTATAAAGTCGGTAATTTTAGGTTGTTGTCCGCTAAATTCCACATTAACGCCATATTTCGCAGCGTCTTTATCGAATTCGGCGTATGGATTCTGTGCCGATACGTTTAGCATAATTGTCAGCAACAAGGCCAACAACATAGAAAGTTTCATTGTTAATTTTTTTTAAGTTAAACATATAATTTTTGTCATAAAATATTTTTATTTCTTGGTTCTGTTTATTTCACCTCTGTTAGTTCACCTGTAACGCTGTCGATTATAAAACCACGAACAACAACATCTTTTGCCATGAGTGGGTGATTAGTAATTGTATCAACAGTTTTGCGCACTGATTCTTCCGTGTCGTGAAAACCTTCAAGCCAGTGGTCGAGGTCGATTCCACAGCGTGAAATCGTGTCAAAAATTTTAGGGTCGATTCCGCGCTCCACCATGTGAAGTTCAAACTCTTTGAAACTCATGTGGCACGCTCCGCAATGACTATGAGCAACAACCATAATTTCGGTAACACCGAGTTCGTAAACTGCCACAAGAAGGCTACGCATGGCACTGTCGAAAGGCGAAATTACAAGTCCGCCTGCGTTTTTGATGATTTTTGCATCACCGTTTTTGAGTCCGAGTGCAGCCGGCAAAAGTTCTGTTAAACGGGTGTCCATACACGAGAGTACGGCAAGTTTTTTGTCAGGATACTTGTCGGTTAAATATTTTTCGTATGCCTTTTCTAAAACAAATGTCTTGTTGAATTGTAATATTTGGTCTATCATAGTTAACATAATTTATTAAAGCGAAGATATATAATTTTATTTACTAACCAAATAGTGAAGTGATTTTTTTATAATATTTTACAACAAAAAACGACTACCGAAAAAAACATTTCGATAGTCGTTCTTTATTATAAAATTAACTTTCAAAAAAAATAAACCGCTACTCCTCCTCATCGTCGTAGTCAGAGCGGAATCTTCTGTCCTCATCCTCATCTTCATCCCTTTGCGAAATACGCGGACGACGCGGACGCTCCACCGAAGGCTCTTGAGAATTGGAATAATACGTAACGTTATCAACCTCAAGCTCTTTCTGAACTTGGAACAAGAACATTTCGTTATTAACAGTTCCTTCCATCTCTTTGAGAAGATATTGCATAGCCTCAACAGAATTTCTTTCGGAAATTTGTTTCTTTCTAAGTTCCCAAATAATATCAAGCATTTGTCTGTCAATAAGCAAATCATCACGACGCGTACTTGAAGAATTAATGTCAATAGAGGGGAATATACGCTTGTTAGAAAGTTTTCTGTCAAGCTGAAGTTCCATGTTACCCGTACCTTTGAACTCTTCAAAAATTACTTCGTCCATTCTTGAGCCAGTGTCAATAAGAGCTGTTGCAATAATCGTTAAAGAACCACCGTTTTCGATGTTTCTTGCTGCGCCGAAAAATCTTTTGGGTTTATGAAGCGCATTAGCATCAACACCACCGGTCAAAACTTTTCCAGATGCAGGTTGTACTGTGTTGTAAGCGCGAGCAAGACGTGTTATTGAATCAAGAAGAATCACAACATCGTGTCCACATTCTACCATACGTTTTGCCTTTTCCAAAACGATATTAGCAACTTTAACGTGTTTTTCAGCAGGTTCGTCAAAAGTAGAAGAAATAACTTCGGCTTTTACGCTGCGTTTCATATCCGTAACCTCTTCAGGACGCTCGTCAATAAGAAGTACGATTAAATAAACTTCCGGATGATTATCAGCAATTGAATTAGCTATATCCTTGAGTAATATCGTTTTACCTGTTTTGGGCTGAGCAACGATAAGACCTCTTTGACCTTTACCGATAGGAGCAAACATATCAACGATTCTGCATGAAAGATTGTTTTCGTGCCCGTTGCCCGTAAGACGGAATTTTTCGTTCGGGAAAAGCGGTGTAAGATAGTCAAAATTTACCCTATCACGGATATAATCAGGACTTCTGCCGTTGATTTCTAATACTTTAATCAAAGGAAAATATTTTTCAGTTTCTTTGGGCGGACGTATTGAACCTTTTACAGTATCACCGGTTTTCAATCCGAAAAGTTTTATTTGCGATTGCGAAACATAAATATCATCCGGCGAATTGAAATAATTGAAATCAGCACTTCTTAAAAATCCGTAACCATCGGGCATAACCTCCAAAACACCTTGATTTGTAATTACACCGTCAGAATCGTAAATAGAAGATTTTTTGCCTTGTGAAGAATTATCCTCCGGCTGTGTAAATTGAGGAGATTCAATATTATTGTTATTATTTTGAGGTGCTGGCTCTTGATTAAAATCCTGATTTTCTTGAACTTGTTCTGTAATTTGCGGCTCTAAAGTTTTTTGCTGCGCAACAATTGGTTCCGGTTCTTGAATAGGTTCTTCTTCTATTTTTTTAGGAGCTTCCTCCTCTGAGTTTTTCTCTACTGAAGCTGCAACTGGTTCCGATACTTTTCTTCCTACAACCAACCTACGGCGTCTTTCTTTTACTTTAGGCGTTTTTGAAGTCTCCTCAGGAGTATTATCTTGAGGAACTGACGGTTGATTATTATCCTGTGCAAAATTTTGATTTTGAGAGGATTGTGTATCTTGAGGCTTAGAATTATCGTTTTCTTTGCGCCTTGTAGAGGCACTTGCATTTTTAATTGCCTGTTGATCTAAAATTTTGTAAATTAATTCCTGTTTTTTATAATTTTCTACTTTTGCTACCTCCAATTCTTTAGCAATTTCGCGCAATTCAGAAACCAATTTTTTGTTCAATTCAAGTATATCGTACATTTTGATAAGATTGGTTTTACAAGGAGAATATCCTTATTCTTAAAGAAGACTTTCTAATTTTTTCGAGCGCAAAGGTACAAATTAAGTTGAAATCAACAAATTTTTTTCGTATATTTTTTCTCGGCTAATAAAATTTTAATGTTTTTTTTATTCACTTTTATGACATTTTTTTGTATTAACTATCACCAACTTATATTATCCCTACCGCAGAGCAGCTACAAGGCAAACCACCAAAAGAATACTATTTCGATTACCGCTAAAGAAAACGCAATTTTTTCCTAAGACAAGTTGCTAAAATCTATCACAACAAAAATTTTGTTAAATCATTAAAAATTATTACCTTTGCGCAGTTTTTTTATTAGCAAAAATTATAAAAATGGAAATTCCAGCAAAATACGAGGCTGCTACCAGTGAAGAAAAATGGTATCAGTATTGGAACGATAACGGCTTTTTTCATTCAGAGCCGGACAACAGAACACCTTACACTATTGTTATCCCACCGCCTAACGTTACCGGCGTTTTGCACATGGGACACATGCTCAATAATACCATTCAGGATATATTGACACGCCGTGCAAGAATGAAGGGCTTCAACGCTCTTTGGGTGCCCGGAACAGACCACGCTTCTATCGCAACTGAGGCAAAAGTTGTTCAAAAACTTGCTAAACAAGGCATCAAAAAACGCGACCTTACCCGCGAAGAGTTCTTAAAACACGCTTGGCAGTGGAAAGAAGAACACGGCGGCGTTATCCTCGAACAACTTAAAAAACTCGGAGCATCTTGCGATTGGCAGCGCACCGCTTTCACCATGGACGAAAAACGCAGCGAATCGGTTTTGAAAGTTTTTGTTGACCTTTACAAAAAAGGCCTCATATACCGCGGACTTCGTATGGTAAACTGGGATCCAAAAGCCCAAACCGTACTTTCTACCGAAGAGGTTATCTACCGCGAAGAAAAGAGCAAACTTTTCTATCTTAAATATTATGTTGCCGAGGGCGAGACAGTTACCCCGACCGGCAACGATGGAGAAATCCTCCACAAAGACGAAAAGGGTTATTACGCCGTAGTTGCAACAACTCGTCCCGAAACCATCATGGGCGATACTGCAATGTGTATCAACCCCAAAGACCCCAAAAACCAGTGGCTCAGAGGCCATAAGGTTGTAGTGCCTTTGGTAAACCGCGTAATTCCCGTAATTGAAGACCGCTATGTTGACATAGAGTTCGGTACGGGCTGTCTGAAAGTAACACCCGCACACGATGCCAACGACTACGCTCTCGGTCAGACCCACAATCTTGAAACCATCGACATTTTCAATCCTGACGGCACGATTGCACCCGCAGGCAAACTTTATGTCGGAATGGACAGAATGGAAGTCCGCGAAAAAATCGCCGTTGACCTCAAAAACGCCGGTCTTTTGGAAAAAATAGAAGATTACGACAACAAAGTCGGATATTCGGAGCGCAACGCCGACACAGCCGTTGAGCCGAGACTCTGCAAACAGTGGTTCCTGAAAATGAAACATTTTGCGGACATCGCTCTGCCGCCCGTTTTGGAAGGCAAAATCAAGTTCCACCCCGAAAAATACGTCAACACATATCGCAACTGGCTTGAAAACATTCAGGACTGGTGTATCAGCCGCCAACTTTGGTGGGGACACAGGATTCCGGCTTATTTCTTACCGACAGCGGAAGGCGAAGAAGAAAAATTTGTTGTGGCTCTTTCGGCAGAAGAAGCGTTGGAAGAGGCTCGCAAAATTAAGGGTTACGAAAATATTACAATCAACGACCTTAAACACGATGAAGATGCTCTCGACACATGGTTTTCGTCATGGCTCTGGCCAATTTCGCTTTTTGACGGTATCAACAAACCGGGCAACAAAGAAATCAGTTATTATTATCCGACCTGCGACCTTGTAACCGGTCCGGACATTATTTTCTTCTGGGTTGCCAGAATGATTATGGCGGGTGAGGAATACATGAAAGACGTTCCTTTCCGCAACGTTTACTTTACAGGAATCGTCCGCGACAAACTCGGCAGAAAAATGTCGAAATCGCTCGGCAATTCGCCCGACCCGATTGAATTGATGAAGAAATTTTCTACCGACGGCGTTCGTATCGGAATGTTGTTATGTTCTCCTGCGGGCGGTGATTTGCTCTACGACGACGAACTTTGTTTGCAAGGAAGAAACTTTACCAACAAGATTTGGAACGCTTTCCGTTTGGTAAAAGGTTGGAGTGTTGACAACAATATTCCTCAACCCGAAGCCGCTAAAAAGGCTGTTGAATGGTTTAACAACCGTCTCAACAAAACTATTAGCGAGGTTGACAAGATGTTTGAAGATTTCCGTTTGTCGGATTCGTTGATGACGGTTTACAAACTTTTCTGGGACGAATTTTCGTCGTGGTATTTGGAGAGCATAAAACCTGCATATCAGCAGCCTATCGACGGCAAAACATACGCTGCAACTATCGAGTTTTTCGATAAATTGTTAAAAATTCTTCACCCGTACATACCTTTTATTACGGAGGAGATTTGGCAGTTGTTGGAAGATAGAAAACCTGGCGAAAGCATTATGGTTTCACGCATGCCGGAGGCAGAGGGTTTCGACGAGAAATTGATTGAAAAATTTGAGACCGTAAAAGATGTTGTTGCAAAAATCCGTCAAATCCGTCAAGACAATCAAATTGCGCAGAAAGATTCTTTGGAAGCGTTTGCGAAGTTGGTAGACGGCGAATACGACGGTTATTTCGACAGTGTGATTATCAAGCATTGCAACCTTTCAAAACTTGAATTAACAGCGGAGAAAGTGGATGGTGCAAAAACTTTCGTTGCTAAAAACGTAGAATATTACATTCCGCTTGGCGATAGAATCAACAAGGAAGAAGAGTTGAAAAAACTTCAAGCCGAACTTGATTATACACGCGGATTTTTGGCATCGGTGGAGAAGAAACTCTCAAACGAAAGATTTGTTTCAGGCGCACCCGCAGCAGTGGTTGAACGCGAAAAGCAAAAACTTTCAGACGCTAAAATGAAAATCGAAGCGTTGGAAAAACAAATTGCAAGTTTGTAAGATTTCATAATTCAAAAAACATCATTCATAATTATCTTCCATTGGAAGTCAATTATGAATGATGTTTTTTTATGCCTTAATAACAAGTGGACTTGAAACCAATTTGACGTTCAATGTTGCAAGTTTTGCCATCTTGTTTCTGTTCCTAACGTCAATGCCCGATGTCGCCACCCAATAAAATGGCAGATGTTTGATTTCATCGAGGTTTTGGGCGGAGATTTTGAGCCAACGTTTCAACCAATCGGCTTTTTTCGTTACCTCGTCGATGTTTTTGGTATCGGCGGAATGGATTTCTACAAAATAAGATTGATTGTTGCTGCCTATCGCATAGTCCCAACGGCATTGATTTTTGCCGACGGTTTTGTCTTTTAAACAGAAATCAATGTCCACACTACCCTGACAATCCGCGACTTCCACCTTACGTTTGTATTGGTTGCTCAACGCGCCTTTGCCTTCATTGTACACGAGGTCGGGCGTTGCCAAAACTGCTGTTTTAAATTTGTTTTCTGCCATAATCAATCATTTTTGTATTTTGCAACAGCGTCGCAAATCCGTGCGTTAAAACTTGTAAGTTCGCCCATCTGAGCCACATCAGGGTCGTCGCTCCAAGCGTCAAGCGTGGAAATATCCTTGCTGATTCCGTCGTTGAAAAAGTAGGTCTTGATGTTTTTGCGCGATTTATAAAGGATGTCAATGGCTTGATTGTCAGTAATTCCCGCCTCGGATATTACATTTTTGAAATTGTCTTCCGTGGAATCTTGCATTGTCTTTATTGCCCACGCAAATT
>Ga0310695_10005018_pt1 | contig 23569 bp, 14 predicted proteins | sample RumenRJG_04DNA_FD_203882 | JGI IMG/M metagenome (GOLD analysis project Ga0310695, IMG submission 203882) | Bovine rumen microbial communities from Lethbridge, Alberta, Canada - RJG_04 (v2) (version 2) | ecosystem: Host-associated > Mammals > Digestive system > Stomach > Rumen | place: Canada...
GACCAACGTGGTCGACCTCGGCAAGGGCGCCGGCCGCAACATGAACCCCCGCCTCCGCGTCTTCGCCCAGGTCGTGCAGGCCCCCGCCGGCCTCACCTCCCTCCAGGCGAAGCTCCAGGGGTCGGCCGACAACAGCACCTGGGTGGACGTCGTCTCCTCCGGTGCCGTCGCCCTCGCCAGCCTCGTGAAGGGCGCCCAGCTCTTCAAGGACGTGCCCTACCTCGTGGACGAGAAGTACCGCTACTACAGGCTGTACTTCACGCAGGTCGGCAACGCCACCACCGCCGCGAAGGTCACCGCCGGCCTCATCGCCGACGGCGTGCCCGCGATCGAGCTGACGCACTAGCCACGGCCACGCCCGGACGGTCCCCGCGTCCGTCCGGGCGGAGGCCCCGCAGGAGGCACCATGCTCGCGAAACTCACAGGGCGGACCGAACTCCGCAACCACATCTACGGGCGCGGCGAGATCGTCGAGATCACGGACGGCGAGTACGCCGCCCGTCCCGGCTGCTTCATCCGTGTCGAGTCCGCCGACGAGGGCGCCAGCCCCGCCGCCGGCAAGCCCGCGCCGCTCACCCGCGCGCAGCTCCAGGCGAAGCTTGACTCGCTCGGCATCCCCTACAAGGCGCGCGACACCGTGGAGCAGCTCCAGGCGAAGCTCGCGGACGCCGTGGACAACCACCCTCTCACCCACACCGACGCGGAGTAGAGCAACGGAAGCTCGCCTGCCCTACTAGCAGGAGGTAGGCGGTTCGACTCCGCCCTCCGCTACCAGCCAGACACGGGGACGCACAATGGAGACCGTCACATTCAGGATTGACACGAGCCGGGGGACGATCCGCATCGACCGCCCGCTCTTCCTCGGCGCGACCTACGCCGTCGCCGTGGACGGCTACGCGGCGGACACGCCGCAGATCGTGTTCGCCGACTGCGACGGGCGCCCCGTCGCCGAGGTTGCGGACGGGACGCTCTCGCTCGACACGGAGGAGCTTCTCGCCGTCTTCACGGCCGCCGGCATCTCCGGCGCGCCCGGCGTCGTCACCGTCCACGCCTGGGCGCTGAACGAGGCCGGCTCCAACATCGCCGCCGCGGACATCCCCGTCTTCTACGCGCCGTACTTCTCCGCGCCGTCGGGGACGCTCTCGCGGATCGACGCGAAGGGGCCAAAGGGAGACCCCGGCCCGAAGGGTGACAAGGGCGACAAGGGCGACGACGGCGTATGCGTGCCCGTCTCCGGCTGGCTCGCGTTCGAGGTGGACGAGAACAGCCACCTCATCCTCCACGCCGCGACGGAAAGCGACGTCTACGCCACCACGAACGGCGTCATCGACCACGCGAAGCCGAGGTTCACGATCGGGACAGTCGGCGACGAGCGCCACCTGCTCTACCACTTCTACGGCGATAGCACGAACTTCCACTACGTCGTGGACCTCGGCAACGTCAAGGGAAAACAGGGCGATCCCGGCGAACAGGGAGACCCCGGTCAGGACGGATCTACGGACGCGAGCACAACCCTCGCGGGGACGTCACTCGACACGTCCACCGTCGGCAGCCTCCGAGCCGCCGTCCAGACGATAGGCCGCGCGCTCGGCGCGACCGTGACGGCCATCGCACTTTGCCTTTGCGCGCCTGCCATGGCGCAGGACGTGAGCCTCGAGGAGCTGGCCGGCCTCGCGATCACGAACGGCGTCGGCGTCGTCACGAACGTCAACCTCTCCGGCCTGCAGCCGAGGCTCCCATACCCCACGAACGCGATCCCGGCCGCCGCGGTGACGGACGCGCCGTGGCTTTCCGGGGAGGCCGACCCGTCAGTCGGCATGACGAACGGCACCATCTACGTCAAGGGCGCGTCCATCACCCCGCTCACGGAGCACCAGAGCCTCGCGCCCGTCGTGGACTACGTGGACGCAAAAACGACGGAGGTCGGCGAGGTCGCGGAGGCGAGGGTCATCAACGCCACCAACGCGCTCATGCGGGACGTCAAGGATGACCTCGCCGGCTTTGCCGCCCGCACCAACATCCCGGCCCTCCCCGCCTCCGCGACCGTGGGAGAGCTTGTCGACGCCATCAATGCAGTCGCAACCGCGCTGCGCAAGGAGGAACCATGAAGCGCCTAGTCTATTTGCTTGCCGTTTGCCTGTCGTTTGCCGCGCACGCCGAACTGATGTGGCAGCGCAACAACGGCGTCTGGGAGGCCGTCGTCCGCGTCTCGAAGGAGGAGCCTGTTTGGGAGATTGGGGCTTTCAGTGCCGTCACCAACGGCTACGTCCTGCGCGTCTTCCCCCGCGTTGAGGAGACAAATGTGCTGTGGCGCGTTGACTACGATGTGTATTCCATGCACAACGACAACTCCATCGGTGCGGAGAGAAAGGCGTACTCGCACTTCTTTTATGCGACGGAGCGCATTTATCCCGCCCCGGAACCTATGTCATGGACAAACGACATGAATACCATCGCATGGCATACGAATCATTTTGCCGAGGCCGTTCTGAATGACGACTATCACATTCGATACGACTACACAGCATTTGTCGTCGTGCGCACCAATGTCGTGGACAAGACCCGCCCACCTGCGATTGTCACAGGCGAGCTGCCCTGCCGCTTTGGCGTCCCGCAGACTATCACGGTCGACCATCCCTACACCGACCTCCTCGAAATGCTCCCGCTCGACTGGCCCGAGACTTACACCCGCGTCCGCACGGGCTTCGACGGCTACCTGCTCATCCGCTTCGACGAGCGCGAAATGCGTTTGACGATTAAACGCCTCCTTCCTGAGAAACTGCCCTATGAACACCCTCGCCAAAATATCCGCGTTTTGCGTGATGATTTGCTTTACGGCGTCTAGCCAGACGACGACCGTGCGCAACCTCCGCCTCGACGCGCCAGTAGACACGAACACAATCGCCGTCGCCTACTCGGCGATCACCAACGCCGTCGCCACCGCCGTGCGCCTCGGCCAGCTCGACCAGGCGGCGCTGGCGCGCGCCGTCGCCGTCGGCCAGGACCTGCGCCTAATCGAGACATCGACGAACGGCTGGGTCGTCGGCGTTTCCAACATCGTCGAGGTGGACCAGGCTCATATTCCCGGCGTTCTGTTCGTCGGATCGATAATTTACGGCGCGCCGCGCGACGGGGGTTACATCAGCATCACCGGCTCGCCGTTCTTCTACGACCGCCAGATCCCCGGAGAGGCCGACCCGCTCGCGGGCTTTGGCGAGGTGGTCACGGACCCCTACATGGACTGGCGGCTCCGCAGCTTCTTCCTCGACTGGGCCTCCACCAATCGCGCCATGTGGGCGGAAATATCGACGATCAACAATCTGCCCTCGACGCTCGTTGACGACATGCGGACCTATACCGCCGTCACGAACATCCCGCCGCAGGTGCGGGCCGTTCGCGACGAAATCAACGCCACCAACGCCGTTATACGCTCCGTGATCGAGAACGCCATTTCTCAGGCGTCATCCGGCGGCGGCGGACAGTCGTGGACGACCAGCACGACATCGGACCGGTACATTGACTGCGCCGACCACTGCATCACGATCTGCGACCGGATGTTCGACTGGGACAACTGGGAGAACGAGTTCTATATCACGATGCCCACTTCGACCGGCACGGCGCACAGCATTGTCGCATTTGTCAACGCCTACGACTTCGGGGAAAACGGCGGACAGATCCAGTATTCTCTTGACGGCACGGCTTATTACGACGATTCCGCCTGGGGCTTCCAGCGCCAAATCCCGTACTGGAACAGCGAGTACCAGTCCATTGATTACTCTTACTCGTCTTGCTCGGTCGTCGTGATCGACATACAGGAGATTGGGGCCGACAAGTGGGTCGTCAGCTGGAAAGGATTTAACTGATGAAGAAGCTCATTTTGGTCTTTTCCCTTTTTGCGGGACTTGCCCTTGCCGCACCTCCCGCCCGCGTCACGCCGAACTTCGGGCGCGTCTCGCCGTCAAACACGGTCGAGTATGCGCCGGCGGTGATAAGCCTCGGCAACATTGTCGATGGCAGGGCGTACCCTCACGCCGTTTGGACGGCGCACGGCACCACGAACCAGTACGCGGCGCTTGGATGGCTGCCGGTTGACAGGACGCCTCCAATCGTTTGGCTGCGCGGCTACGAGGCCGTATCGACTGACCGATACTTTGAAACGAACGGCGTCATACGGCTTGAGTATGTCATGCGCGCGTTGCCTCCGCGCAACTTGCAGCTTTCCAAGATGAAACTCAAGAAGGCTTTCAAGTCCCTGCGTGTCTGGGACCAGGTCTGGGAGTTCATTTCGGCCGACGAGGATGTGCTGGCCGACTGGAATGACAGCGTCGTCCTCGACGAGCAGGACGTGATGGTCCAGGCTGCATTCCGCTCGCTCCAGGACTACGGCGTTCTGACTGCCGAGCAGGTCGAGGCAGTGATCACCAACTCCGTCACCGAAATCGAGGTTAGACAATGAGTTTCCGCCCACCCGTCAATCCCAAAGCCTGCGCGCCGCATGGCGTCATTATGAGCGCGCCGCGGCGCCTCTTCCAGTATCACGGTGTCAAGTCCACATCCCGCAATGTCTACGACGCCGACCTCCCTCTTCGTTTCCGGATCGAGGACGGCAAGGTCTTGTTCAACAACCGCGCCTTGCTCCCCTTCGCCAACTTCCTTGGAAAGCTCAATGTCGCGAAGGCCCCGGAGGATGACCGCGAGCAGTTCTCTCGGTTCGCCTACTACTGCTCGAAGAACCGCAACATCCTGCTCTCCAAGTGGTCCGCCGTCAACTCCGCGACTCAGGCTTTCTTCCGCATGACACGCGACAGCGACGCCGCAAAGTTTTTTGCCACCTGGCTCCGCAAGGAAATCAACGCCCCCGTTGTAGGCGAGGGTTACGTTGTCGATTTTGCCGTCGCCATCCTTGAGGGCGAGGACGGATTCGACCCGGCGTTTCCTGACCTCCGCAAGGATGCGAAGATGATGCATGACGAGTTCCATGCCCACGTTCCCGAGCCGTTGAAGTCCGAGTTGCTGGAAGCCGCCAAGACCTGGCGCCCGATCCGCGATGAGTATCTGGCCTTTTTCGACGAATACGAACCGGTCGACGTGGTGAGGCTGCCGCGTCGATGCCGCCCCAAGAATCTCACCGGAATCGCCTATCAGACCATCGCCTGGATGTTCAAATAGGCAACCACCCATTTCCCGCGAGGAGGCAATCTTACTACGGTCTTGAAAAAGCAAAGGGAACTCTGCTCCACGGGTGTGGGTGCCTGAGTTCGCCGAATCGCGGGGACCTTTTAGACAGGACATGGACTGACATGGACGCCGCAACGGCAATCAAAATCGCGAAGGAGGCGAGAAAAGTGGCGAAGAAGGTTAAAGAGCTTTACGAGCTGGATCAAAGAAAGCGGATCCGCGTGCTGCGCGACATCATCCTCGGGCGCTTCCGTGACGACATCGTTTTCCCGGACGGCTCCGTCCGCTCCGTGCCGGACTTCTGGTGCGACGACTTCGCCATCGTGGACGGCGTGTTCGAGGTGTTCGCCACCGGCGATCGCGACCCGTTCTGCGATGGCTCCTCGCTCGCGCCCGACAAGATCGGCTCCTGGAACACTATCAAGGCCGCGCTCGGCCATGATGCCGGCTATGAGCATCTTGAGGAGATTGCCGAGGCGTGGGGCTGGACGACGGAGGAGGTGCGCTGGCTCTTCGACGCGATGTTCGGCAACCTTCTCCATGCCGAGACGGAGAGCCAGAAGAACGCGGTTATGCGCGTCGCGGGCAATGCGTTCGAGAAAATTTACTACTGGGCCGTGCGCCGCTTCGGCGGGTTCTACCATTCCGTCAAGCAGGCCGCGCCCGCGCTGCTCGCCCTGCTCCTCGTCGCAGGATGTCGCGCCATCCCCGATGTGTTTGAGCCGTCCGATGAGCAGCCGGAGGTCGCAGAGGCGAAACCGGCGGCCGAGGTCGTCGCGCCAGTGGACATGTCGAAAATTGAAACCGTCATCGGGGTCGCCTCCGCGCGGCCGTGGCGTGATTGCCGGTACTCCTCCAACTGGAATGGCAGCAACGCGAGTAAGCGCATGATGAATCTCGTCAGCCCGAAGTTCTCCGACGCGAAGGTGAAGGAGTATCTGGATTGGCAAATAAGCGTCGGGTGCGACCACGTGCACCTGCTCATGGTAAACGAGGCGGACGGTGAAGGCGCCGGCTATGACGCGCTCGCGGACGCCTCGGCGCGCAAGACGGCGCTCGCCCGCGTCCGCCAGATTCGCGCGCGCGGCCTCGGCGTCGTCGCCTGGATCGTGGCCGACGATTCCAACAACTACCGCAAGCGGATTTTCGCGGACCCGGCGAAATACGCGGAAGGCCTAAAGGACTATATGCCATATATTTCCTACATCGTTCTTGGACTTGAAATGAACGAGGGCGAGGGAAGCGCGGCGAAGTGGAAGTCGCTCCGGGACGCGATTAAGGCCGCCGGCTGGACGGGGCCGTTCGCGACGCATCACACCTCCGGCAAAAGCACACATGCCTCGCTCGGCTCCATTGTGATGGACCAGCTTGACCCGTCTTGCACGACCGCCGACATTGCCAAGTCCGTGAAGGCTCTCAAGGTCAAAGGGTATGAAGTCAACGGCTTTGAATACTCTCGCGGCCCGGATGCGGCAAAGGCGCAGGCCGCGCTTGGCGCCGGCGCTTTCGGGTGCGGCAACTGGAAGGGCAGCGGTGCGAAATAAGGAGATTGTGCAAATGGCAATGACGCAGAAAGTCAAAAACCGGCTTGAGGAAATCACCATCGCGCTCAAGGAAAGCAAGGTCGTCTCACTTGCGGACAAGGACGACTTCATCGAGATCATGTCCGAGGCGGCGGAGGGTACGAACGGCCTGACCGTCGAGGCGAAGACGCAGGCGAACAGCGTCAACATCTTCAACCTCTGCTACCTCTTCATGCGGGACAAGCTCAATTCCGCTGCCGGCTTCTGGCCGTCCCTCTTCCGTCTCATTTACCTCTGCCGCTGGCAGATCACCATAATTTCGCTCGGCGCCTTCGTCCTCTTCGGCTACCACCCGGAGATCGTCGACGGCCTCCGGGCAATCATCGGGAAATAGGAGGCGGACATGGCAGACATCAGCATAGACCTCGGCAACATCAGAGGACTCAAGGGAGACCCCGGCGCCCCCGGCGCCCCCGGCCAGGACGGCCAGGACGGCCAGGACGGACAGGACGGACAGGACGGACACACGCCAACCGAGGCGGAGATTCGCGCGGCGTTCGGCACAGTAAGCGAGGCGCAGACCATTTCAGAGGACACCACGATAAGCGTGACGCCCAACACGGTCTACGACGTCGTCGCAACCGCGAACGTCAACCTGACCCTAGCTCTGCCATCGGCAGGAGTGACCGACGGAGACTACACATTCCTGCGCCTCGCGGGCGCAGACAATGAAACCACGCCGACGCTCATCATATCCGGCAGCTCGACGCAAATCAAAGGCGACACCACGGCGACGTGGTTCAAGTTCGTCCATGCGCTGTATCTGCACGGGACATGGCTCGTCGCCATCAATTAGCAAGGTTTGCGCAATGCACCCGCTCGACTCCATATTCACAGGACTGGCCACCCCTGTCGCGACTTGGCAAATAACCTTTTCGGGTTCCAACCGAGTCGTCACGGGGGACCTGCAGTTCGCCGTGACCGTACCACAGGGCGCGAGCGTCGCGTTGGATAATCCGGGTTTTGGGAAATTATATGGCATGGCGAACATAGACGGATGGTCGCTGCTTCCAGGAAGCATCGACAGCCCTGCGTCAAAGGTCTATGGCATCGGTGACGTGATAACACCGACAGCCAACATCACGTTATATCCGCACTACGCACGGGCGGTCTCTGCACGACTTGGCAATTCGGATGCGAAATCAATCACCGCCAGCGGCACATCCGGGGATTCCGTCGGCGGCCCCCCGCCATACGTCAGGTCCGTCAACACGCACCGTGGATCATACGGTCTCGCCGGGACGTGCGAACTGAAAACCCCCAATGGCTACAGGGAGACTACGGTGGTCGTCCAGATACTGATGCGAGCCGAGTCCACTTCGGAATCCGGGGCGCGCACGGACTGGAGGCATTGCAATGCCAGCGGTGGTTTTCTTAAAGAACTCACTGGCCCGCAAGCCCAGAACGGATCAGTCAAAGACAAGCTGCTGGACAGCGCGATTCCCGTCTCCAACGGCATCGCCAAAGTCTATGTCCATGCACGCATCTCGCTCGGGACATATATGAACGCCGCCCATTACTTCCACAATTTCGTCTACCAATAATAAGGAGCCAAAGCATGGACAAGTACGACCTTTGGAACAGGGCGCTCGCCATCATCCCGCACGACCGGCGGGTCTCCGCGGATAGGCCGGACACCACGGAGTTCCTCCGCTGCGCCGACGCATGGGACGCCGCCAGACGCCACGTCCTCGCATCCCACGAATGGGGATGGGCAACATGCGCGATGAGCCACGCCCACGGCGGCGCGCACGGCGCGGACGCGCGTTTCACGTTTGCCCGTCCGCCCGACGCGCTGCGTGTCGTCGGCCTCTTCGATCGAGACGGCCGCCGCGTCCACGCCGACGCCTGCGCCGGATTCTTCCGCGCGTCCAGCCCGGTCGTGGAGCTGCGGTACATCCCGGACCTCGGCGACGACACCGTAGAGGCATGGCCACCGTGGTTTGCCGAGGCTGTCGCCTACGACCTCGCGCGGCGGATCGCCCCGACGATAAAAGGCATGTCGAACTCGCGGCAGCTCGAAACGGACGCCCGCGCGGCACTGGAGGAGGCGAAGCGCATAGACGCTTCCGAAGTCGCCTGGTCCGGCACCGACGGCAAGACCTTCGCGCGCGCAAGGAGGTAGACGATGCGGCTGGTCCAGAACAGCTTTGTGGGAGGGGAGATTTCGCCGGCGCTCTTCGGCCGCCACGACATCGAGGCCTATTTCCACGCCGCCAAGCGGATCACGAACTTCACGGTGCACGGGACCGGCGGACTCGGCAAGCGGTACGGCACGCAGCTCCTGGCGAAGCTAGGCACGGGCGCCACGTCCTCGTTCAAGGCGTTTTCCTACCTATATGACCGCACACACTGGCTGTTCCTGCTCTTCTACACCAAGTTAGGTTCGTCCACCGTGTTCTACCGGACGGTCAAGACGGACGACGCCCCATCCGACGAGCTGTCCATTCCCGCCGACACGCTCGAGATGTCGGACGTGACCGCGCTGCGCGTGAAGCAGCAGGGGGACACGCTGTTCCTGACGCACCGCAGCATTCAGGCCGTCAAGGGGTTCGTGGACTATGCCACGGGGACTGTCACATGGAGCAAGGCCGTGCACGTCCGAAAGCCGAACCGTCCGGCCGACTTCACAACGGCCTCGGCCTCGGGGTTCTCGCACGACAGCGGCTATGTCAACACGAGCCGCGAGTACTGCCTCATAGGCGTCAAGAACAGCGTGTACAGCGACGTGCGTACGAAGCGCGTCGGGATAACCCTCCCATGGGCGAACGGGGCGACGGTGACGCTCGCCTTCACACCGAGTTTCGCCGGCGAGGGCGATGGCGACAACTACTCGAAGTACGACTACTACATCGTCGGCTATCGCGCCGCCGGAAGCTGGATGGTCCTGGACACGTTCTATCCCGGCTCCGAGACGGGAGGTTCGTGCACGCTCGTCGACAACAACATGTACAGCTCGTCCGTGGCCGGCGTCACCGAGGCCATAACCGTCGGAGACGCGTCCGCGCAGTTCAAGGTCGGCCTCATCGACGTCTGGGAGCAGCGGCTCGTCATGGCGTCAAGCGCCGGCAAGCCGTTCAGCTTCTGGTTCTCGCGCACGGGGGACATCGGCAACTTCCACGCGTCACGCCCCCAGACGGCCGACGACGCGTTCGAGGCCACCATCGCGACGCTCTCGGCGGCGCGCATCCTCCACACCGTCACGGGCCGGTGGTTTCTCATGTTCACCAACGAGGGCGAGTACCGCATCGACTCCAGCGGGGCGGGGTTCTCGTTCGCCTCGATCCAGATCCGCAAGACCTCCAACGTCGGCGCGCACGAGGACGTGGAGCCAGTCGCCTCGGACTCGCACGTCCTCTTCTGCGCGCCGGACGCCAAGTCCGTCTACGCGCTCGCCTACGACCTCGAGCAGGACAACATCCTGCCGCGCAACGTGTCGCTCCTCGCGGGCCACATGACCGAGGGGCGGAGGATCGTCGACATGGCCTTCGTCAAATTCCCCGAGTCGAGGCTGCTCGCGCTCCTGGACGACGGGGACGTCATCTGCATGACCTACCTCCCCGAGCAAAAGGTGACGGCGTGGCACCGCGCCCACTTCGGCTACGACGGGCTGAAATGCGTGGCCATCTCGTGCTGCGGGGCGATGCGTGAGGCCGACGGGGCGGAGGTCGTCTCCGAGATACTTCTGCTTTTCCAGCGCCCCGGCGACTCTTCGGCGTTCTGGCTCGAGCGCGTCCGCGCGCCGTCCTACGGCGACGTGCGCCCCCAGGGCCTGGCGCTGTGCGCGGACCACTGCGGCTACGCGGCGGACGACTGCCCGGTCCCGGGCGAGAACCCGCAGACCCCCGTGGAGGCGGAGGTCGTGACACTGCGCCCCGAGCTGCAGGAGGCCAACTCCATCGGGCTTCGGAAGAACATCTACGACTGCACGGTGCGCCTCAACAGGAGCGGCGCGGTCACCATCGCGCCCGAAGGCGACGACATGGACGAGGCGTCCAGCGCGGCGCAGCCAGACTCAGTGCCGGCCGTGGACGATGAGGCTGGAACCGTCTCGCTCGTGACGAAGGACGTGGCCATCCTGCCGAGGGCGCGGCACAACAAGGACGGGCGCATGGTCATCCGAAGCGCAGACCAGTGGCCTTGTGAAATACTCAGCGTCCTCTTCAACATCGAGGTCGCACGGGAGGAGGAAGACCAGTAGGCGCAGCATTGATCGCGATAGGCGCGGGGACGTCGATAGCCTCGGCCATATACGGGCACCACCAGGGACGCAAGGCCGCGAAGGCCGAGCAGGCCGCATACCGGCAGCAGGCGCACTTCACCATGCTGCAGGCCGACGCCATGCTCGGCGCGGCGAGGGCGCAGGCCGCCGCGGCCGGCTACTCGGTCCGCGCGGGCAAGGCCAACGCCAAGTTCGAGCGCGCGCTTGCGGCGAGGGTGCAGCCGGTGGAGGATCTCGACCTCCAGCAGGCCAACGCCCGCCGCCGCGAGAAAATCGGCGAGGGCCGCGCCGCCTTCGCCGCCAACGGCATCCTCGTCGACTCCGGCGCGGCGGCGAAATGGGAGCGAGACGAGATAGCCGACGCGGCCATCGAGAAGCTCCAGATCATGCAGGCGGCCGAGGACCAGATCCAGGGACACCTCTGGAACGCGGCCATGCGCCTTTCCGAGGGATACGCCCAGGCGGGCGCGGCCTATTCCGGCGCGGCGCAGACGGCCTCGTCGGCCTATGCGACGGCGCTCCAGGCCATCGGCGCGCTGCAGCAGGCGGGCGCCGTCCAGAAGCCGTCCGCACTCGCGCTCGGACTCAACATTGCAGGTGCCGCGCTCGGCGCGGCTGGCAAAATCTACGGGGCAAACGCCGGTTCGGGCGGGGCGTCGCCGGCGTCGGGAGGCGCGCCCGCCCCGTCCGTGAGCGACATCTACTGGCGGACGCCCTCGGCGCAGCGGGCGTCGGGCGGAATGCAGATCGCGTAGGAGGATTTGACATGGCGAAGGTTGCCGCGAACACGATAACCGACTTGCAGTTTCCGCGCGGGCAGGCCCCGCGCATCGACCCGTCCAGCCACGCGGGGCAGATCGGTGCCGCGATGGCCGCCTCGGCGAGGCCCTACGCGCAGATGGCGGAGAACGCCGCCGCGATGGGGCGCCGCCGCGTCGCGAACATCCACGCCCGGACCCGCGAGATCCAGGACGCCATGGGCAACTTCGCCCGCGGACTCTCCGCCGGCATCGAGGGCGTCGACGCCGCGCTCGACCGCCGGGCCGACGAGCAGGCCGACGCCGAAATGGCCCGCTACTCCATGCACCTTCTCCAGAACCGCGACGCCGACTACGGCACGCCGATCCGGGGCGACCTCGCGGCGGACGTGGCGCACGGCGACGGCGCGGCCCCCGACGGACCGTACCTCGCCGTCTCAAGGCGCATGGCCGGATGGAGCGACACCGAAACCTACAAGGCCCTCTCCGACCGCGCGCGGCGCAAGTTCGAGGAGAAGCGCAGGAACTTCGACCAGCGGACGCTCTCCGCCGCGATGAACGAGCACGTCGGACGGCAGCGGAAGATGCGCGAGGCCGAGGAGGAGGCCGTCTACGCATCCAAGGCGGCAATCGCCGCCGACGCGGCCATCGACGTCGCGAACCCCCAGCACATGGACTGGCACCTGCTCGCGGACGACGCCATCGGCAAGGCCGTGCAAATCTCCCTCCGCCGCCAGGGGATGCTGGGCGACGACGGGAACGTCCTCCCCGGCTACGAGGCCGTCGAGGAGGCGGAGCGCCGGCGCATCACGGACGCGCAGTACGTCGGCATCTGGAAGGCCGTCGCGGAGAAGTACGCCGCGAGCGACGACGAGGGGGAGCGCGAGGCGCTGCTGAAATCCCTCGTCACGCAGGTCGGCGGCGAGGCGGACGCCAAGGAGGCCGCGAAGCTCCTCGACGCCAAGGACCCCGAGGCCGTGGCGGACGCGCTGAAGGCCGCCGCGAAGGGCATGCCCTACTCCACGGAGGCCGCCGAGGCGGGGTGGAAGCTTGTCAAGGACGCCAAGAAGCAGCTGGACGCGCGGTTGGAGCGGGAGCGCGTCCAGCTCTACCACGACACGGAGAACCTCGAGTACGAGATTTTCACAAGCAAGGCGGAGGGCGCCCCGGCAGAGGTCGCGCGAAGGGTTGACGAGATGCGGTCGCGCCTCCCGGCGAAGGACCGGGACGCGATCGACGAGAGAGTCGCCGCGTGGAGATACGCCCGCGACGTGGCCGACTACGAGAAGCGCGTCTTCGACGCATGGAAGCTCACGAACCCCGACGAACAGAAGGCCAGGCTCGACGCCATCGCCGCCGAAGTCAGGCAGATGGACAATCCGAAGACGGCCAAGGCCGTCATGTCCATGCTCGCGGGCGCGGCGCGCGGAAGCGGGTCGTCGTCCGGCGGGCCGAAATGGTCGGCGGAGCGGGCCGTGAACACGCTCACGCGCCTGGACTTGCACGGGGCGGAGGCGCTGACGTGGCTGTCCGAAGTCTCACCGCACCTCGCGGACGGCGCTTACGGCAAAGTCTTCTCGCACATCAAGGACGAGGCCTTCAGGAACGTGAACCCGCAGGAAGTCGTCGCGGCGGCCGAGGCGGCGGGGTTCAATCTGGGCGCCGTGTTCCAGACGGATCCGAAGTCGAAGCGCGTGGTCACGGACAAGAACGGGATGCCGGTGCTCGTCGATCCCGAAGGCACCACGTCGTTTCTCCGCAGGGAGTGGACGACCAGGGAGGAGCTTCCAGGGCGCTGGGAGTCGTCGAACCCCCGGACGCGAACCGTGCGCCACGAGGACAGGGTTGAGCTTTCCAACCAGGTGCTCTACCACCTCTACGAGACATGCGCGAAATACCAGGCGGCCGTCAAGCTCGGCAAGGCCGGAACGCTCGCGGATTTCATATCGAAGGAGTTGGCTGGGGACAGGGCGAGGCTCGAGCAGGTGTACCTGCAGGACGCGCTCGACGAAACGGACAGGCGGATCGCCATGGAAGAGGCCGGAACATGGTTCTCGGTGCGCGGCGAGGCCGACCCGGCGGCCGTGTTCGACGGCAATGACGCAACGGAGGAATAGAAGATGGCCTACGACTGGGGATTCCAGAACGACCCTAACTACGGGAAGCGCATGGACGCGCTTCTCTTCCGGCGGGCGATGAACACCGCGCAGGACGCCGCCGACGACGAAAAGCGCTGGGCGGCGCGTTTTTTGTCGCGGAGCATCGTCGGCATTGACACGGCGGACGGGCGCGAGTACAACGGCAATGTGCCGATGGACGCCGGGACCTTCTTCGACAAGATGCACGGATTCGCGCAGACCTACGACCCGACGACGAAGAAGTTCGACCTCCACTTCCTCGACAGCGAAAACCAGAAGGCCTGGGACAAGCTGCCCGACGACCTTGAAACCCGATTCGCCTTCGCGCGCGAACACGGCAACTACAGCACCGTCAACAACAGGCTTGGCTCGGCGGCGGGGCGGCTGGCCTCGGCAGGGCGCGTCACGGAAGAGGAGCTTCGTTACCTCACGGACGAAGAGAAGTACGAAGTGCAATCCTGGCAGGGGGTGGAGAACGCGCCCGAAGCGGTGATGAAGCTCCGCGAAATGGAAGGGCTCCTGCAAAAATACGAAGAGGGGTTCGATTCCGGCAAATACATCGTCATAGACGACCTGGGCGCCGGCGTGGAAGGCGAGCGTTTCGTGCCACGACCCGCGACGCAGGAGGAGCACGAGCACGCAGAAAACAAGCTCCGTGACGACATCGCGTTACTGAAGCAGGCCGGCGATGGATCCGTCGGCGACGATCCGGGCGAGGCGTTCGTGACGATCGAGCCGCGCATCCGCGAGCTGAAGGCTCTCGCGGAAAAGCGGAAGACCGTCCGCGAGTACGAGAGGCAGCTCGCCGAGGAGAATTCCTGGCGGACCGTGGCTGCCGTGTCCCCTGCGCTCACGGACGCCGGGCGCGAAATACTGCGCACGGCGATGGCGCACAAGGACGACCTGAAGAATGCGGTCGGCGACGACTTCATGAGGCTCGCCCGCGAGAACCCGGCGGAGGCCGAGAAGGTCGCGGCCGTCATCCACGCGCTGCAGCCGGACGTCTCCGGACACACCGTGATGGGCGACGCCATGCGGGCCATGCGCGACACGTTTGTGAACACCGTCCAGGGCGCGGCGGAATCCATCGGGCACACGTTCGAGAGGACCATTGTAGGCGGCGACGAGTACCAGGCGCGCCGCGAGCGCGAGGCCATGTACCGCCGCGCGTTCAGCGAGCGGCAGAAGGACTGGGGCTGGTGGGGCGACGCGACCATAGGTTTCTTCGGGACGCTCCCCTACATGGGGATTGCGGCGATCCCGTACGCGGGGCCGACTGCAATCGCCCTGTCGGCGGCCAACGACTTCGAGAAGCAGGTCGTGGACGCGGGCGGCGACGTGTCTCGCCCCGATTTCTTCGCGGCCAAGTTCGGCGTCGGCGTCGTGTATGCGGCGATCGAGCGCGCGCAGGTCATCCACCCCCTCAAGGGCCTCACGGACTTCGGCAGGGCGCGCATGTACGCCAACATGTTCGGCAGCGTCTCCGACTTCCTCAAGGTCGCGGCGCACCAGGGGTTGCGCCTGGGCGGCGAGGTCTGGGAGGAAGGGCTGCAGGGCGCGCTTGAAAAGGGCTTCGTCGCCTGGGGTTGCGGACAGGACGTCGCCGCGGCCGCGGCAAAGGGTCTGGTACAGGACATGCACGGATCCATCGGCGCATTCATGCCGCTCATGGTCATCGAGGGCGCGGGGACGCACCGCATGTACAGACGCGGCGGACTCACCGCCGACGAGACGGTCCAGGCCACGCAGATGATGCGCGGATTCCACGACCAGGCCGAAATAACGGCCGGGGACGCGAAACGGTTCGGCGACCAGTACGGCGCGATGGCCGTGGCATGGGCCAACGCCGGCCCCGAAGCAGGCCGTCGGTCGAAGGCGCTGCAGGCCCGTTTCGGCCTCAATGCCGACGACGCGGCGATGGCGGACGAAGTGCTGTCCCGCCTCTGGAAGGCCGTCTCCGCGACCGGCGACAAGGAGGCCGTCAGCGAGTTCTTCGCCGGGGCCTCCCTCAAGAGCGCGGCGGACATGCTCAAGGCGACGCTGCGGGACGCCACGGTCGCCGACAACGACGACGGGACGCAGACGATCAGCGGCTTCATCGGCGAAAGCGGGCACGAGGTCAGCTTCACCATCGGGCGGGAAGACCTCTCCCTCGACGTGACGAGCGAGGCGCAGGCGCCCTCCATCGTGGAAGCGCTCAACGGGTACGGCTACGAAGGCGGGAAGTTCACGGTCGAGGCGTGGCTCGCAAAGTCCGTCGATGAACGCCAGAAGCTCGCGGCGCTCTACGCCCTCGGCTCGCAGGGCTACACCGTCAACCGCAAGATCAGCGTCAAGACGAAGCGCGCCCTCGAGGACGGCACGGAGGAGGTCGTCGAGAACACGCTCGACGCCAAGGCCCTCCGCATCCTCTCCGGCGACATCGTGCTCGACGAGAACACGCTGCCGCAGACGGTCTTCCACGAGGCCATGCACGGGCTGCTCAAGCTGGCCGAGGACATCGCGCCGAAGGAGCTGATGGACGCGCTCCGCGAGGCCTACCCGGCGACGGCGGAGGGCGAGACGGTGAACGAGGAGCGAATCGCGAACGCCTACCGCGACTACCTCGCCGGCAAAATCCCCGCCGTCGAATACGAAAAGGACATCTTCGACCGGCTTGTCGCGTGGATCCGCGGGCTTCTCGGCCTGTCCGACGCATCGCTCACGATAGCCAACGCCCGCACGTCGGCGGACGTGCTATTCAACCAGATGCTATCCGGCGACTTCTCCGGCGTCGTCGAGGCCGAGAAGATGCTCGACGTGCAGCTCGCGCGGGTCGAGCGCCGGGAGTCCGGGCGCAGGGCCGAGGCGGAGAAGAAGGAGCCGGCGCCCGATGGCGGCACGGAGAGCCTCGGCAAGGACAAGTTCGGCGGCGAGATCGTCGCGGCCGAGGACGAGATGGTGGACGAGGACGGGAACGTCGTCCCGCCCGAAAAGATCCGGGACGCCATCGCCGCCGGGAAGATCGTCATGCGCCGCGAGGTGTACGAGGCCAAGAAGGGCGAAATCGCGCCGAACCTCACGGACGAGGAGAAGCGCCGCGCCTGGCATCTGGCAAACGACGACTACGCCGGCACGGACGAGCAGGGCCGAGCGGAGGTTCCGACGCCCGACGGGGCCATGAAGGTCAACACGCAGCTCGCCGTAGTGGACCGGGGCGAACTCATCACGAGCGACGATCCGCGCTTCCCGCAGGACGTCCAGAACCGGCTGGGGCGCGAGACAAGCCCACAGGTGGACGCCATCGCCCAGGCGCCAAACCCGCTCTGGCTCGGCCCGGCGAAGGACACGGCCGACGGCGCGCCGCTCGTCTACCCGTGGGAGGGGGGCTACATCGTCATCGCGGGCAACGGGCGCGTCCTGGGCCTCGCGAAGGGCGACGACGAGTACAAGAGCACCGACGCCTACAACTCCTACGCCAGGGCCACGGGCGAACGCTTCGGCCTGAACGTCCCGGACACGGCGCACCCGCGCCTCGTCCGCGTGATCACGGACAGCCTGACCGACGAGCAGCTGAACCGCCTCGGGCGTCTCAGCAACAAGAGCGGCAAGCGGGCCGAGGGCGCGGCGGGGACCCGCAAGAGCGACGGCATGGCCGTCCGCGACAACCTCGGTCTCGTCTCGCCCGACATGGGCGCGTCCCTCCGAAGCCCGGAGAACAGCGCCTTCGCCTTCGCCGTCGCCTCCGACATCGGGGAGAACGGCCTACTGACCTCGGACGAGATGGGCGTCGCCCAATCCGGCTACGACCGCGTGGAGAACGCGCTGCTCGGCTGGATCGTCAACCACCACGAGCAGCGCGACGCAATCCAGCGCGCCCTCGAGGAGCAGAGGACGGCCGGCCATCCCGACCTCGGCATCGGCAACATCCTGAATGGGATCAAGGCGTCGGCCATCCACCTCGCGGCGCTCGCGGGGGCCGAAGGCCGGGAGGCCTACGACATCACGCCCGACATCGCGGACGCGCTCAAGGACTACATCGACTTCCGGCAGGGCGGCGGGACGGACATGGACGCATTCCTCGCGCAGGGCGACATGTTCCAGAACCGCCCGTCGCTCACCGAGGCCATCATGCGCGAGTTCTTCGCGCGCCGCAACAGCGCGAAGCGCGTCCAGACGATCCTCGACAAGTACGCCGAGACGGCCATGCTCCAGGACAACGCCACGCCGACGCTCCTCGACATGGGCGAGACGGCGCGCGAGGACATCTGGAAGCTCGCCGTCGAGAAGGCCGACGCGGCGGAGGAGGCGCAGAGGCGCGATTCGGTCACCGGCGTCACCCCCGCAGAGGACGCTGAGGCGCAGAACGCTGTCGAGGACGCCTTCGGAACGACAACCGAATGGAACAAGGCGGGCTACATCCTTAACAACGGTCACGCCGTTGACATGTCGAACGGGCAGGCCGACCGCACCCTCGACCACCGCGAGGCCGTGGGCGTCATCCCTCACGACCTGCCCGCGTACAAGGTTCTCCCGCGCGGAATCGAGCGCTGGGCCGGATTCCTCGGCACGGGCGCCATCCGTCTGATCGGCGGCGACATCACAATCATGCGCGATCCGACGGCGGAACAGGACGCCGCGCTCGAGTCATACTTCTCATGGAGCGCGTCGCGCCGCAGCCAGCTGCCGGCGGCGCTCGCCTCGTTCGGGCCGAGCGTCGAGGTCCTCGACGAGGACGGCGCGCACCAGGACTACATCAACTTCGACGCGGACGATTCGACAGAGGCGATTGTCCGGCGCATCCACCAATACTTTGAGGCCCGGAAGGGCGACAACTACCAATCCCCGTTCGCGGACTTTCGCTACTCCATCGGCAGCATCTACACCGGCACGGCGGCCGACTACGCAAACCGCTCGCGCCAGGGCGGCAAGGATGATGGGCCGAGCCTCCTCAAGATCGGCACCGGCGAGGGGTCGCAGGTGTACGGCTGGGGGCTGTATGGTTCCAACGTGCGCGGCGTGGCGGAGGGGTATGCCAATAGTGACCGCGCCAAGAAGAATCTCGCCCGCATTCCCAACGACATCTTCATCGACGGCAAAAAGCAGCTGAACACGATGACGCCGGAAGGCACCGCCGCCGACGCCTTTGACAAGGCCGAGGGCGACAGGGGAAAGGCCGTCGCCAATCTCCTCGAACACGTCTCGCGCATGCGGGGCTGGCTTGACTCTGGCAATATCAAAGGCCCGAAAATCATTGAAATGTACCGTCGCATGATCGCGAGAGACCAGGGGGCGATACGGCTTCTTGAAGACAAGTCCAAAGAGTTCTCCCGGACCGTGAACAGCCCTACGCCCCGCGCCGTCCTTTACGAGCAAACCTTCTTCGCCGACCGCGCGGATGGCGACGAGAGCCACCTGCTGAAGTGGTACGAGCCGGTCAGCGAGGAACAGGCAGGGTGGATATTACACCAACTCGGCATGGAGAAGCTGCCTGATATCGATCAACATACAAGCACGAGACTGCTTACAACACTTTTTGAACGCGAGGATGGTCAGCACGTCTACGGTTGGCTTTCGGAAGCCCTCGGCTCCCCCAAAGCCGCCTCCGAGTTCCTCGCGCGTGCTGGCATCGACGGCGTGAAGTACCCGGTGGACTCCTACGGCACGACCGTCAAGGACGGCGACAAAGTTGGCTGGAACTACGTCTCGTTCCGCGACGACAACATCCGCGTGGACCACAAGTGGGTGGACGGCCAGCAGAGGTACAGCGTCACCGGCAGGGCCACGCCCGCCGAGAACGTCGAGGCGGCGAAGACTGAAGCGCAGCGCGTCCTCGACCTCATCGGCGGCACGGAACTCGGCAACGCCATCAACCGCGACTTCAAGGAGGAGGGGCAGACCACCATCATCGGGCGCACGGTGCGCACGGCGGGCGATCTTGCCGCCGCCGCGCAGATATACCGCAACCCGGCCTTCGAGACGGTGCGCTACTTCTTCACGAAGAACGGCAAGGTCGTGTGGCAGACGAGCATTACGGCGCGGAAGCCAAGCTCGTCTCCGGCCTTTGTCCGCGACGCGGAACGCCACAACGAGACCTTTGGCGAATTCAACCGCATGGTGGCCGCGCTCCATCCCGACGGAGTGTGGATGCTCCACAACCACCCGTCAGGCGACGTCACGCCCTCGAGGGAGGATATCGGACTCACGCGCCATTTCGCGCAGATGCACGAGGGCGCGCCCATCACCTTCCTGGGCCATGTCATCATCGACCACGACAAGTACGCCTACATCCCCGCCACGGGCGCGTCTCCTTCGGCGTATGGGCGCGACTTCTCCAGCGACCCCGCATCGTTCCACGGCGCCCCGACGGACAACCCGTCGCTCGAAAACCCAGCCCTTGGACGAAAAGCGAACAACCCCGAAACCGCGCTTCAGGTTGCATGGTCGGCGGTTCGCGGACAGGACGCCGCGACAATTCCGGGCGCGGCGCTGACGCTTATCGCCACGGACGCGAAGAACAACGTCCGTTCCGTCGCCACGATCCCGACAGGCGAAGTGCTGGAACTTCTCACCGAGGGCGTCCTTCAGGACTACGCGACGGCCACCGGTGGCCGCAATCTGCTTCTCGTCGGCGACACGGACCTACGGAACTACCCGCAGGAGGTCCAGAAGCGCCTGCTTGGAATGTGCGCCACGGGAACGGTCCTGGACTTCATCTACGAGAAAGGGGCGGACGACATAGGTTCGGCGTTCAGGGAGAGACTCGTCCACCTGGAACCTCCCGGGCCGACCATCGCCCGCCGCGTCGCCGAGAGCAGCGGGCCGAGGTTCAGCGTCACCTCCCTCATGGCCGGCGGCGACGCCACCCGCGACCTCGCGGAGGCGGCGGAACCCACGGTCGAGGACATCGCGCGAAAGCTGGAGGTTGTTCTAGTCCCAGACGACGCGCGGCACAGCATCACTGCCGGTGCCGACCTTGCCGACCGGACGAACTACGAAGAGTTCAAGGCCGCAATGGGCGTGGAGCATCCGCTTCCGCAGGGTGTGTCGCTCCTTGCAGGGAACGCGTCCCCGCAAGATGCGTTGGCTTACTTCGAGCGGAATATCCTCGGGCGGACAATCACAATGCCAGATGGCGAAGCCGTCACGCTCAACATCGGGCATTTCTTCCGTCTAGTATGCGATGGGGACCACGGGAAAAAAGGATTTGTGGAGGGGTACAAATCCGCGCAGGAGGCGCTTGACGCGATACGCAGGGGCGAGGTCGCGCCTGAAAGCATAAACGGCTACCATTCCGACAGGGCGATGATGCTTCCCGTGTTCATCGACACGGTGGAAAACCCCGCGTTTGTCCTCCAAGACAAGAGAGACCCGGCTAAAATACAGTTCGTCAAACGGTTCGCCGCCGATGACGGTCGCGGCGTGACGGCCGCGTTCCGCTTTATTGGCGACGGACACAAGATACAGTCCTATCACGGATTCTCGACGCGCTACGGCAAGATAAAACAAAACCGCATCGTCCATGTGGGCAATGCGGTTGAGCGGGGCGCGTCTCCCGATGCTACTGAACTGGGAAAATCCCAGCAGCCGCAAACTAGTTTGCCACAATCCGGCGCGGAAGGCAAGCAGATTCCGCAGTCCGTCGCGGACATTCTCGACGGGCCGCCTGCGGGGTTCCGCGCGTCCGTCACCGGCAGCGCGCCCACCGGGAAGTACGGGCGCAACGACTACGTGGTGGCCATGGCCGCCCAGGACAGGCTGCGCGGCATCGACCGCCCGCCCCGGAAGTACGCCGAGCTTGCCGAGGCGCTGGGCGCCACGCGCTTCAAGGACGACGACGGCTCCGCCTGGGTGAGGCTCGCGGACGAGCTGATCGAGAAGAACCGCGACAAGCTCGCCCGCCTCGCCGAGCGGGACATCCGCGAAGCGGTCCGGGAGACTGCCCGCATGAAGGCCGAGGCGGACTTCTCCGAACACGTGAAGAGGCTATTCACCGGCTCGGCGCGGTTCGGCGAGGAGATAGGCAGCGCGGGCACCAGCGCCTGGCTCAAGATCATGCGCGACCTCGCGGCCCGCGCGCCCGGCTACGACCTCGACGCCATGAGGCGCGACACGGGCGCAGACCTCCTGCTCACGCTCATGGAGATCATGCCCGAGAAGTTTGCCCCGTCCGAGGACGAAGGCAAGGCCAAGGGCGAAGGCGAGGCCGAGGAGGGCGAGGCCGGACAAGACGGCGAGTTCGTCGGCCCGCCGACCCCGCAGACGTGGGAGGAGTGGCAGCGCAACGCCGAGGAGCGCCGCAAGCACTACAACACCGTGATCCTGCTTGCGAAGGAGTGGATCAAGAAGCGCCAGGCCGAAATCCAGGCGCGCGAGAACGCCAGGGCCAAGCGCGAGGCCGAGGAGGAGGCGAGACGGAAGGCAGAGGCGGAAGGCGCGGAGAATGCCGGCGTGGACGCCGAGTCCGGCACCGACGAGGAGGACGCCGAACCCGAGGAGGACGTCGGCCCGCTCGCCATCCCCCGCGAGGTCATCGAGGCCGCCGGCGTGGATCTCCAGAACGCCGACGAGTTCGCCGCCTTCATGCGGGCGTGGATCTGCGACTGGCTCGTCCGCCAGAACCCCGGCACGACCTACGCCGACGTGCTCGACGACGAGACGAGGCTCGCCACCTACCGCCGCACGATGATTGCCCAGCTGCGCGACATCGCCGACGCCCTCCTCGACCCGACCGAGGGCAAGGCGTCCATCATGGCGGAGCGCATGATCGCGGACATCCGCGAGAACGCCTCGGCCAACGAGCTTGAGCGCCGCACGTCCGACATTCTCGGCTTCATCCAGCGCAACGCCATCCGCCAGAAGCGGAAGGGCCTCATCGCCGACCTGCTCAAGATGATCGAGGCGCAGGCCGTCCGCGGGAGGAAGTTCGACGCGCTCGAACGCGACATGAAGCGCAAGATACGCGGCGACCACGAGCAGTACTGCCGGTACATCGCCCGCGTCATCCAGATGTCAGACAACGCCGTCGCGAAGGAGACGGAGGCCCTCATGCAGATCATCGAGGGCCGAAAGGCGGACTACGAGCAGGCGGCCGCGGAGTACGGCGTCGAACTCAACTTCCAGAGCGACGTCGAGATCCACCGCGCCTACGAGAAGCTCGCCGCCCTCCAGCAGTTCGGCGGCCTCAGGAACAAGATGCCGTCGTACATCGTCGCCGCGTCGAAGCGCCTCGAGGAGTGGCTCGGGAACGAGCGCATGGAGCATGAGCGCCGCTGGGGCGAGTTCCAGACCGTGTGCGACGACGTGGCCCAGGCCATCGAGGCCGGCGTCAAGGCGCGCCGCGACAAGTACGCCAAGAAGGAGCCGGGCCTCGGCGGCAGGATGTGGCAGGACGTCGAGGCGTCCGTCCGCCAGAGGCTCGAGGAAATGCTCGTCGGCGCGGGGCCGGAGCGCGTGGAGGCCATCGCGAAGGTCATGCGGGTCCTCTCCGAGGGGTCGCAGACACTCGAAGTCAAGAAGATGGAGTACCGCCGACAGTTCGAGAAGATGATGAAGACCGCCGTCGAAGGCACCGACCTCGACGTGAAGGGGCTTCTGACACTGCTCGACAAGGAGATCCCAGAGGAGCTGAACGACCTTCTCGACGCGGACCTCTACGACGCGGACGGGCAGCTCGTCCACGAGCGGCAGCGCGTCCGCATGACATGGGGC
>Ga0310695_10005019_pt1 | contig 23565 bp, 13 predicted proteins | sample RumenRJG_04DNA_FD_203882 | JGI IMG/M metagenome (GOLD analysis project Ga0310695, IMG submission 203882) | Bovine rumen microbial communities from Lethbridge, Alberta, Canada - RJG_04 (v2) (version 2) | ecosystem: Host-associated > Mammals > Digestive system > Stomach > Rumen | place: Canada...
CTTCTTTGATTGCGATTTCAAATGGCTTGAGGTAGATTTCGCGGATTGCACGCTCCGAAGCCACAGAATCCACATTACGGCGGTTCTTTTCCTGATTGTTGAGGGCAAAATGCTTGATTGTGCCGATTGCACCAAAACGAGCCAAACCTTTGCATGTAGAAGCCGCCATAATTCCAGAAAGAAGAGGATCTTCTGAATAGTACTCGAAATTGCGACCATTTAGCGGATTGCGGTGGATATTACATCCAGGTCCAAGAAGAACATCAATGTTATGCTCCTTAAGCTCGTTGCCCAAGATTTCATAAACCTGCTCAACAGCCTCTGGATCCCAAGTAGAAGCAAGCAAAGTTCCGATTGGAAGAAGACTTGCCTGAGTTCCGTTGTCCATTCGGATTCCAGAAGGACCGTCAGCACAACCGACCGCGGGGATTTTTTTGTCATGGAGGGCATCGCTCAACCCGCCAAACGCAGAAGCAATTCCCGCCGTGACTTTTCGGCTCATCATGCCTTCTCCACGAATAAGGGTCATAAGCTCATTGTCTGAGAGGGAGCCGACAAATTCATCGATTCGGCTCTTGTCAGCCATGACATCAGCAAAAGTAATATCTGATTTTCTGAATGGGATTTCTGCCGGTGCATTTTCTTTGATTCTTTGCGCAACATCGATCTTTGAAAGTGGAACAGGCTCTGTTTCTTCTATATAAAGACCATTTGCCCCGAGCTTACCAGGCTTTATTCGGTTGAACGCCATGTTCGGAGCACAGCACTGGGTCAAAGTTTTTAGAGAATATGTTTTTTCGACTGAGAAATCTTTGCCGTCTTTGGCACCAAGTTTCTTGGCAGAAATACAATCCGTTCCTGCATAGAAACTGTAGATTCCCTCTTCAAGAACATAACTGTACGCAAAGCCTGTGATTCCGCTGTCATCGTAAGAGGCAAGGTCTGCGACATCAAAAGAAACCTCAACCTGCTGGCTCTCATTTGGAGCAAGTTCCTTTGTTTTTTTGAAGCCGCAAAGGACTCGCGCACTCTTTCCTAATTTTCCCTGAGGACATTCCGCATAAACCTGAAGGACTTCTCTTCCTTTACGAGAACCAGTGTTGGTTATTTTTGCACGGACAGATATTTTTGAGCCGTCACAGATGTAATTCTCTGTTTCGATATTGAAACATGTGTACGAAAGGCCGAATCCGAACGGAAACTGAACCTTATCATTTGCAAATGTTGTGAAATACCGATAACCGACATAAATATCCTCTTCATAGAGAAGATGATCTTTATGTCCAAAATTTTTTGTTGAAGGATAATCTTCAACCTTATAGGCAATTGAATCCGGGAGCTTTCCGCTAGGCGTTTCCTTGCCACACAAAATATCAGCAAGTGCCTGCCCGCCCATCATTCCGCCATGCCAAGAAAAAAGCACAGCCGAAATGTGAGAGTTGAACTGAGCATCGTCAATCCATGAAATATCCATGATATTTGAAACATTGAGCACAACCACAACTTTTTCGAAATAAGAGCAAACAAGCTCGATATTCTTGCGCTCAATATCCGTAAGCAGATAACTTCCTTTTTGAGTGTTGTTGTCCTGATCCTCGCCAGCTGTTCGACCAATTACATAAACAGCCTTGCTCGATTTGCATGAAGAAGCTTTTACAAGCTCTTCCGTAAGCTCCATATCAACCTGACTCCACGGCTCTGCCGCCCAAGCCCCCTGACCAGCATCAAACGGATGCTCCTTTATCCAGCCGCGATATGTTTCGATAAGTTCTTCGTTAAAAGCTGGAAGCTGGAACTTTTCTTTTTTGAGAGTCTCTATTCCATCAAGCAGATTAACAGAAAAAGGAACATGAACAGAGCCGCCAGAACCAGTTCCGCTTTTGTAGTAATCAATTTGGCAGCGACCAAAAACAGCCACATTATCAGAAGGAACAAAAGGCAATGTCTCAGCATTGTTTCTCAAAAGGACAATTCCCTGAGAAGCGACCTTGCGTAAAACTTCATTCTTTTCCATAAAAATAAATACTCCAGTCAAATGAATTAAGACTTGTTATCTTCAGCGGTGAACTTAGTACGGAAATGCAAAGCCCGGTATTTTTTGGGAGTAATACCACAGCTTTTCCTAAAAACATTGATGAAATAACTTTCAGAACTGAACTGAAGGTAGTTCGCAATGTCCGTAGTAGTATAATCACTAAAAATAAGTAAATTTTTTGCAACTTCGATTTTTTTACTCTGGATATACTGAGCAATCGTGATTCCGACTTCACTATGAAACAACTTTGAAACGTAGGAAGTGCTTAATCCAGAAACCTGAGCCAAATCATCGAGAGTAATCTTATTGTGCAGATTGTCATAAATATAATCAATACATTGCGTGATGGGACGTGAATAAAGCCGTTGTTTTTTGACGCCCTGCATACGCTTTACGTAGCTTTCACAAAGTTCCTTGTGAATGTCATTGATGCTTTCCACACTGTTGCAAGTGTCAATTTTTCGGATATAAATATCACTGAGATTATATGCGGCCTCCATCTCAAGGCCAGCCTCAATTACATAACGCGTAATCATTGCCACAGTAATAATGAGATGGTATTTTAAATTTCGAAGAGGATTGTCGCTTAGCTTTCCGAATCCTTCTACGCAAAGAGGCTTAAACAAACGTCGCATCTCATCCATATCGCCGTTTTTGATACTCTGAAAAAAAGCCATCTCACTGTCATATGGAATATGATTTATAAGATACTCGCGATTCTTGAATTCGGTTTCAGTAAGTTCATCCTTTATCCCCATGGTCTGCCCCCTTGTTTTAGTTTACACTGTTTTCCTTAAATTTAAAAGAAATTTCTAAAAAACTTGACAAATGGAAATCTTCATATATACTTGAATTAAAATCTACAACGTTGTAGATTGCTCTTTAAAAAAGGGGGAAACATGAAAAAATTAGTTTTGTTGGCTGCAGCTGCCTTGAACTTCGTCAGTTCTTCAGTCTGCAATGAATTCACATCTGCGAGGTCAAAAATTTATGGCATCTAAAAAAGAAGAAAAAACAGTTAAAAAAGCAAAAAAAGTTAATTACAACAAATGGGGCTATTTCTTTATCGCGCCATTCTTTATCATCTTTACAATCTTCTCGTTGATTCCTCTCATTTCGACTTTCATAAACAGTCTCTATGAGAACTATCGTGTAGGTTTAATGACAGTCGGACCAGAATTCATTGGTCTTGAGAATTTCAAATCTATTTTTGAGAGCGATATCCTTCGCTATATCGGAAACACGGCTTTAATCTGGGTTGCCGGCTTTATTCCTCAGATTGTAGTTTCTTTACTTCTTTCAATCTGGTTTACCAGCACAGACCTTAAAATCCGTTTCCAGCAGTTCCTTAAAACTGTCATCTATATGCCAAACCTTATCATGGCTTCGGCATTCGCAATGCTCTTCTTCACATTGTTCAGTACAGACGGTCCTGTAAACAGCATTCTCGTTAGAGCAGGTTTCTTCTCAGAAAACGTACGCTTCCTTGCAGAAGCCGGCTGGACTCGTGCCCTCGTAGCAATCATGAACTTCCTCATGTGGTACGGCAACACGACAATCATGCTCATGGCAGGTATCATGAGTATTGATACAAGCATTTATGAGGCTGCCCGCATCGACGGTGCAAATCCGGTTCAGACATTCTTCCGAATTACAATGCCGCTGCTCATGCCAATCTTCATCTACGTTTTGATTACTTCCCTCATCGGTGGTATCCAGATGTTCGATGTTCCACAGATTTTGACAAACGGTGAAGGTACTCCAAACCGCACAAGCATGACTCTTATCATGTACCTCAACAAACATCTTGCCAGCAAGAACTACGGTATGGCTGGTGCCGTTTCTGTAGTTACATTCATTATCACTAGTGTCCTCAGCTTCTCTGTATACACAATGACTATGAATAAATACCGCAACATGACAGGAGCTAAAAAATGAAAACTGTAATCCGATATCTCGTTTATTTTATCCTTATTTTACTCGTAGTATTTTCTTTGTTCCCGTTCTTCGTACTCATCATCAATGCTACACGCCTTCACTCACAAATCATGAAGGGATTCTCTGCCCTTCCAGGCCTTGCTTTCGGACAGAACCTTGTTAACATCATGAAAAATGACAACACTCCGATTTTGCGGGCTTTGTTCAACAGCGTCTTTGTTTCAACAATGTGTGCAATTCTTACCACATATTTCTCAACAATGACAGCTTACGGCATTTACATGTACAACTTCAAACTCAAGGCTGCATCTTTGAAAGTAATCATGATGATCATGATGATTCCAACTCAGTGTTCTACTCTTGGTTTCTTGAAGCTCCTCGACACATTCGGTCTTATGGATACACTCGCAGCCCTCTACATTCCTGCAATCGCAGCCCCTGTCGTATTCTTCTATATGTATCAGGCAATGCAGTCAACGCTTCCTTACTCAATCGTTGAGGCGGCACGAATTGACGGATGTCATGAGGTCAGTATCTTCAACAGAATCGTTCTTCACATGATGAAGCCGGCAATCGCCGTACAGGCAATCTTCTCATTCGTAAGCTCATGGAACAACTACTTCGTCCCTGCCCTTGTAATTTCAAGCAAAGAAAAGAAGACAATCCCTATCCTGATTGCCCAGCTCCGAAGTGCTGACTATCAGAAGTTCGATATGGGTCAGGTTTACATGACAATCTGTATCGCTATCGTTCCACTGATGATTGTTTACCTCTGCCTTTCACGATTCATCATCAAGGGTGTTTCTCTTGGTGCCGTAAAAGAGTAGCCTGCCTAAGCTTCGGCATTGCCGAAGCTTACCGCATAAAAAAATCCCGGTGCATTTCATTATTGAAAGCACCGGGATTTTTTTTGGCAATCATTTATTTTACCATTATGTCAACCATTTCTTCATGCCACCAAGAAAGCTTGTTTCGGTTGAAGTAACCGTGCCGCTCGGCTTTGTCAGTTCCGTTCGGATAGACTACCATGTTGTCCCAGAGGATTACAGGAACATTGTTTTCTTTTGCCTTCGCACAGTAGAATTCAAACCATTTTTGGCGGTCAGCAGTGTTGTTTTTGTCACTTGCGCTCATCTCGCCGATAATTACAGGCATGTTGAAGCTCTTTACGTTCTGGAAAAGCCAGTTGATGTCACTTTCAACGCTTGGATTAAACTTATCATTATTGTTCATCGTGAATTCATACGGTGTGTAAGCGTGGACAGAAACAATCAGGTTTTCTCCTGAAGGCATTTTCCAGCCATACTTCAAGTCAGAATTTGCGGCATACATAGGAATCATTACATAGCGTGAGGCATTGTTTCCGCCTGAGGCACGGATAATGTCCAGGGCAGCCTGCTCGTACTCCATGATGATTTTATTTGCAGCCTTAACTTTAGCTCCATCAGAAGAATCCTCCGAAGCCCACCATTCGTAAGACTTTCCGACAGCGCGAGGCTCGTTCAAAAGCTCGAATACAAGCTTGTTGCCATAGTCCTTGAAATATGCCGAAACCTGAGTCCAGACAGACTTGATGTATGCAAGTGACTGCTCCTTCAGGGCAGCATTGTTTTCCGGAACACAGAATCCATAATTTGACTTCATCTGAGCCTCGGTCATGTTGTCGTGGTGAATGTTGATGATTACGTTCATGCCTGATTCAAGCGACCAGTCAACGATTGTCTTTACGCGTGCAAGCCATTGTGCATCAATAGTATAGTTTGCATCAACGATATGGTTGTGCCAGCTGACAGGAACACGGATTGTCTTGAATCCCTTGGCGGCAACGGCATTAATCATTGCCTGAGTAGTCTTTGGCATGCCCCAGCTTGTCTCTGTTGAAAGGCCGAGGTTGTTTTTGTTTCCGTCACTTTTGGCATCAAGAGTATTGCCGAGGTTCCATCCGTTTCCCCATGAAGAGAAAGCAACTTTTGCATAGTCAGGAACACTAGCTGTCTCCGGAACAACTGGTGTTACAACAACAGGAACGATAATTTCCGCATCTTTTGAAGCAACATTGCCATCAGAAGCACAAGCCGTGAGGAACAAGCCCACGCCAATCAAAGCCAGAACGCGTTTGATTCTTTTCATAAAATCTCCTATATAAAAAGGCTCCGCCACATGAAAACAATTACATCTGACGAAGCCTTTTTTAATTTCCCACATTATATGAGAGGATGCTGCTTAATGCAACATATTTTATTAATTTTACTCTGAAAGGCCAGCGATTTCTTCGACAACAATTGCATCAAAAGTGATTGTGTGCTTCTTGTTGATCTGCTTGCCGTTTACAGAACCCATTGAAATCGTGAAGATTACCTTCTGGTCAGTGTTGTGTTTCATCTGGAATTCCCAGGAATAATTCTGGAAATCTTTGCCGACATCGAATTTGAGCGTGTCAGAATATGGAACCCAGTTGTTGTCCTTTGAACCGTCACGCTGCAATGCGAGCATGATTGTGCGGTCAAGGTCAGACTTTGCCTTGAGGCTGATTCTGTAGAACTTGTCCTTTTCGAGAAGACATCCGTTCTGCTTGAGCTGAATCATCCAGTCCATGTTACCAGTCTTTTCTACTGTAACCTGAGCCATTTTGCTTGCGCCCTCTTTTACGATTTCACAAGCTGCCTTTGAATTTTCGTGAGCATATACGTCCCAGCCTGTCATGTCCATCTCAAAGCTGCCGTTTACGAGAACTGCATTTTCCTTGAGCGTAACATTGTCAATCCAGACTGTAGCGCCGTCGCTGCCACAAAGAATCTCGAAGTCGCGTGCACTTGAATCTTTTGCGCTGTAAACCCATTCGCATTTTGTAGCCTTTGCGCTCTTTTTGCCGTTCGGCTCGCCGGCTGCAACCTTGAATTCTTTTGTCTCGCCGCCGATTTTTACAGTTACACTAGTAGCTTTTGAAGCGAATGCGTCGAATTTGAGGACATAAGCACCGCTTGAAAGCTTGATTCCAGCCTGTTTAGCGATTACGCCGTCAGCACTTGTTCCAGCCTTTGAAAGGACCTGGAGCATTCGGGCTCGGTCTTTAGAAACGCTTACTTCAGCGCCAGCCTTGTTTACGATGTCCCAGCTTCCCAAGCGGTTCTTTCCTTCCTGGAACTGACCGTTTACAACGTAGTTTCCGTCAGGCAAGCAGCCCTTGTCAGCAGAAAGATTAGCCTCGCCGATTTTTTCGAGGCGGACATTTGAGATGTGGATTGCAGCCTTTGAGTCCTGTGCGCCACAGTTGTATTCGATTCGGCAGTCAGCGTCTGAGTCTGCTGTCATTACGAATTCGTAGCTGTAGTGCTTTTTGCTTGTTGTAAGCTCAACCTTTACGTCACCGAAGCGGCGTGTGTAGTTGAAGTTCGGGGCAGAAATGCCTGTAATCATTGTGCGAGCCTCGTCAGCAGAAGCATCGAATGAATAGCGGTATTTGAATCCCTTGTTGAGGGCAATCTTTGGCTGAACATACTGAACTGAATATTCAAGGTTGCCTTCGCTAGTTGTCTTGATTGTGTGGTTCTTTCCGTCTGTATCAACGCTACCCGCACCGCCGCCGGCTGTGAGGAAGCCCCACTTGTCCTTGCTGTCAGAAACAAGGTTTCCAGAAGAATCAGCAACTGCAATTACAGGAGCATTTTTTGGTTTTTCTACGTCCTCGTTGTATTCCTTCTTCTGGTAAACTTTTACGTAGTCAACGTACATTTTTGCATCATCTTTCTTTGGGTTGAAGTCAGTTGTCTCGTCAGGATATCCGACCCATGAGCCGCCGACGGCAACGTTAAGGATGATGTAGAAAGGCTGGTCAAAAGGAGCTGGATAAGTTACCTCACCGAAGCCCTGTTTTTTTGTGAACCAGTTGTTTGCAGTGTGATAGTTTACGCCGTCGCAGTACCAGCGGATTTCACCAGGTTCCCACTCAACGGCGAAAACATGGAATTCATCAGCGAAGTTACCATTATCAAGGACATTCTCGCCCTGGCTCATTGCGTGTGGCTCACCGAAGTGAATTGTTCCATAGAGCTTGTTTGTCTCATGGCCCATAACTTCCATGATGTCGATTTCGCCACATTTCGGCCACTGACCGTAGTAGCTCTCGTCATCCGGCATCATCCAGAAGGCAGGGAGGAAGCCCTTTCCCTTTGGAACGCGGAGTTTAGCCTCAAAGCGGCCGTATGTAAAAGCGTGTTTTCCCTGAGTGTTGATTCGGCCGGAAGTATAAGTGTCCTTTCCGCCCTTCTTTGACTTGATTGCCTGAATTACGAGGCAGCCGTCCTTAAGGTAAGTGTTCTTTTTTGAGTCATCATAGCTCTGAAGCTCCGCATTGACCCAGCCCGGCTCGTGGAATTCATAGTTCCAGTCTTTTGTGTTCAATTTTTTGCCGTTGAAATCTTCCTGCCAGACCAAGTCTGCGTCCGTGTAGGCAGAAGGTTTGCCCTGGGCAAAAGCCGCGAAAGAAGCAAGCATCAAAGAAGAAGCCACAAGAATCTTTGTGATTTTCATAATTTTTCCTCACTTTGTTTTTGGCAGGTCATACAACCCGCCTGATTTTCAGTGCCATTTTAAGGCGAATCGCCATAAAAACTATCGATTTTTTGCGATTATTGTTAATTTTATGCGTTAAAAAAGAAAAAAGCAATTTTTTTCAACGGAAGGCAGCCGTCACGATTGCAGAAGCAGCATATTCCCGGCAATCGTAGTCATCACGCTGGCTGACTTTGAATATTTTTAGCAATCGTGACCATCACGTTCGCTGACTTTGAATATTTTTAGCAATCGTGACCGTCACGTTCATCATTTTTGGATATTTCCGACAACGTGATGGCTACGTTTTCTATTTTTGACTAATTGCGACATCGTGATGACTACGGGGTATGACTTTACAACGAGATTGCCTGTGGCTATGCACTATTGGCAATCCCGCGTGGTATGTTTATATAGAAGAATGATTATTTTACAGACTCAACTTTTGTGATTGTGATAGTATCTGCACCATAGAGTTTTACACCACCCCATGCACCATCTTTTCCCTGACCTTTGATGCCAGCAACAGCAGCTTCGTTCAAGTTAATTGTAACAGTCTGTGCATCTCCTGTAGGCAACTCAAGAGCGCCATCAGCGGCAAGTGTTCCTGCACTTACAGATGTTGGTGTGATTTCTGTCCATGGGTCACAAACAGCAAGTTTAATAGCTCCAGCAGTTGCATTGTAAGTTACGCGGATTGCTGTGAAATTTTCTGTAAACTTTGCATGGTCGATTACTACTCCGTTATCACCCCAATCGATTGTCTTTGAACCAGAGAAAACTTCTGTTGCTGTAGTTGTTGTAGCAGCAGGTGTCTGTGTCTGAGTTTCTGGCGTTGTAGTTGCAGGAGTTGTTGTTGAAGCAGCTGCTTTTACAGCTTCAACCTTTGTGATTGTGATAGTATCTGCGCCATAGAGTTTTACACCACCCCATGCACCGTCTTTTCCCTGTCCTTTGATGCCAGCAACAGCAGCTTCGTTCAAGTTAATTGTAACAGTCTGTGCGTCTCCTGTAGGCAACTCAAGAGCACCATCAGCGGCAAGTGTTCCTGCACTAACAGATGCTGGTGTGATTTCTGTCCATGGGTCACAAACAGCAAGTTTAACAGCTCCGGCAGTTGCATTGTAAGTTACGCGGATTGCAGTGAAATTCTCTGTAAACTTTGCATGGTCGATTACTACGCCTTTATCACCCCAGTCGATTGCCTGTGAACCTGTCCAAACTTCGAACGTCGTTGACTGAGTAGCAGCTGGTGTCTGTGTTTGAGTTTCAGCTGCGGCTTTTTCCTCGGCTTCCTTCTTTGCCTTTGCCTCGGCTTCTGCCTTTTGTGCGGCCTGCTGTGCGGCTGCAATCTGAGCGGCAGTGTTGTCATCACTAGAGTCGCTTGAACAAGAAGCGAACGCACTCATGAGTGCAACTGCAGCACAAGCTGCTACTACATTTCTAAAAACTTTTTTCATAATTGCCTCCTTTTTTTTGCAATCTGTTGTTTGTCTCTAGAAATGATTATTAGACCTGAATTTTTCAGAAAAATATTAATTTTTTTTGCGATTTTTAGTTTTTTTGACCTAAATTAGCTTTTTTTTTATTTTTTTTAGTTTTTTTCTTAGATTTTTCCCTGCTGAAGATGATGAATCCGCTTGACCTCATACTGCTTTTCATCAGCAGACTTGAGGAGGGAGCAAAGGCTTTTGTCGGTCTGAGAGTAATAGCTTACGCCCAGGCTGATTGAAAGCTTGAAGGGATAATCTGAGCTTTCGTTGAATTTTTTGGTCTCGGCATCAAGCTTTCGGATAAGATTCTCGAAGCCGCTTTCGTTGAGTCCTGCGGCCACCATGGCGAATTCATCACCGCCAAGCCGTCCGATTACGTCAGATTCGGCAAAGATTTTTCTGAAGATTTCAACTTCGGCCTTGATTGCAAGGTCTCCCATTTCATGTCCGAACTGGTCGTTTATGATTTTGAGCCTGTCCATGTCGCCGTAAATCACTGCCCCGCCCATGCCTTTTTTGAGGGATTCTTCGATTGCCTTTTCTGCGAATTTCTCGAATCCGCCCCGGTTGAGGGCGCCCGTGAGGGAATCCGTGATGCTGGCAAGTTCCAGGTCCTGATTTTCGCTTTCAAGCCTCTTTGCCTCTGCTTCCTTCAGGGAGAGGGTGCGGTTTGAGGCAAGGGCGATTCCGGTTACGCTGAAAAGAAGCTCGTGCATTCGCGATTCCACGTCACCGGGTGTGAAAAGAACATAGCCGTACTGGTAGGAAGTGTTGAAGAGCGACATGACCATAATCATCTTGCCCGGCTCAAATTCAAAATTCCTGGGGTACATTTCAGTGTGGGGATCAAGTTTTGTACGCTCAAGCTCGCTCTTGACTCCCTCCCTGTTGTAAGCCAGAAGAATCCTAGCAGAATCAGGAAGGACAAAATCATCCTTACGTTCATAATAAATCGGGTCGTCATAAAGGCAGATTACGCAGCTTTTGATTCCATATTCGCGCAAATGCCAGATAAGCTGGGCCTTGAATTCATCAAGAGAAAGGGTAGCCTGCATTTCCTGAAGGAAAAAGTGAAAATGAGCAAGGTTTTCCTTGCGCCTTAAAAGAAGGATTTCTTCATTGAAGAGGATTTTGCCCTTGCGGGTGGCAGGACAGCCGCATGACTTCCGGTAAACCGGCAATGAAGGCACGGAAATTTCTTCCGGCTCAGTCAGAGGATTTTCGATTTTCTTGACAAGAAGGCCTGCCGCCGCATAGGCCTGAAGCTCCATCTGCTGGTCAATGCTTGTCAGTGAAGGAAAGGAATAGTTGCAGCGGTGCTGGTTGTCAAAGCCTGTGACGGAGATTTCTTCGGGCACGCTGAATCCAAGTTCCTGCAGGGCAGAAAGACAGCCGAAGGCAAGGTCATCACTGCAAGTTACAATCGCGTCAAACCAAAGCTCATCCGCCTTTTTACCGGAGCAGATTTTAAAAATCTTATCTTTTGCCTCTTCGTAAATGTAATCGGCGTAGACAACCTTGTTTTCGTCAAAAGGGATTCCCCTCTCTTTGAGGAATTCCAGATAGCTTTCATAGCGGGAAATAATATCGACCGACGAACACTTGGGCAGCATGAGCATGATGCTTTTTTTGTGGTGCACGTCAACGAGATGGGAAAGCATTTCCTTAAAGGCAAGCTTGTTTTCCGAAACGACGCTGGAAAGGCCGGGGATTTTGGCACCTATGCTCACGAGGGGAAGATAGCACAGGCCACGGACGATTTCCTCGCGCTTTTCTTCGGGAACGTACTGGCAGTATGTATTAGTGGCAAGAAGGATTCCATCGACATTGTCCTTGGTGGCAAGCTTGACCGCAGCAAAAAGCTGGTAATCGAAGGAGCCGTGTGTCCAGTTCATTCCGCGGATGACGTAGACAAAAAGCCTGTGGCCGTTTTCGTCACAGTAGTGCTTGGCTCCATTCAGCATGAAATTGAAATAATCCGAGTCTAAATCCTGTACTAACAATGCAAGACGTTTCATTTTTTAAATTTCCCTTTCGTTCGCCTCATTCTAACATACTGTCAAGTTAATTTTCAAATTATTTTTTCACCCTTATTAAATTAGTTTGCTTATATCATTTTTTTAAACTAAAATAATGATATTGACCAAAAAAAATTGATATTTTTTATGGAGGTTTACCGTGTTTAATGAATCAGAGGTTAACACTATGAAAAGAGAAGTTCGCGGAAGTCAGGTAATTCTTGACGGAGAGCCATTCTACAAAATCGAAAATTTTGATTGCATGACAGACTTTTTCATGACAATCACAAGTTCCAGCGACATCTGGAATTTCTGCTGGGCACAGGGCGGAATTACCGCCGGCCGCAAAAACTGTGAATACGCAATCTTCCCCTACTACACTTGCGACAAACTCCAGGACACAAAGGGCACGACAGGCCCGGTCACAATCATAAAAATCAAGAACGAAGGAAAGGGCCTCATCTGGCAGCCTTTTGAGAATCTCTACAGCACAGGCAAAGAGCGTTACTCTGAGCAGCTCAACCTTCAGCGCAACATCTACAAAAACCTCAACGGAAGCAAAGTCTGGTTTGAGGAAGTAAACCTTTCGGCTGGAATCGCATTCCGCTACGGCTGGACATCGAGCGCAAAATACGGTCTGGTTAAAATGACCAGAATCGAAAACCTCACCGACAAAAAAATCAGCCTTGAAATTCTGGACGGCTGCCGCAACATCATGAGCTCAACCAGCCCTTCTGAAATTCAAAGCTCAAAGAGCGTTCTTCTTGACGCTTACAAAAAAAGCGAAGTAATCGACGAGGCAAATATCGCCCTCATTTCACTTTCTTCAGTTGTAACAGACCGGGCAGAGCCAAGCGAATCACTCGCCGCCAACGTATGCTGGTTCTCAACAGCTGACAAAATGATTCTTTCAGAAAACGCAATTCCTTACTTCTTGAACGGAAGCCGGGAACAGCTTTACTCAGAGCCAAACAAAATGAACGGCAAGAGGGCTGAGTGCTACATCGTTCACGACTCAGAGCTTGAAGGAAAGGCAGCCGAGTGCTGGGAGCAGATTTTTGACACAAACTACGACATTTCAAAAATCATCCATTTGCAGGACGAAATCACTCAGCGCGAAAATGCAGTCCGACTCCTTCTTGCAGACATTGCCGAAACAGAAGCAAAACTTGAGGCAAACATCGCTGCCGCAGACGGAATTCAGTCAACAAAGAACAAAATCTCCGACCTTCACCACCGCACGAACGTCATGTTCAACATCATGCGTGGCGGCGTCTTCTACAACGAAGGCAGAATTCAGCCGGCAGATTTCATAGTCTTTGCAAAGGGCCGCAACAAAAAGCTGGGAGCAGAGCTTGAATCTCTTCTTTCAAAGTCGCCTCTGGCTTCAAAAGATTCAGTATCTTACGATGAGCTTAAAGAGCTTGTCTTCGGCACAAAGAATCCCCAGCTCAAGAGATTCTTCCTTGAATATCTTCCGCTCACATTCTCCCGCCGTCACGGTGACCCAAGCCGACCTTGGAACCGCTTCAACATCGAGATTTTGGATTCAAACGGCAAGGATAAAATCAACTACGAAGGAAACTGGCGCGACATCTTCCAGAACTGGGAAGCCCTTCTCTGGTCTTACCCGGAATATGTTCAGAATATCGTTGCAGTCTTCCTGGATACAATGACTGTCGAGGGCTTTAACCCATACCGAATCAGCCGCAAGGAGCTTGACTGGGAAGTTCCGGAAAAAGGCAATCCTTGGGCTCAGTACGGCTACTGGGGCGACCACCAGGTAATCTATCTGCAGAAACTTTTGGAATTCCTGGCAAATTACGACAAAGAAGCCCTTACAAACATGCTGACCGAAAAGGTCTTCTCTACTTCAAACCTTCCGTACCGCTTCAAGTCATACAAGGAAATTTACGCTTCTCCGCGCAATTCCCTGGAATTTGACTACGACATGGACAAAAAGCTCAAGGCTCTCGAAAAGGAATACGGTACAGACGCCCGCCTGATTCTCGAAAAAGACGGCTCAGTTCAGCTTACGACAATGACTACAAAAATCATGCAGCTTGTCCTTGCAAAAGTGCTCAACCTCATTCCTGAGTCTGGAATCTGGATGAACGGACAGCGACCAGAATGGAACGACGCAAACAACGCTCTTGCAGGCTTCGGAACTTCTGTCGTAACAATGTGCTACTTGCAGCGAATGCTGAGCTTCCTCACTGATTTGTTCGGTGAAAGCGATGCAAGCTTCCCGATCAACAAAACCGTTGCGGAAACTCTCAAAAAAGCGGCTGCAATTTATACTTCTCTCAACAAAAACAAGACACTCACGGACGCTCAGCGAAAGGAATTCACTGACAGCATGGGGCTTTTGTTCGAAGAGGAGCGTACGGCCCTTTACGCAAACGGATTTGATTCAGAATACACAGAGCTTAAAGGCGCAGAAATTTCAGCAGCCCTCAAAGCCTTTGCGACAGGAATCAAAAATTCAATTCAGGCAAACAAACGCGAGGACAACCTCTATCATTCATACAACTCTGTCTATCTTTCGGAAGACGGAATCAAGAACTCAAACCTCAAGCTCATGCTCGAAGGTCAGGTTGCAATTCTGAGCAGCGGCTTGTTGAAGAAAACAGAGAAAAAGGCACTTGTGGAGGCATTGCGAAAGAGTGATTTGTTTGAGCCGAACCAGTATTCTTACATGCTCTACCCGAACAGCACTTTGCCGGACTTCATGAACAAAAACGTCCTCACAAAAGAAGATGTTGCTCCACTCGCCTCACTCATCGAGCGCACGGGAAGCATCATCCTCAAAAAAGACGACCACGGAAACTACCACTTCAACCCGCTTTTCCGAAATGCCGACGTAATGAAAGATTTCTTCGGCACAATGGAAGAAAGCAAAAAGCCTAGTGCAGAAGAAGTCAAGATTCTTGATTCGCTCTACGAAAAGATTTTCAATCATCAGTCTTTCACAGGTCGTTCCGGCGGATTCTATGCATACGAGGGCTTAGGCTGTATTTACTGGCACATGGTTTCTAAACTTTTGCTCGCCGTACAGGAAAACATCACTGACAGCCGGGATGACCTGCTTTCATTCTACAAGGATGTCAAGAAAGGCCTGGGTGCAAGCAAGACTCCGACAGAATACGGTGCATTTCCGTTCGATCCTTACTCACACACACCTTACCTGCAGGGAGCTAAGCAGCCAGGCATGACAGGTCAGGTTAAGGAAGAAGTGCTCACACGCTGGGGCGAGCTTGGTCTTAAAATCAAGGAAGGAAAAGCTTCATTTGAGCCAGTCTTCCTCGACAAAGCTGAATTCGACGGCGGGAAACTTGATTTCACTTGGTGCGGCACAAAAATCGTTTACGATAACGAAAAAGCCGAGTCAATCACTGTAGAATTCAAAGACGGAAACAAAGCCAGCTTTGAAGGAAACACATTGCCAGCTTCAGAGAGCAAAAAACTCTTCGCAAGAAGCGGGGAAATTTCACAGATTATCGTGGGATTAAAGAAATAAAAAGATTGCCGTGTCTAAGCACGGCAATGACATCTTCCTGTCACCTTCGGGCTTGCATTTCCTGAGACCTTCAGGCTTGTATTTCCTGTCACCTTCGGGCTTGCATTTCCTGAGACCTTCAGGCTTGTATTTCCTGTCACCTTCGGGCTTGACCCGAAGGTCTTTTTATTTATCAGATGAAGAATCTTTGTGTCTGTCGCAGAAATATCCGCCATCTTCAAGATATCGCCGGCGAGTGCGAACAAGGTCAATCAATTCCTGATACATGTTGTAATCAATCTCAAGTGCCATCGGGAGCAAAAAAAACTCGGTTTCGTCACAATACCGCTCGATGAATTTTGGGTCAGTGACAAAGCCAAGTGAAATCATATTAGAAATTCGGTCTGCACATTTGAGGATTTTGGCCTTCTGGCTTCCGTTGTTGATAATTCGACGCAAAAAATGTGTTTTATTTTCGTCTTCACGCCGAGTAACTTCAAGAACAAGCTCCAAGACCTGAGGGCCGTCTGCATCAGCATTGATAATTTCGTTTCGGTCAAACCCCTGTATGTCCTCAACCGTATCATGAACAAGCGAAGCCTTTAAAAGAACAGAGTCAATATAGCCGTAGTCAATGAGGATTCCAAGAGTGTCAATCTGATGGCGGAACATATTTCCGCCCGCATGACGACCTTTTCCGATAAGTCCGGTAGAAAGCTGCATGTACGGAGCAAGTACAATATGTTTGAGTTGCTGCATGTGCTCCTTGTCCATCTGATCAGGCTTGTCAACCTTCATCTCATACCTATAAGCCATAAAAAGACCTCCTGTTAAACGGAAAACTGAAAGTTTAAAATGGAAAGTTATGTTTTGCCAGTTTTAGCTTTCCGTTTTCCACTTTCCGATTTCAACTTACTTCAAAGCTTCGATATATGTTCCCAGTTTTTCAATCCTTCGTTTTGTTTCAGCAAGCTTGTCGTGCTCTGCCTGTACGACTTCTGCAGGAGCGTGCTCTGCGAATTTACCGTTAAGCTTAGCTTCGGTGCGCTCTGCGTCCTTCTGGTCTTTTTCGAGATCCTTCTGGAAGTGGAGCATAAGCTGCTCTTTATTGATGTTCTCGTCAAGGATGATGAATGCCTCAAATCCAACTCCGACTGTACCGATTGACTTAGTTGGTTTTGCATCAACGAACTCAACCTTTGAAAGACCAGCCAAGAGCTGAATCATCTCAACCTTTTCGCGGCAAACTTCTGCTGCGCTGCCCTTTTCGATAAGAACGGCAAGGTTGATTTTGTCGGCTGGGTTTACGCCACATTCGTTTCGCAAGCCACGGACAGAACGGATGAGATCCTGCAAAGCTGCGAAGCGGGCTGTAATCCCAGCATTCTCGCGTGTTGCGCTGAACTCTGGATATGGAGCTGTAACGAGAAGGTCAGAATATGTTTCGTTCGACATAACCTTCTGCTCGCCAGCTTTTTTGCGGTTTTCGATAATCTCGGCCAAAGGCAATTTTGAGTAAATCTCTTCGGTAACGAACGGAATGAAAGGATGCAAGAGACGCAAAGATTCTTCAAGAACGTTGAGAAGAACTGAAACTGCGCGGTCTTTCTCGTGGTCATCACCGTGCCAGAATGAAAGTTTTGTGGCCTCAACATACCAGTCACAGAAATTGTTCCAGAAGAACTCGTAAACTGTTGAAGCAGCATCGTTGTATCGGTAGCCGTCAAGGGCTGCGCGAGCGTCCTGAGCAGCCTTGTTCAATGCCGTGAAAATCCATTTATCAAGCTCGTTGAGGTCGCTGTCCTTTACAGGAATCAAATTGCGGCCTTCAAGGTTGCCCAAAATGTATCGGCTTGCGTTCCATACTTTGTTACAGAAACGGCTTCCCATTTTGAATGAGTCGTTGTCAACAAGAACGTCCTGTCCCTGTGCTGCAAGGTATGAGAGAGTGAATTTGAGGGCATCTGAGCCGTACTGATCGATGATGTCCAGAGGGTCGATTCCGTTTCCGAGTGATTTTGACATTTTACGGCCCTGTTTGTCGCGAACAAGACCGTGGATGTAAATGTCGTGGAAAGGAGCCTTGCCTGTGAATTCAAGACCAGCCATAATCATGCGGCTTACCCAGAAGAAGATGATGTCGTATGCAGTAACAAGTGCTGTTGTCGGGTAGAATTCTGCCAAGTCTTTTGTGTTTTCCGGCCAGCCCAGAGTTGAGAAAGGCCAGAGCCAAGAAGAGAACCATGTATCGAGTACGTCAGGATCCTGTTTTAAATTTGTGCTTCCACATTTTGGACACTTTGTAACGTCCTCGCGGCTTACGATTGTCTCACCGCATTCACAGTACCATACAGGGATTCTGTGACCCCACCAAATCTGGCGGCTTACACACCAGTCGCGGATGTTTTCCATCCAGTGAGTGTATGTGTTTTCCCATTTGCGGGGATAGAATACGATTTCACCGTCTCGCCAAGCTTTGAGAGCCTTTTCGGCAAGCGGCTTCATTTTTACGAACCACTGATAGCTCAAATACGGCTCAACGACAGTCTTACAGCGGTAACAGTGTCCGACAGAGTGAACCATCTTTTCTTCACCCTTAAAAAGGCCTGCTTCGGTCAAGTCTTCGATTACAAGTTTGCGTGCCTGCTCGCATTTGAGGCCGCGGTACTTCTCAGGAACATTGTCGTTCAAAGTTCCGTCCGGGTTCAAGAGGTTGATAACTTCAAGGTTGTGGCGCAAACCTACTTCCCAGTCGTTCGGGTCATGTGCAGGTGTGATTTTTACCATACCTGTTCCGAATTCTTTATCTACGTAAGAATCTGCAATAATCGGGATTTCTTTGCCGGTGAGCGGCAGTTTGAGCATTTTGCCAACCAGGCCCTTGTAACGCTCGTCATCAGGGTTTACGGCAACGGCTGTATCGCCGAAGAATGTTTCTGGACGGGTTGTTGCGACTTCGATTTTACCGCTTCCGTCTGCATATTCATAATAAAGGTGGTACATTGCGCCCTGTGTATCAACATGGTCAACTTCATCGTCGGCAAGAGCGGTTCCACAGCGTGGACACCAGTTTACAAGACGCTGGCCTTTGTACATAAGTCCGCGCTCATACAAAGTTACGAAAACATCACGAACAGCCTTTGAAAGACCTTCGTCATAAGTGAATCGCTCGCGGCTCCAGTCAACAGAGTTTCCGAGCTTTTTCTGCTGTTTTACGATTGTGTCATGATGCTCGTGAGTTACTTCCCAAGTGCGCTCAATGAACTTTTCGCGGCCCAGGTCATTTCGTGTTTTGCCTTCTTTTTTAAGGGCACGCTCAACGACGTTCTGAGTTGCGATACCAGCATGGTCAGTTCCCGGAATCCAGAGAGTGTCGTCGCCCTTCATTCGGTGATAGCGGACAACGATGTCCTGCAAAGTATTGTTAAGTCCGTGTCCCATGTGAAGAACGCCAGTTACATTTGGCGGCGGAATGACGACAGTATATTTGATATTAGATTTTTTCTGCGAGTGTACTGGTGAGTCAGAATCACTAGAAGGCTTGAAATAGCCCTTCTCGACCCACTGAGAATAAATTCTGTCCTCAAATTCTTTTGGATTATAAGCTTTTTCCAATTCAATAGCGTGCATAAAACAACAACCCCTAAAAAAATTATGAGGCTATTATATTGAAAAAATAAGTAATGAGCAATTAGGAATGTATAATTGATTGTAATTTCTAATTATTAATTTTAGATGCTGTCAGCATAATCAAGCAATTTTCGAAAAGCGGAATCTTCTTTTTTTAATTCCCTGGAACCGCGTGTAATTTTACAAAGAGAGATATGAAATTTTTTTGCGATTTCTCGCTGGGTTGTGCCCTTGTCGATTTCGCGGACTAAAAGCCAGCGTTTGGCAAAGTCATTCATTTCTGCAGGCGTAAAAAGACAACCGAAAAAATCATATATAAAATCAGGATTGCCATTTTTTGCAAGCAAGTTGCACATTTCTCGAAGTGCATTTTCCAAGTCAGCAGAATTCAATTCATTTGTAGTATCAGAAATTGTCATATTTTTACCTTATCTAAAATATTTTTCTTCAAAATCTTCGACAGGAATCGGACAAGAAAAATAGTATCCCTGGAATAAGTCGCAACCAGCAGACGAAAGGAATTCAATCTGTGTGCCGCTTTCAACACCTTCCGTAAGAACTTTCATTCCTAATTCCTTGGCAAGAATAATTATTTTTTCAAGAATTTTATGGCTTTTCACATCATCTTTTGATTTTTGCAAAAATGCCATATCAATTTTAAGAACATCAACAGAAATATCTTTTAGCATATTAAGACTCGAATAACCGCTTCCAAAGTCATCCATCTCAACGATAAATCCAAATGCCCTCAGTTTGTCCAAAACTTTCAACTGATTTTCCAAATCATAAATAACAGCTGTTTCCGTAATCTCAAGATTCAAGTTTTTAGGTGAAATTTCATATTTCTTGACAAGAGTCACAAATGTTTCGAACAAATCCATCATAAAGAAATCACGTGCAGAAATATTTACCGAAATATTAAGCTCTGACTTTCCAGAATTTCGCCATTCAGCAAGTTTCGCACACGCACATTCCCAAATATAACGATCGACATCAGATATAATATTGATTTTCTCAATAATTTCAATAAACTCTCCTGGCGGAATAATTCCACGAGTCGGATGATGCCAGCGAACAAGAGCTTCTGCGCCCACAAGAGAACCATCTTTTTTAACCTGTGGCTGCAAATACATTTTTAACTGACCTGAATTAAGCGCCAACGGAAGCTCGTTCATCAGCATTTGCATCTTCAATACTTCAAGGCGGAGATTGTCGTCATAATAAGCAAATCCAGTCGTATAGTCATTTTTAATCGTCCTAAGCGCAAGAAAAGCTCTGTCACACATGACAGAAACAGGCAAAGACAAGTCATCGATTTCATAAATTCCCATGTGAATGATAAGGTTGTATGAGAAATTCTGAAGATATGACATGTCATTCTTGAAAGCTTTCGCATAAACTTCTTCATCAAAACGCCGTTTGGGCACAAGCATGATAAAATGGTCGTTGTAAAGCCGACCATAAATTACATCACGTGCAGAATATTTTCGGATTGCGTCTGCACTTCGCCGCAAAACCGTGTCACCGAAAGGCTTTCCGTGCAAATCATTGACCAGCTTGAAATTAACAATGTCTGAAATGATGAGGTAGTATTTTGTGAATCTGTCAAATTTTAAGCGATGTGCAACTTTCTCAAAAAAGTAATCCTTATTGTAAAGGCCTGTAAGCGGATCCCTCGTGCGGAGAAGCTTTTCTTCATAAGCTTGATTTTTTGCAGCCGTAATATCTTCAATAAGATAATAACGGCCAAGAACATAATCCTCTTCTTTTATGAGATAGTCAGTTATGGACAATTCGAGGCGTTTTTTATCAGACTCAAAGCTTACTTCCTTAGAAAACGAAGCCTCTGGCAAAATATCCGCAAGCTTCCTTTGCTCAAAATAATCAGCAAAAAAATCTTTTTGAAGGATTTCATTCTCATCACACTCAAAATTCTTTCTTATAAAAGCATTTACATAGATACATTTGCCATCGTTATCAAGTAAAACGATTCCATTTTTTAACTCATCCGCTATCAAACTCAAAGTCTGCTGTATCAGAATATTCGGCACAGCACGATTCAAAACATTGTAAGAACTGACGAAACAGAACGCATAGACCATTATCGTAAAGTTGTAAGGAAAATCAATGCAAATATAGACAATATTTATAATTGTAATTAATGCCAAATAAAGAAGGATAGAATAATATTTTATTCGCAAAACAGGAGGCTCTTTCAAGAAACGCTCAAGGAACAAGACAAAACAATAAACGAAAAGGCCGTAACTGAAAACCAGATGAATAATAAAGAATTTTGTAGGAATATACCGCAAAAAATCGCTTGAAGAATAAGAAATTCTTTGCACCGCAAACATAAAATGAACAAAAATGTTCGCAAAAAAAACTAAAGTATCAGCAATACCGAGTGGAATCACAAAGTATTTCAGTAATTTTTTGCCAAAATCACTTTTCGTATAACAAACACAAAAAGCAAAAACTCCTACTGCCATCCAGTTTGCACTTGAAAAATAAAAAGCATAAGCAATAAATGAAGTGAGCTTATCAAAAGTAAAAAGCCCGACACAATGGGCAATCAATGAAATGGATGCAGGAACAATAACTGCAAGCATTCGTTTGGAAAGAGAATCTTTTTTAAAAAGAAGTTTTTTGACGCCAACCGGGAAAAATGCCAAAGTGACGCCCATTAAAATAAGGAAAATTGTCTTCATCTACTTTTGAGATATTTTAACACAATTTTCTATAGAAAGAAACAGAATTTTAAGAAATTTTAAGATAAAAATTTAACAAAAAAAATCCCCGCACGGACGCGGGGGAAAAGCAAGGCGAGCCTTCCCCCACCAATTCGCCGCAAGGACGCGGCGCAAAGCAAAGAGAGAATATTCTGTTTACCGAAAGGTGAACAGATTTTTCTCGTAGAAAGAAATCGCCCGCATGGATGCGGGCCAAAGTTAAGCGAGAATCGCATTGCGATTCTCGGCCACTTTTTTCGAGCACAAGGATGTGCGAGAATAAAAGTGCTTACTCCGTCGGACGTTTTTTAAGGTTCTTGCTTTCTTTTACAGCCTGACCTTCACCAACCTGCTGTTCCATCATTGCGCGTACTTTGAGCGGCAATCCGAAGAGAGTGATAAAGCCCTGAGCATCGTGGTGGTCGTACAAATCACCAGTTGTGAACGAAGCAATGCTCTCGTTGTAGAGGCTGTATTTTGAGTATGAGCCTGCGCCACGGATTGAGCCCTTGTACAGTTTGAGGTTAACCCAGCCTGTGCAAGTTTCCTGAGTCTTATCAACAAATGCCATGCAGGCATCCATCAAAGTTGTAAACCATTTTCCGTCATAGATAAGCTCGCTCATGCGCAAAGAAATCTGCTGCTTGAAGTGATATGTGTCGCGGTCAAGGCAGAGATGATCAATCATCTCGTGAGCTGCATAAAGGATAGCTCCGCCCGGTGTTTCGTAAACTCCGCGAGATTTCATGCCTACACAGCGGTTTTCACAGATGTCAACCAGGCCAACGCCGTTTCGTCCGCCGATTTTGTTGAGTTCTGTCATAAGCTCAAGACCGTTCATCTTTTTGCCGTTTACACTGACAGGAATTCCTTTTTCGAATTCGATTTTAACATACTCGCCAGCCTCTGGAGCATCCTCCGGGCAGACAGTGTTTTTGAGCATGTGCTTGTAGTTTGGCTCGTTCTCAGTTTTCTCAAGCTCAAGACCTTCGTGGCTGATGTGCCAGATGTTCTCGTCGCGTGAGTAAGACTGGTCTTTTTTCATCGGAACTTCAAGTCCGCGGTCTTCAAGGAATTTGATTTCTGCATCGCGGCTGTCCATGTTCCATTTGTCGTCACGCCATGCTGCGATTACGCGCAAGTCAGGAGCAAAAGCCTTGATTGCAAGCTCAAAACGAATCTGGTCGTTGCCTTTACCTGTAGCACCGTGACAGATTGCAACTGCACCTTCCTGGCGGGCATATTCAACCAGAATTTTTCCGATCAATGGGCGGGCTGTAGAAGTGCCCAGAAGATACTGGTCCTCGTATTTACAGTTAGCCTTAAGGGCTGGCCAGATGTACTCTTCGATGTATTCCTGACGAGCGTCTACAACATAGCAGGCAGAAGCACCGGTTTTAACAGCACGACCCTTGATAAGTTTCCAATCGTCGCCCTGACCGACATCGATACAGACAGCGATGACATCATAATCATAATTTTCTTTGAGCCACGGAATGATTACCGTTGTGTCCAAACCGCCAGAATAAGCAAGAATAACTTTATCTTTTGCCATAAAACGCCTCTCTATGCAAGAAAATGCAATAAAAATGAATATTTATGCAGAAATAGTAGCGTTTAGTAGAAAAATATGCAATAGATATACACTGACAATCATCACTCTGCTACTCAT
>Ga0310695_10005020_pt1 | contig 23561 bp, 26 predicted proteins | sample RumenRJG_04DNA_FD_203882 | JGI IMG/M metagenome (GOLD analysis project Ga0310695, IMG submission 203882) | Bovine rumen microbial communities from Lethbridge, Alberta, Canada - RJG_04 (v2) (version 2) | ecosystem: Host-associated > Mammals > Digestive system > Stomach > Rumen | place: Canada...
TACCTTTTTTAATACAGACGTACAGGAGTTGGATATTACCAACCGGGAGGCCATTGCCGCTTTCGTAGAACAGAATGCGATAGACGGCATCGTCAACTGTGCGGCTTATACGGCTGTCGACAAGGCAGAGGAGAATGTGGCTCTCTGCCAGTTGCTCAACGCCGATGCCCCAGGCTTCCTGGCTGAGGCAATGGAGCGTCGCGGGGGCTGGATGATTCAGATCTCCACCGACTATGTGTTCGACGGCACCAATCATACTCCTTACGTGGAGACGGATTCCGTATGTCCTAACAGTACATATGGCCGCACCAAACTAGCAGGAGAACAGGCGGTCGTCAATGCTTGTCGCCAGTCGATGATCATCCGTACGGCTTGGCTCTATAGCACTTTTGGCAATAACTTCGTGAAGACCATGATTCGCCTGGGGAAGGAGAAACCTGAATTGGGCGTCATTTTCGACCAGATAGGCACACCAACCTATGCTCGCGATTTGGCTTTGGCCATCTTCGCCGCTATCGAGCAGGGCATCGTGCCTGGAATATATCATTTCAGCAATGAAGGTGTTATCTCTTGGTACGACTTCACCAAGGCTATTCATCGTATTGCCGGCATCACGACGTGTCGTGTCCGTCCGCTTCATACTTCGGAATATCCTACGCCAGCCATACGTCCTCATTATTCTGTACTTGATAAGACTAAAATTAAAAATACCTATGGCATAGACATTCCTTACTGGGAAGATAGTCTTCAGGAATGCCTCGGACAATTATTATGAAGAAACTATTCGTTCAAATGAATCATGCCTCCGCAGAGATTTCCTGTTTCGATACAGGCAACGAGGTGCGAGAGTTTTATTTGATGATACATGCAGAGGCTGCAGGACGCACGTTCCAGCAGCAACTTGATGCAGTACTCGATGGTTATGCTCAACTCTGCGACAACGAACTCCAGGGTACTACGGCTGTCATCAAGCGCTATTTCCTTAGCGATGTGGCTAACCAGGGTGACAGCGTGTTGCTGGCCGACCCCTCCGACTGTGCGAAAAGCATTGTTGGACAGCCTCCTCTTGATGGCTCGAAGGTTGCACTATGGGTCTATATGATGACCGATGTCAACAGCCGTCGCTTGCCCAGCGGCTTCTATGAGGTGAGTCACGGGGCCTTCCGCCACTTGTGGAATGCCTCTGCCCACAATACGGCACAGAATTCCGAATATCAGACACGTCTGGCCTTCAACGAATATATTATGCAACTGGCACAGGAAGGCTGTACGCTGGCCGGCAACTGCATACGCACCTGGCTCTTTGTCAGCAATATAGACGTGAACTATGCTGGAGTGGTTACCGCCCGCAATCGGGTGTTCTTCACCCAGGGTCTTACTGACACCACCCATTATATCGCCTCCACGGGCATTGGCGGTAGCGCTATTGACCCGAAGGTGATGATGCAGATGGACAATTATGCTGTGGCAGGCATCCAGAAGGAACAGATACGTTTCCTCTATGCTTCTACCCATCTGAATCGTACCAGCGACTATGGCGTCAGTTTCGAGCGAGGCACCAGTATCGACTACCGCGACCGCCGTCAGGTATTTATCTCCGGAACGGCCAGCATCGATGCCAAAGGTCAGATTGTGCACCCTAACGATGTTGTAAGCCAGACCCGTAGGGTATGGGAAAATGTCGGGGCCCTGCTCTCTGAGGCCGATTGTACCTTCGATGATGTCTGCTCGATGATTGTCTATTTGCGCGACATTGCCGACTACCATGTGGTTCGGGCCCTCTACGAAGAGCGATTCCCTGGTTATCCTGTGGTATTCGTTTATGCCCCCGTCTGTCGTTCTGGCTGGCTCGTGGAGATGGAGTGCATGGCGATCAAAGCCATGAGTCAACCCACAATGCCTTCCATTTAACATGCAACTATGATAGAAGAAATATCCCGCAGGCGAACTTTCGCCATTATCTCGCACCCCGATGCCGGTAAGACTACGCTGACAGAGAAATTCCTGCTCTTTGGCGGACAGATACAAGTGGCAGGAGCGGTGAAGAGCAACAAAATCAAGAAGACTGCTACCAGCGACTGGATGGACATTGAGAAACAACGCGGTATCTCAGTTAGCACTTCGGTAATGGAGTTTGACTACACTCCCGAGGGAAAGGACGTTGAATACAAGGTTAACATCCTCGACACGCCAGGTCACCAGGACTTTGCCGAAGACACCTTCCGCACGCTTACTGCTGTCGATTCTGCCATCATTGTTGTCGACGGAGCCAAGGGTGTGGAGACACAGACAAGGAAACTGATGACCGTCTGCCGTATGCGCAAAACACCTGTCATCATTTTCATCAACAAAATGGACCGTGAGGGCCGCGACTCCTTCGACCTGCTCGACGAACTGGAACAGGAACTGGAAATTAATGTGCGTCCCTTGAGTTGGCCCATCAATCAGGGCGCCAAGTTCAAGGGGGTCTACAATATTTATGAGCAGAAACTCGACCTCTTTACCCCCGATAAGCAGCGCGTCACCGAAAAGGTCAGTGTGGAGGTCGGTTCCCCTGACCTCGATGTCCGCATTGGTGAGCAGGACGCAGCCAAGTTGCGTGAAGACCTGGAACTGGTCGATGGTGTCTATCCTGAGTTTGACGTGGAGACCTATCGTTCGGCGGAGGTGGCACCTGTGTTCTTTGGTTCGGCCCTGAATAATTTCGGTGTGCAAGAACTTCTGAACTGTTTCGTGGAGATTGCGCCGTCACCCCGTCCTACCAAGGCAGAAGAACGTGAGGTACAGCCCGAGGAACCTAAGTTCACAGGTTTTATCTTTAAGATTACCGCCAATATTGATCCAAACCACCGCTCGTGCATTGCTTTCTGTAAGGTTTGCAGCGGTAAGTTCCAGCGTAATGTGCCATATCTGCATGTGCGTCAGGGCAAAACCATGCGTTTTACATCGCCCACGCAGTTCATGGCACAACGAAAGAGTACTATCGATGAAGCATGGCCCGGCGACATCGTGGGTTTGCCAGATACTGGCGGCATCTTCAAGATTGGTGACACCATCACAGAGGGTGAGCAACTTCACTTCCGTGGCCTGCCTTCTTTCTCGCCAGAACTCTTCAAGTATATCGAGAATGATGATCCCATGAAGGCAAAGCAACTGCAGAAAGGTATCGACCAACTCATGGACGAGGGTGTGGCCCAACTTTTTGTCAATCAGTTCAATAACCGTAAGATCATTGGCACCGTAGGACAGTTGCAGTTTGAGGTCATCCAGTACCGTTTGGAGAATGAGTACAATGCCAAGTGCCGCTGGGAACCTGTGCATCTGTACAAGGCTTGCTGGATCAGTAGTGATGACGAGAAGGAACTCGAGGCCTTCAAGAAGCGCAAGTACCAGTATATGGCTAAGGACAAGGAGGGTAGGGATGTCTTCCTAGCCGACTCCGGCTATGTCCTCTCTATGGCACAACAGGACTTCGAGCATATCCAATTCCATTTCACCAGCGAGTTCTAGAAACGAAACAACATAGAGTAGCAAAACGATTCCGCCGAGCCATCAAACTGATGAACTCGGCGGAATCAATTTATTCTCGTTGACTTTGTTTAATCCAATCCAAACACCTTACGCAGGCCGCCGTCAACGCCAGAGAAGCCCATGAAGGCAAGACTGAGCAGACCGGCAGACACCAGCACGATAGCCATACCGCGCATGCCCTTGGGAACATTGCTCAGTTCGAGTTGCTCGCGCATGCCGGCAAAGACCGTTAGGGCCAGACCGAAGCCGATAGCCGTGGAGAGGGCATACATGACCGACTGTCCGAGATCCATCTCTTTCTGGATAACCAGGATGGCCACGCCGAGCACAGCACAGTTGGTGGTGATGAGGGGAAGGAAGATGCCGAGTGCCTGATAGAGGGCGGGCGACACTTTCTTCAGGATGATCTCAACCATCTGAACAAGGGAGGCGATGACGAGGATGAAGACAATGGTCTGAAGGTATTCCAGATGGAACACATTGAGCACGTAGGTCTGTATCAGCCAGGTGACGAGTGTAGCCAGCACCATGACGAAGGCCACTGCCGCCGACATGCCCAGCGAGGTGTCGATCTTCTTGGAAACGCCCAGGAAGGGACAGATGCCCAGGAATTGCGCCAATACGATATTGTTGACGAAGATGGCGCTGATAAATATCAATAGGTATTCCATATAATTTCGGTTTTACGTTATAACGATATATCGATATGACGAGTTACTTCTTCATTTTATTAACAATCGCAATGAGATAGCCCAATGTGATGAAGGCTCCAGGAGCCAGCACGAAGAGCAGGATGTTGTACTCCTCGGGGAGGAAGGCAAAGCCGAAGATAGAGCCATTGCCAAGCACCTCGCGCACGATGCCCAGCAGCGTGAGGGCAATGGTGAAGCCCAGGCCGATGCCGATGCCGTCGAAGAGAGAGGCAATGGGCGAGTTCTTGGCTGCAAAAGCCTCTGCACGTCCGAGAATGATACAGTTCACCACAATCAGCGGAATGAACAGTCCCAGCGACTTATCGACATCAGGCAGATAGGCTTTGATGACCATCTGCAGGATGGTGACGAAGGCTGCAATCACCACGATGAACACAGGGATGCGCACCTTGTCGGGAGTCACTTTCTTCATGCACGAGATGACAAGGTTGGTACAGATGAGCACGGCCATAGTGGCCAGACCCATCGCCAGGCCGTTGCCGGCTGATGTGGTGGTAGCCAGGGTGGGACACATGCCAAGCATCAGGACAAACGTGGGGTTGTCTTTGATGATGCCGTTTTTGATGATATTCAGATAGTTCATACTTCAGCCTCCTTATTCTCTTCTGTTTCTGTTGGGGTTTCTTCTTCTTGATCATTGGCTACACCTTTGCTCTGCATATAGGCCGCATAGGCATTGTAGACTGCCAGCAGGAAGGCGCGGCTGGTGATGGTCGAAGCGGTGATGGCCTCTACATCGCCGTTGTCCTTGCTGACGTGGAGCGAGTCTTTCTCATTGCGACCCAGGATGTACGACTTGGGCTTCTGCGAGTCCTTGAACCACTCGTCGGCCTTTGCTCCAAGACCTGGCGTCTCTGCATGCTTGAGTATCGTATAGCCCTTGATGACACCCGTGCCGTCGAATCCCACCAGAACAACGAGTGGGCCGCCAAAACCGTTGACGGTGTCTTGAACGGCAACACCAATGTCATTGCCGTCGGCATCTTTGACGTTGAAAATCGAATAGCGGGTGGTCTTGCCCTTCTTGTCGGTCATAGCGATGATGGTGTCTGGCTTCTCGCTGGCCTGAACCTCCTGGCCGCCCATCACGTTCTGGATGCCAGCCATCAGGGCTTGCTTCTCTTGTTGGGCGATAGGATCGCTGGTCACATTGTTGACGGCAGCCAGGATGCTGCCCATGATGACGGCAACGCCCGTCAGTACGAGTACCATGTTTAATAAGGATGATTCCAGTTTCTTCATAATGCGTTCCTCCTTATTGTTTTGCAGGCACTTCACCGAAGCGCTTAGGTTTCACATAGTTGTTGATGAGCGGCGTGAAGGCGTTCATGATAAGTATGGCGAACGACATACCTTCAGGATAGGCGCCCCAGTTGCGGATGACGATGGTCAGCAGGCCGATGCACACACCATAGATGAGTTGTCCCTTGTGGGTCATCGGCGAGGTCACATAGTCGGTAGCCATGAAGATGGCACCCAGCATCAGACCACCGCTGAGGATGACCTGTACGGGCGAGGCGTAGTGAACGGGATCAGCGAGATTCATGATGCCGCTGACCACAAACACTGTGGCGATGATGCTCACCGGTGTGTGCCAGGTGATAATCTTACGCCAGAGCATGAAGACCAGACCGACGATCAGGGCCAATGCACATACCTCGCCGAGTGAACCGGCACCGCCAAGACCCTCAAACGTGCTGGCGTGATTGCCCAGCAGCAGGTCGAGCGACGTAGGGATCTTTTCCAGGAATTCCTGAGCCTTCTCCGGACTCTCGGCTCCAATGGCTTGCTTCATCAGCGAGAGGGGGGTGGCACCCGTCATGCCGTCGGTAGCAGGGTAGGTGAGCAACTCGCCGGCCTTTGGCCAACTGGTCATCTGCTGCGGGAATGCCACGAGCAGCACGCAACGGCCGATAAGTGCAGGATTGAAAATATTCTGCCCCAGTCCGCCGAAGGTCATCTTACCCACGCCGATAGCGAAGAGGGCACCGATGATGATGATCCAGATGGGCAGGTTGGATGGCAGGTTCATGCCGAGCAGCAGGCCCGTCAGGGCTGCCGAACCGTCGAGAATGGTGTTACGCTCGTTATTGAGGATGAATTTATTGATGGCCCACTCAAAGAAGACGCAAGCCAAGACGCTTGTAGCACAGACAATGGCCGATCCAATGCCAAAGAACCAGAACGAGGCGAGCAGCGCAGGCAGCAGGGCGATGATAACCCCGTACATGTTCTTCTCAACGCTATCCGTTCCGTGTGCGTGAGGCGAAAGTGATACAATTAACTTACTCATGTGTTATTTATTTCTTAGCATTTCTGTTTCTAATGATTCCCATGACGGTAGTCTTGCCCTGACGGATGTTGTCGAGCAGCGGACGGTGGGCAGGACAAGTGAACTGGCACGAGCCACACTCGATGCAACTGATCACGTCTTCCTTCTCGGCGCGTTCCCACTGCTTGAAGTTCGACAGTTTGGCCAGCAGGTATGGCTCAAGGCCCATAGGGCATACGCTCACGCACTTGGCACAGCGGATGCAGGGTTGAGGCTCCTTGCGCACGGCATCGTCGCCAGAGAGGATGGTTACTGAGTTGGTGCCTTTGCAAATGGGCACTTCCGTCGATGTGAGGGCTTTACCCATCATCGGACCGCCAGCCAACAGTTTGTTGTCACCCTCGGGCATACCGCCACACAGGTCGATGAGCATCTGCATAGGTGTGCCCATTCTAACGAGGTAATTACCAGGCTTGGCCAGTCGTTTGCCGGTCACTGTGGTATAACGCTCAAAGAGTGGCTTACGCTTCATAACTGCCTGATAGACAGCAAAGGCAGTGCCTACGTTCTGAACAATTGCTCCAACATTCACAGGGATGGCTGGCGGAGCAGGCACCTGACGGCGGATGACGGCATCGACGAGTTGCTTCTCACCGCCCTGAGGGTAGCGTTGCTTCAGGGGCACTACTTCGACCTGGTATTCTGAGGGAGTGAACACCTCTGCACATTTTTTTGCGAGCAGGTCGATGGCGGCAGGCTTGTTGGTCTCTATGCCGATATAGCCACGCGTCACTTTGGCTGCCTTCATCAGCAGTTCCAGTCCCACCACAATCTCGTCGGCATGTTCCATCATCAGGCGGTAGTCTGCCGTGATATATGGCTCACACTCCACAGCATTGATGATCACACACTCGGCCTTGTTGGGGGGAGGAGGACAGAGTTTGACGTTTGTTGGGAAACAGGCACCGCCCATACCCACGACGCCGGCTGCTTTCACGCGCGCCACGATTTCCTCTGGGGTGAGTTCTGGAAGGTCGCTCACCTTTTCCAGTTTATCCGAACGGTCGATGGTCTCTTCCCATTCGTCGCCCTCTACGCTGATGATGATGACGGGCTTGCGATAGCCGGTGGCATCGATGGCGGTATCGATTTTCAATACCGTACCGCTGACAGACGAGTGGATGGGGGCGGAAATGAAGCCACCAGCCTCAGCCAGCAATGTGCCAACCTTCACCTTGTCACCTTTCTGCACAACAGGCTTGGCGGGGGCACCGATGTGCTGCGACAGCGGGAATATGGCCTGCTTGGGCAGCGGAGCCACCTGCGTGGCCACTTCGTGGGTCAGTTTGTTCTCTTCGGGGTGGATACCACCTATACGGAATGTTTTGCTGTTCATGCGGTTTCCTCCTTTCTTTCTTCAGTAGTTGGGGTTGATGGCACTGGCTTTGGAGCAGGGAAATTGACGGCGTGAATAGCCTTTGTGGGGCATACCTCTACGCACTTCTTGCACAGACGGCACTTGTTGAAGTCGATATACGACACGTTGTTCTCCACCGTGATGGCCTCGAACTTGCACTCCTTCACACACTTGCCGCATCCGATACAGGCTGCCTTACATGCCTTCATGGCTACGGCACCCTTGTCCTTGTTGACGCATGAGACGAAGACACGACGGTTCTTCGGGCCCTTCTTGCGCAACTCGATGATGTTACGCGGACAAGCCTTCGCACAGGCACCACAGGCCGTACACTTGTCATCGTCGACCTCGGGCAGGCCAGTCTCGGGATTGATGCGGATGGCATCAAACTGACAAGCCGCCACGCAATCGCCGCATCCCAGACAGCCAAAGCCGCAATAGGTCTCGCCGGCACCACAGGCATGCATAGCAGCACAGGTGCGCAGACCGCTGTACTCATTGACCTTGGGGCGCAACTCGCACGAACCGTTACATCTCACTACGGCCACCATCGGATCTCCGTTGGCAATGGCCATACCCAGCAGATTGGCTACCTGGCCCATCACCTCGCTACCACCAACGGGACAGTTCAGCCCATCGATGCTTCCGAGGTCAGCACCCTTTACGAGGGCGTCGGCCATACCGCCGCATCCCGCAAAACCGCAACCTCCGCAGTTGGCTCCCGGCAACAGTTCGTTGACCTGGCCAATGCGTGGGTCTTCATAGACAGCAAATTTCTTGGAGCATACGAACAGCACGATGGCTGCTATGAGACCGATGCCTCCAAGCACAATTACTGCAGTCAAGATAAAATCCATAATAAATCAGTATTTGTTTTAATTTGTTTGTTGATAGTTTGCTTTACATATCAATACCGAACGATATCTTCTCGGCAATATGCTCACGCATAAGCCATATAGCAATGTAGTAGGGCGCCAGGATGCCTATGGCTCCCAAGGCTGCTATCCCTTCTTCTACGCCAGCCAGCAGAAGCACCACCAGCACGGCCAGCATCATTGCCAGCGGAAGCCCGAAGCCCAGAAGCAGAGCCCGTCCCGCCGAGCGGCTGGAAGTGGAAACAACGACGGAGTCACCCACCTGATGGGTCTTAGCCGCTTCCTCGTCGTACACATCGACAATCTTGATTTTCGATTCTGAAGCGTTGCATCGTGAGGCAACCTTACAGGCTGCACAGGCAGAATTCTGAACGATTCTAACCCTGATGTGCCTGCCCTCTATCGATTCAATGGTGCCTTCGTGTCGTACAGAGTTTTCCATTTCACGCGCAAAGGTACGAAAAAAAGTGAAAAGTGAAGAGCGATAAGTAAAAAAAATGCTGCCGTCATCGTTTTTTTTCTAAAAATATCCCCATTCGCTTGCAAATACCAATCTTTTTTGATACTTTTGCACAAAAATAGGGTAAAGCATTATGAAAGCAACAGAACAGACACTTCAGCAAATTGAACGTGCGTTTAGAAAACTGGTCGACAAGTTTCCTGTTGACCATGAGGCGGCCATGCTGACCGACGTCCACATCAGGGTGACACAAGAGACAGGTGAACTGGTGATTTTCAATGACGACGATGTCGAACTGACACGCTGCGTGATTGAAGAGTGGATTGACAACAAGGACGATGACTTCTATGAGGGCATCACGTCCATCTTGAGAAAGTGCATAGACAACCAAAAGGAACTCCTTGATAACCTCTCGATACTAAAACCCTATGCCTTCGTGCTGGAGGACGATGACCACGAACCGGTGGCTGAACTGCACGTCGTGGACGACGATACCGTCATTATTGATACAGAACTGATGGAGGGGCTTGACAAGGACCTGGACGACTTCTTTGAAAAATTGCTGAAATCGTAAATAAGAGCGAATGGCGGAGACATCGACAGATTCCAAGACATTCTCATCGTGGTTCTCGCGCCTGAATCAATGGCGTGAGACGCATATCAGCGAACGCATGTTTGTGCTGATATTAGCCTTCTTCGTGGGTCTTTTCTCTGCTGTTGCCGCCTATGCCCTCCACTGGATCATCAACCAAATCGTGGCGCTGCTGACCAGTTCGTTCGATGCTTCCACCTATAACTGGCTCTATCTGGTTTATCCTGTCGTAGGCATCTATTTCACGTCGCTCTTCGTGCGATATGTTGTCAAGGACAATATCTCACACGGCATCACGCGCATTCTCTATGCCATCAGCCAGAATCGGTCGCGGCTGAAGTCGCACAACACATGGTCGTCTGTCATCGCTTCGGCCATCACTATCGGCTTTGGCGGTTCCGTCGGTGCCGAGGCTCCCATCGTGCTGACCGGCTCGGCCATCGGATCGAACCTGGGCAAACTCTTCAAACTCGATAGTCGCACGCTGATGCTACTTATAGGCTGTGGTGCCGCCGGTGCCATCGCAGGCATCTTCAAGGCTCCCATTGCCGGTCTGGTGTTTACGCTTGAGGTGCTGATGATCGACCTGACGATGGCCTCATTGCTGCCCATCCTCGTGTCGTGTGTGACGGCCACCTGCTTTACCTATATTTTTAGTGACAACGCCGTGCTGTTCAACTTCGAACTGCAGGACCATTGGACGGTAGAGCGTGTGCCTGCCTGTGTCTTCCTAGGCATCTTCTGCGGATTGGTCAGTCTCTACTTCATCCGTACGATGGGCTTCTGCGAGGACATCTTCGCCCGTTTCAAAGATAAACCCCATGTCAGACTCATTATTGGCGGATCGCTACTGAGCATCCTTATCTTCTTCTTCCCCTCACTGTTCGGCGAGGGCTATACCTCCATCAACGCGCTGTTGAGTGGCGACGAGGCGCAGACGAACACCATTCTTGATAACTCGCTGTTCGCCGGACAGGCTCAGATGCTAATTCCCTATGTGGCACTCGTATTGCTTACGAAAGTCTTTGCCACGTCGGCAACTAATGGCGGTGGCGGCTGCGGCGGTACGTTCGCTCCCTCGCTGTTCATCGGTTGTTTCAGTGGCTTCCTCTTCTCGCGCTTATGGAACCAGTATGAGATAGGTGTCCATGTGCCAGAGAAGAACTTCGCCCTCATGGGGATGGCTGGCCTGATGTCGGGTGTGATGCATGCCCCGCTGACGGGTATCTTCCTGATTGCCGAACTGACGGGCGGCTATAATCTGTTCCTGCCGCTGATGATCGTGTCGGTGTCGTCCTATCTGACCATCATCATCTTCGAGCCCCACAGCATCTACGGTTCGCGACTGGCCAAGGAGGGACAACTCATTACCCACCATACCGACCATGCTGTACTGACGCTGATGCAACTTGACAGCGTCATTGACCGCGACTACATGCCTGTTGGACCTGATACTGATCTGGGTGAGATTGTGCGTAAGATCAGCCGTTCACGCAGTAATGTGATTCCAGTGCTCGATGCAGGTGGCTTTTTGTTGGGTGAGATTGATATCCGAAAGATTCGTCATGTGGTGTTCCGTATCGAACTCTACCATCATTTCACGGCCAGTCAACTGATGCAGGAGCCGGAGGCCACCCTTAGCGATGCGCTTCAGATGGCTGATGTGGTGAAGATTTTCGAGAATACTCATGCCGACTATCTGCCTGTAGTCGATAAGGACCGCCATCTCAGAGGATATATTTCCCGTCAGCGCATGTACACCCAGTATCGCAAGATGGTGGCCGACATGAGTGAAGACTGATTCTTGGTGGAAGGTGGATGGTGCACTCGACCTTGGTCGCTTGCTACCATTGGGACGCAAGAATGGAGGATAGAGAAATTTGTGATATTCCTGTTCAAACAATATGAATAAAAGTGATTTGAGAATCGTGTTTATGGGCACACCCGAGTTTGCGGTGGAGACCCTGAAGGCATTAGTAGACAATGACTATCATGTGGTGGCTGTAGTCACTCAACCAGACAAACCTGTGGGACGTCACGGGTCTGTGCTCCAACCTTCTGCCGTCAAGCAGTATGCGCTGGAGAAGAGTCTGCCTGTGCTGCAGCCGGAGAAGATGAAAGACCCCGACTTCGTGGAGCAGTTGCGCTCGTTCCATGCCAACCTGCAGGTAGTGGTGGCTTTCCGTATGCTGCCCGAGGTGGTATGGGCAATGCCAGAGTATGGCACCTTCAACGTCCATGCGGCTTTGTTGCCCCAGTATCGTGGTGCAGCACCCATCAACTGGGCCGTCATCAATGGTGAGACCGAGACAGGCGTCACCACCTTCTTCCTAGACCACGATATCGATACGGGCCGCATCATCGAGCAGATGGCGTTTCCCGTCCCCGATGATGCCGATGTGGAATATGTCTATGACGGGCTGATGCATCTCGGAGCCACCATCTGTCTGAGCACTCTGCAGAAAATCATTGACACCGACGGGCATCCCTACACAATGGCGCAAGCCGATTCTCCCATTCAGTCTCCACTCAAGGCCGCTCCAAAGATTTTCAAGGAGACATGCGAGATATGCTGGAACCAGCCAGCCAAGCGTGTATATGATTTCGTGAGAGGCCTGTCGCCCTATCCAGGTGCATGGACAACACTTGTCGATGAGTCTGGCAGAGAGACGGTACTCAAGATCTTCCGCACCACCAAGACCGTACAGGCCGTGCAGAGTGGGGCTGGCCGCCTGGTGGCTGACAGGAAACATCTCTATGTGGCCTGTTCCGACGTTCTGCTGCAGATCGACGAGTTGCAACTGGCTGGCAAGAAGCGTATGGATGCGTTGTCTTTCCTGAACGGAATGAAAGACATTGAAAAATATTCTGTTCGTTAGCATAATATTTAGCAAAGCGTTGCGTTACTATAGAGTAATCAAATCGCAATAGCCTATGCAAATATTTACTTATGAGGAAATGACACCGAGTGAGAAGACACTCAATTTCATTAAACAGTTCGCCTACAACTATCGGGCGAAGAACACTCAGACCTTTGGCCTGAACTAATTAAATAAGGAGAAAGAAGTCATGACACTTGTATCACCTTCACTCTTGGCGGCCGATTTCCTGCATCTCGACCGTGATATTCAGATGATTAACCGCTCAGAGGCCGACTGGCTACATCTGGACGTGATGGACGGCATGTTTGTGCCTAACATCTCATTTGGCTTTCCCGTCCTCGAGGCTGTTGCTGCTGCATGCAGCAAGCCACTCGATGTCCACTACATGATAGAACGACCCGAGCGCTACATCAGACAGACGGCTAAGTTGGGAGCCATGATGATGAATGTGCATCAGGAAGCATCGGTTCATCTGCACCGTACCGTTCAGGAAATCCACGATGCTGGTATGAAGGCTGGCGTGACGCTCAATCCCAGCACGCCCGTCTGTGTGCTGGAGGATATCATCGGCGATGTCGATATGGTGCTGCTGATGAGTGTCAACCCAGGCTTTGGGGGGCAGAAGTTCATCGAAAACACCATCGCCAAGGTTCAGCGTCTGCGCCAGATGATCGACCAGTCGGGCAGTAAAGCCCTCATCGAGGTAGACGGTGGCGTGCAAGGCGAGACAGCCCCGCGTCTTGTGGCAGCAGGTGTCGATGTGCTGGTGAGTGGCAGTTACGTGTTCAAGGCCAAGAATCCTGAACAGACCATACACGACCTGCGGGTCTTATAGTCAGCCATCTGTTTAGCCTACAAGGGCAAGTTCTATGTGGTTGTCCTTTGCTATACGGCGCATGTTGATTAGCGCATAGCGCATGCGCCCCAGCGATGTATTGATGCTCACACCAGTCATCTCGGCAATCTCCTTGAACGACATGTCCTGATAGTATCTCATATAGACCACCTCGCGCTGGGTGGCAGGCAGAGCATCCATCAGTTTCTTTACGTCAAAGAGCACCTGCTCGTTGACCAGTTCCATCTCACGGCAGATGTCCAATGGAGCGCCTCCTTTTATGTTCTGAAGGTCGTTCTCAGCATTTGGTTCCACAATATGGTGCGACTGCTGCAGCCTGTACCAGTCCATGATGCAGTTGTGGGCAATACGTGTCATCCAGAACTGGAACTTGCCAGAGTTGGTGTATTGTCCCTGCTGCAGTTTGACGATTGCCTTGACGAATGTCTCCTGGAAGATGTCATCGGCAATGTCATGGTCGCGAACCACGAACATGATGTAGGTAAACAATTTTGTCTGCGTGCGTGACAATAACTCATCAAATGCACGATTGTTGCCTTTAACATAAGCGAGTGCCAACTCTTCGTCGGACACACCTTCAAATTTCTTCATTCTTTTCAGTTTTTTTAATGAAGTAATTTTTTCCTTATAGGCAATAAATGATTTAGTTTTGAGTTATTATATAAAAATTATCGGGTGCAAAAGTAAGAGTTTTTTTTAATTCTGCACAAAAAGTGGGCGACAAACGCATAGTGTTTAACAAATATTAAGCATGTGTGCGCCCGTCAAAGGTTGAAATGTTAAATTGAGAAGTATGAAAAGGACAACAATCAGTATTGTGGCCATACTCTTTGTATGCTGTACGGCCTGTGCCCAAAAGTTGTCGGTCTCTATTCTGGGAGACTCCTATTCTACGTATGAAGGCTATCTCACGCCTTCAACCAATGCCGTCTGGTATCAGGTGAAGAACGCGGGGAATAAGACCGACGTCACCAGCGTCCGCCAGACATGGTGGCATCAACTCATCAGCAGTCAGGGGTGGAAACTCTGCGTCAACAATTCCTACAGCGGTTCTACCATCTGCCATACGGGCTACGACGGGAATGATTTTAGCGACCGTTCGTTCCTGACCCGCATGGACAATCTGGGTTGTCCTGACATTCTCTTCGTCTTTGGCGCCACTAACGACAGTTGGTCGGGGGCTCCCATTGGTGAGTTCAAGTATGACGGCATCGCCGGAGGCGACCTGTGGACGTTCAGGCCCGCGTTGGCATATCTGCTCGCACATCTGCAGAACCGCTATCTTGGAACCGACATCTATTTCATCCTTAACGACGGGCTGTCCGCTGAGGTCACTTCTTCCGTCAAGACCATCTGTGAGCACTATGGCGTGAAGTGCATCGTCTTGCACAACATTCACAAAATCTCCGGCCATCCCTCTGTGAAGGGCATGAAGCAGATTGCCGACCAGATCAAGGAGCAAGCCTTCTGACATTTATGGTCTATATAGATGATCAGATAGAACGGCTTGACCTGGCTGAAGGGCTACGAACCATTAGTTGCCAGCGCCGCGAGCAGGCCCTGAGTTTCAAGTTCGAGCAGGGCCAGCGGTTGTGCGTAGCCGCCTATCTGCTGCTGAAGCGTGCCTTGCGCGAGGAGGAGGGCATCACGGAGAATCCTATCTTCGAGTATGGCGAGCACGGAAAACCCTTTATCGCGGGTCACCCTGAACTGCATTTCAGCCTGAGCCATTGCAAGGAGGCTGCAGCCTGTGTGTTGAGCCGCAGGCCTGTGGGTATAGATGTGGAAAGCATCGAGCGCTATCATGACGGTGTGGCCCGCTATACGATGAACGATGCTGAAATGGCGCGCATCCTGCAGGCTGAGCATCCTGGGGCGGAGTTCATCCGCTTGTGGACCATGAAGGAGAGTCTGCTGAAACTGACAGGCGAGGGCATCAACGACAATATGAAACATGTTCTCGACGGCGTACCGTCATCGGCATTCACCACCGTCCAGCCACAGGGTAAGAAATATATTTATACAGTTTGTGAATTATGAGAATGAACACAGGATATAACCGCATGGGTGACTATGATCACTATACGGTGCAGGAGTCGCAGCCGTTGTTGGAATGGCTGCTGGCAAACTTGAAGGAGAGCCGCACGAAGATCAAGGCGACGCTTCAGGGACGTGGTATCAAGGTGGACGGCAAGACCGTCTCCCAATTCGACTTCCCCTTGGAGCCTGGTATGAAGGTGGCTGTATCGAAGACGAAGCGCAACCAGCAGTCTTTCAAGAGCCGCTACGTGCGAATCGTCTATGAAGACCGCTGGATTATCGTGGTCGAGAAGGCTGTCGGCATCCTCTCAATGGCTGCCGGCCACTCGTCGCTCAATGTAAAGAGCGTGCTTGACGACTATTTCAAGAAGAGCCGTCAGAAGTGTACGGCACACGTTGTCCATCGCCTCGACCGCGACACCAGCGGCCTGATGGTCTATGCCAAGGATATGGAGACCGAACAGATTCTGGAACACAACTGGCACGAGATAGTCTACGACCGTCGCTATGTGGCCGTGGTCAGCGGCGAGATGGAGCAGGACGAGGGCACCATACGCAACTGGCTGAAGGACAACAAAGCCTATGTGACCTTCTCGTCGCCTGTTGACAACGGCGGCAAACTGGCCATCACCCATTTCCATGTGCTCGACCGCACGACGGAGCACTCACTCGTGGAGTATCGGCTTGAGACAGGCCGCAAGAACCAGATCCGTGTCCATTCAGCCGACATGGGGCACCCCGTCTGTGGCGACACCAAGTACGGCAATGGCGACGACCCTATGCATCGCCTCTGCCTGCATGCCTGGCTGCTCTGCTTTACGCATCCTGTGACTGGCGAGCCGATGGAGTTTGAGACCCCCATCCCTGTCGCTTTCCGACAGGTATTCAAGAAATAAGTGTGGTATGGATAACTGGTTCTACTATGTGGCTGCCCTTGTGGTCATCGTCCTGGCAGTCTATATTATAAAAAAGGTGGCGAGTTGCCTGATGAAGACCGTCATCTTCCTGGTGGTCCTTGCTGCCCTTGGTGCCGGCTACTGGTTGTTGATCTCCAACTCGTAGAAGCGGTCGAACTGTTCGCGCAGCAACGTGGGATTGGCTATGATGTTGCGCAGTTCCGTCAGTTTCTCCTCGTTGGGCGATCCGGGTATCCACAGGCGAATGTAGCCGTGCTGCGAGTATTTCTCGTTCATGTGCTCGCGGAAGCGCAGCCATTGGTGCTCACGGTCCAGTTCGGGATAGTTGGCCATACCGTATTGCACAGTCCGTTGGAACACCACCTCCGGCACAATATCGCGGTCGGCCTCGGCTATGATCTTTCCGTAGAGGCTGCGAGGTGCATGTGCTGCCGAGGCGCGATGGTCTTCAACCGCTTCTTTCATAATTTTTATCTGTTCGGCTGAAAACCAACGCTTTAACCTTGCGTCGCTCAAGAGAATCTTTCCTCCTGTTATGTGGTGAATGGCTCGTGGCCCAGACATACCTATGTCGTGATAGGCGGCAATGGCGTAGACCATGTTGATGTCGGCTCCTGTGCGCTGGGCCAGTTCCAGCGAACGACGAATGACACGCGTGACGTGCTCCAGGTTGTGGGCACGGTCGAAGTTGGCGTACTGAGGCAGTATCTGGGTCTCTACAAACTCTACCAGGTCGAGGCTAGCGGTATTCTTTAGCATAACTTTTTCAGGCTTTGGCTTGCAAATATACGGGAAAATATTTACTTTTGCAAGCGTTTTGTGGAAAAAGTGAAAAAATGGAAGTTAGGAAAGACTCTTTGAAGGCCTGGATTCTGGCTGCTCGGCCTAAGACGCTGACCGGAGCCGCCGTCCCTGTCATGATAGGTCTGGCACTTGCATGGGTTGATGCCAGGCTCTATGCTGGCGACCCATTCAACTGGCTGGCAGCCGCCCTCTGCATGGCCTTTGCCTTCATCATGCAGATAGATGCCAATTTCATCAACGACTTTGTGGACTATGCAAAAGGAACCGACGACCGTGAGACGCGTCTGGGGCCCGAGCGAGCCTGCGCCCAGGGATGGGTCAGCCTCGAGCGCATGAAGCACGCCATCGCCATCACCACCTGTCTGGCTTGTATCGTGGGCCTGCCCTTGGTGTGGTTCGGCGGTCTCGAGATGGTGCTCATAGGCATGCTGTGTGTCGTTTTCTGCTTCCTCTACACCACCCATCTGTCGTATCTCGGACTGGGCGATGTCTTGGTCTTGGTGTTCTTCGGCCTCGTGCCAGTGTCCATCACCTATTATGTCCAACTGCACACCTTCACCTGGGAGGTCATCGTAGCCTCGCTGGCCTGTGGCCTGGTCATCGATGCGTTGCTGCTCATCAATAATTTCCGCGACCGCGATACCGACCGCCAGGCCGGCAAGAACACTATCGTGGTGCGCATAGGTGCAGAGGCGGCCCTCGGCTGCTATCTGGGCGTGGGCATCGTTGCCTGTCTGATGGGGGGAATATTCGCGTACAACGGTCGCTGGTGGGCCTTCGGCCTTCCCTTTGCCTACCTGCTGCTCCATCTGCTGACCTACCTCCGCATCAGGCGCATCTGGCAGGGTAGGGAACTGAACAAGTGTCTGGGCGAGACGGCACGCAATATCTTTATCTACGGCCTCTTGGTTGCCGCAGGCATCCTGTTGTCGTAGGCTGCTTATTGGGCATTTTCCAATTCGCCATCGAAACTGATGGGGTCGCGATGGAGCGATTGCACGTGGATGTAGGCCTTTCCCGTGTCGTACAGTTCAACCGTGTACAATAATTTGTCCTCGTTGGTGTTCACCTCCATCTTCAGTCGTGTCAGGTTCTTCTTGGGATGATTTTCCTCTATGGCGTTTACTTGGGCCTCGAAGTCCAGTCCCTGCGAAGCCCAAGTCACAGGTGCCCGATGTGCCTGTCCCAGATATGGCAGGTAACTCCTGATAGTATCACCCCGCAATTCGAGAAAGAAATCTGACGAGACCATCCTCGTGCCATAGCGCATCGTCACCATCGAATTGATGCCGATGTGCATCTGTCTTTTATCCACGGCTTCGGCTACTGCCTTCCTCATCTGTTCCTTGCGCTCAACCCGGTTTTGCTGGGTGGCGCAACTGCCCAAGAGGAATGCTGCCATGAGGAACAATAGCGTGTACTTCTTCATACTATCTGATAGTTTTACCCTTTATCCTAAGACGGATTCCCTGAATATATAGCCCTTTGGCAGGTGCCGACAGACGGCGTCCCTGTAGGTCATACATGAGGTCGCTGGCCTGAGGCTGCTCTTGCTTCACATCGCTTACCGCCGTAATATCATCATGCATGAAAACGAACGATGCCAGCCCGTTGGCATCAATAGCCATGTGGGTGATGGGCTTCGACATCAGGTACAGACCGTCGATGTTCGCATTGTTCAGCGTGGCAGCCGGCGTTGAGGTGTTGGTCAGGCTGTCGTTAGCCTGCAAGTAACTGCTGTAAGCATACGGATAGGCCCAACCGTTAGAGGCTATCGTACTTGTGCGATTGTTGGCAGGTATGATGTAATAGCGCTTTATGCTGTTGGTATTGACGGTTTCGACAAAACTCGTCCAAACACTCTTGTCGTAGTCGATGTGGAAGATGAGGATGCCGCTGCCTGGCAGATTCTCGTCCCATCCCACTTGCTGACGGTTCTCGATGAAGTAGCACTCGTTTCTTGCACCTTCGTTGCGCACCACGTAGGCCACAGGCTCTTGGTCAAGGGCGGGCATACCGGTGATTGTGGTGGCGCTGGTCAGTTCTATAGGTGTGAGCCATCCCATCAGCATCCGTTCGTGGGCAGAGTAGTTACAAGGCCTGTACCCCTGACTGTTGTAGTTGCCGTTGTCCATCAGTTCCCAGTCGCCAACAATCTTTCCGCTATAGTAGAAGTCGGGCAGTCCGAAGCAATGGCTGAATTCATGGCAGATGACGCCAAACGACGTCTTGGTAATGTCTGTATTTATCACTTCCTGCACACAGCAGTAGGCGTCGATGTAGTAGTTCTTGCCGTTTCGCGTCACGGTACGACAATCGCGGTAGTCATTCGCCTCGCTCGTCGTCTCGTCCTTGTGATGGCTCAGCCACCATTGGTGCGGCCAGATGCTGTTCGTGCCTCCGCCATGACTCATGCCTTTTCCCGCAAAGACGATGAGCAACTGGTCTACGTAATTGTCGCCGTCCCAGTCGTAGACGCTCCAGTCTATATCCTGCGTCTGCAGCACATCAACGATGTCATCAACCATATACTGCGAGTTCTCGTCATGTTCTCTCGTGCTGCGATACTTATAGCGCGTGTCGGGCAGGGCCACGAAGAAGAGGTCGAACGTCAGGTTGAACTGACCGTAACTCTGCGCCAGAAAGTAGTCGTGCACGGAGCCAACGAACTGGCCCTCATTATAGTCCACGGTATTGAATATCTTGTCCCATTTCCGCATCGTGGCATCCTGGCTTTCTGCAAAGTCCATATCCTCAAACGAGGCCAGCACCACCAACTGGCGCCGGTTGCCCGTGTAGGGGTTCGCGCCGCCTATCAGCGATGGCGCACGGCGCGATGCGGCCTCCGGTCGGGGTGTACCGACCCTGCAACCTCGCGTGTGAACGAGCGATACCTCCTGTTCGTCGCCCTGATCTGCTGTCTGTTGTGCTGAGGCAACTGCCGTCAAAGCGAGTGCCAGCATCATGGTCCATATCCTTTTCATGACTACTGTTGTCCTTTTCCAGTTGCAAAGATAAGACAAAATCCGCAAAACCAAGCATCTTTTCCCTCAAAAGATTTGCAATTATCAAAAATCTTTCGTATTTTTGCCCTGTGAATTAATTTGCAGAATGTCTAACTAAAGTATTAAAGTATTATGTGCAAGGTAGGTATTCCCAAGGAAATCAAGAACAACGAGAACAGAGTAGGCATGACCCCGTCGGGCGTTGCTGAGTTGGTGCGCCGCGGTCATCAGGTGTTCGTGCAGCACACGGCAGGAGAGGGTAGTGGCTTTGCCGACGACGACTATCTGCGCGTTGGAGCCGTCATCCTGCCGACCATCGAAGACATCTATGCCGAGGCCGAGATGATTGTGAAGGTGAAAGAGCCCATCGAGCCGGAGTATGCGCTGGTGAGGAAAGGCCAGGTGGTGTTCACCTATTTCCACTTCGCCTGCGAGGAGGAACTGACTCACGCCATGTTGAAGAGCGGAGCCACCTGCATAGCCTATGAGACGGTGGAGCGTGACGACCACTCGCTGCCGCTGCTCATTCCCATGAGCGAGGTGGCTGGACGTATGGCTGCCCAGAATGGCGCCTACTACCTGCAGAAGACCAAGGGCGGCAAGGGTAAGTTGATGGCTGGCGTGCCTGGTGTGAAGCCAGCCCGTGTGCTGGTGCTGGGAGGCGGCACCGTGGGCGAGGCTGCAGCCCGCATCGCAGCCGGTATGGGTGCCGACGTGACCATCACCGATGTCTCGCTGCCGCGCCTGAAGCAACTGGCTGCCGAGTTGCCTGCCAATGTGCATACACTCTATTCCTCAGAGCATAACATCCGCCGCGAACTGCCCTTCGTCGATGTCGTCATTGGCTCCGTGCTCATCCCTGGCGATGCAGCGCCGAAGTTGATCACCAAGGACATGCTGTCGCTGATGGAGCCTGGCACCGTGCTTGTCGATGTCGCCATCGATCAGGGCGGCTGCTTCGAGACCTCGCATCCCACCACCCATAGCGAGCCCGTCTATACCGTCGACGGCATCGTCCACTATGCCGTAGCCAACATTCCGGGTGCCGTGCCCAACACCTCGACCATTGCCCTGACCAATGCCACCCTTCGCTATGTCATTGCCCTGGCCGACAAAGGCTGGCGTCAGGCCTGTGCCGACGATGCCTCCTTGGCCCGTGGCGTCAACATGGTGGATGGCTGTTGCACCTACGAGGCTGTGGCCAAGGTCTGGAACCTGCCATATCGTCGTCTTGAGTTATGATGCAAATGGGATATGGCATGAAGAAATTTGTGATGATGGTAGCAGCCGCCATGATGGTTGCATTGCACATTCAGGGACAGGCTATTCAGACAGTAGATAGCGAGGGTAACGCCATTCCGCTGGTCACCGTGCTGGACATGGATGGCAACATGATCGGAACGACAAACATCAATGGCGAACTGGCCGACGTGAAAGGCGCTGCCAAGATAACGGTGACCCATGTGGCCTACAAGCCGCAGATAGTGACGATAGCATCGCTGCAGAACGGACGCGTGACGATGGAAGACCTGGACTATGGGCTGAAGGAGATTGTCATAACCCCCAAGCCCTACCTCTACGTAGAGTACTATTTCCGGGGGTTCCGCTACATCGGCGACTCGCTCAGGGCCTATGGCGCCGGCATCTACCCCGCCATCTTCGATGTCAAGAAACACTATGAGGCCGACACGCGCACCCATTGGTCGTATGGCGCATTCTCCAACAAGGCCAAGAGCTGGCACGGCGTGCATATCGTCAACCGGGTGAAATCGTGGATAAAGGGTTCTTCCCACATGTCGATTGAGAAATTCTTGACGACAGAGAAGGGCAAGGAGAAGTACAACGCAAGCATCGTGGAAGAAAAGCCCAACGTGTGGCGCGTGGAGATTTCCAACGAGGTGGTGGGACAGATTGTGCACAGCAACGGGCAGAGCCGCGCCACCCTGGATGGCTCGCGCATGCAGATGTACTCGAACGAGATTCATGGCGAGACCAAGATGCTGGAGAAGCGTCAGAAAATGGACTATAAATACCAGTATGCGGAGATCTTCAAACTGGCCAACGAGGACAACGAACTGCCTGACATCGCACGCCACCAGATGACGATGGACCATTGGGAATATAACGGCGGGAAGGGCCGCGACATAGAGATCTACTACATCTATACCGTTGACCACGGCTTTGTAGACGCCGCCACCTTCAAGGCCCGTAGCAAGGAACTGAACGGCAACTATGTGGGCAACATGACCCTTGAGGACCTGCAGAAATACGAGGCCAGTCACAACATCCCGCCGCTCGCCCCCGCACAGTTGGAGGCCATCAAAGCGCTGAAGAAGGGCCAGGGCAAATAACAACAAACTCCCGATGCCTCGCACCTTCCAACGATACAGGCGTCAGCGTGACCTCTACACGATTTACACCTGCGCGCTCGATACTAAACTCCTCACTAAACACGAAACATTGACGTGATGCCTACGAGCGCATGATTGTACTGGCCGAGGAACGCTACGGCATTCCCATCCGAAAAAAAATCAGATGCCAAGTAATCACAGCCCTGGCAGTGGAGGTGCATGTCTACAAGATTGCGCCTCTCTGCCGATTGCTTAGCATATCCAGATGGGGCTATTACAAGCATGACGAGAAGGAAGACGAGGAGGCCGCCTTGAACACCTTCTTCAGTCGGGCAGAGATGTCCTTGAGCGACATCCACTGGCCCCTTTCCTTACTGCCTCAGCCTCCTCGAAGCCGGCCAGGTTGTTCACCTCCAGCAGCACCAGTCCGTTGTAGGCCCGCATGATGCGCGCCTTGTTCCTGTTCTCCATCAGCGATGTGAAACATACCTTGGGGATGTCCTTCGTATAGAGGTTGAGCAGTCCGTCCGTTGCGTCATACTTCTGGCGCACCTCTGCCAACGGATAGACATAGCGCAGTTGATGAAACAGTTCCTTGTAGGCCTGGTTTTGGATAGCCTGAACAATCTCCTGCAGTTACAACTGCTTGAGTGTTACTGTGTTGCGATAGTTTTTGATGAGTGTTACCTTTGTCATGTTGTAGCGATTATTAGATTCTGTCTGCGAAGTTACAACATTTTTTGTGATAGCCAAAACTATTGCAAATTTTTTCACTCAGAATTTTCATTTTCTCTATACATTCCTACATTTTCGTTGTAAACCATTGGTTATAAGTGTGTTATATGA
>Ga0310695_10005021_pt1 | contig 23553 bp, 20 predicted proteins | sample RumenRJG_04DNA_FD_203882 | JGI IMG/M metagenome (GOLD analysis project Ga0310695, IMG submission 203882) | Bovine rumen microbial communities from Lethbridge, Alberta, Canada - RJG_04 (v2) (version 2) | ecosystem: Host-associated > Mammals > Digestive system > Stomach > Rumen | place: Canada...
ACGACTGGCGTTCCGGCTATGTGCGGTGCCATGATGGTGCTCACGGGCAAGTGGAACAAGCCGGGTGTGCATACGGTCGAAGAGTTCGATCCGGATCCGTTCATGGAAGCCCTCACGAAGTACGGTCTCCCGTGGAACGAAGATTTCAACCCGGTACTTGTGGACTAGGCAATGAAAAAATGGCGCATTGACGATTCCCGAGATCTTTACAACGTAAAGGGTTGGGGCGTAAGTTACTTTGACATTAACGACAAGGGTCATGCGACGGTTTCGCCCATCAAGAATGGCGGTCCGAGCATCGACCTTTACGAGCTCGTGCAGGAACTTTCCTTGCGCGATGTTTCGACTCCGGTGTTGTTGCGTTTCCCGGACATTCTGGATAGCCGCATCGAAAAGATTAACGATTGCTTTACCAAGGCAACGACTGAATACGGTTACAAGGGCGGTCATTACAGCATCTTCCCGATTAAGGTGAACCAGCAGCGTGCAGTCTTGGAAGAAGTGGTGAGTCACGGTTCCAAGTTCAACATCGGCCTCGAGGCAGGTTCCAAGCCGGAACTCCATGCGGTTCTTGCAAACATGCAGAACCCGGACGCGTTGATTATCTGCAACGGCTACAAGGACGAAGACTTTATCGAGCTTGCTCTCCTCGCACAGAAGATGGGCAAGAAGATTTTCATTGTCGTCGAAAAGATGAACGAGCTTCACTTGGTTGTTGACTTGTCTCGTCGAATCGGCGTGCGCCCGAACATCGGTATTCGCATCAAGCTTGCAAGCTCCGGTAGCGGCAAGTGGGAAGAATCCGGCGGATACCACAGTAAGTTCGGCCTGAACAGTTCTGAACTTTTGGAAGCTCTCGACTACATCAAGGAAGAGAAGATGGAAGACTGCATGAAGCTCATCCACTTCCACTTGGGTAGCCAGATTACGAACATTCGCCATATCAAGAATGGACTCCGCGAAGTGTCGCAGTTCTACGTCCAAATTAGAAAGATGGGCATGGGCCTTGAATTCGTGGATGTGGGCGGCGGCTTGGGCGTGGATTACGATGGTACGCGCAGTTCTAACGCGAGCTCCGTGAACTATTCCATCCAGGAATACGCAAACGACGTTGTGTACGCGATGTTCGAAGCTTGCGAAAACGGCAATGTTCCTCACCCGAATATCATTGCGGAATCGGGCCGTGCTCTTTCGGCTCACCATTCCATCCTGGTGTTCAACGTGCTTGAAACGGCTGGTCAGGCTTTCTTTGACGAGAGCGTTCACGAGATTAGCGACGACGCTCCGGAAGCACTGAAGGACTTGTACGGCATTTACAAGAGCCTTTCTCCGAAGAACTTGCTCGAAAGCTGGCACGATGCCATGCAGATTAACGACGACACCTTGAGCGGTTTCAAGATGGGCGACGTGGATTTGCAGACGCGTGCTATGAGCGAACGTTTGTTCTGGAGCATCGCCCGCAAGGTGGACTTGCTCGCACGCGACTTGCGCCATCCGCCTTATGAATTGAGCGAACTCCCGCGCTTGCTTGCCGAAAAGTACTTCTGCAACTTCAGCCTTTTCCAGAGCCTCCCGGACAGCTGGGGCGTGGATCAGGTGTTCCCGATTATGCCGATCCAGCGTTTGGACGAAGAGCCGACGATTGAGACGACAATTCAGGATGTGACTTGCGATAGTGACGGCAAGATTGACATGTTCGTTCGCGGCGGCGAAGTGGCACGTACCATTCCGCTCCATCCGATCAAGAAAGACGAGCCATACTTTATCGCGGTTTACCTCGTCGGTGCATACCAGGAAATTCTCGGTGACCTCCACAACCTCTTTGGCGATACGAATGCCGTACACATTGTCTGCAACGACAACGGCGGCTACGACATCGACAAGGTGATTGACGGCGAATCCGTGGAAGACGTGCTCGACTACGTGAACTTCAGCGACAAGGCTCTTGTCCGCAACATGGAAAACTGGGTCACGCGCTCTGTGAAGGAAGGAAAGATTACGCTTCAGGAAGGCAAGGAATTCTTGAACATCTATCGTTCCGGACTTTACGGGTACACGTATCTGGAATAAAGTTACTAGATACTAGTTAATAGTTACTAGTAGATTCGCGGAAGTCAATGGAACGGAACAACTACGATATTGCGGTTTTGCTCGCCACATACAATGGCGGCAAGTACATCAGGGAACAGCTTGAATCGCTGTTTCAGCAGTCTTGTAAACTGTTCCATTTGTATGTTCGTGATGACGGTTCCTCGGACGATACGATGAAAATCGTCGAGGAATTTCGTCAAAAATATCCAGAAAAAATTACGATTTTAGAAGACTCGCAAAAGCACCGAGGTGCGGCGAAGTCTTTTATGTATTTGCTCGAAAATGTGGATTCCGAGTATTACATGTTCTGCGACCAGGACGACATTTGGATGCTGGAGAAAATCGAAAAGACATTTGCTCGGATGAAGGAAGTCGAGGGGACCGCGCCAGTTCTCGTTGCAACGGATTTAAAAGTTGTCGATGAGCAGCTCTCCCCCATCAAAGAATCGTTCAACGAAGATTTGAAAATTGACGTTTTCCGCAAGCACCCGGAATTAATTTGTGTGCGCCACGTGGTCACCGGTTGCACGATGATGTTCAACCGCGCCGCCAAGGAAGTCTCACTTCCGATGTCTCTTCGCGCGACCATGCACGACGAATGGGTTGCCCTTTGCGTCCACTTCAAAGGTGGAGTCATCTCGATTCTTGACGACGCGACGATTCTTTACCGCCAGCACACCAGCAATACGCTTGGTGCAGAACAGGCCCGCAAAGGCTTTTTCGCACGAGCCATCGCACGTGCAGGGCAAAAACAGTTCTTCCAAGTCGCAAAATTGCTCCACAAGGATTTCGGATTATCGTACTTAAAGTTCTTGATGTACAAAATTTTGTATAGTTGGTTCTAGGTATGAGAAGAAGCATTTGCATGGCGACCTACAATGGCGCCAAATACATCAAGGAACAGCTGGACAGCATTATTCCGCAACTTAGAGAAGATGACGAGCTCATCGTCTCTGACGACGCTTCGAAAGACGACACATTGAAAATCGTCCAGAGCTACAACGATCCGCGAATCAAGATTTTCCACAACGAAAATCACGGCGTTGCGCACAATTTTGAAAACGCCATGCGACAGGCCACGGGCGACTTGATTTACTTTGCCGACCAGGACGACGTCTGGTTGCCGGGCAAACTCGACAAGATGGAAAAGTTCCTTACGGAAGGCGGCTACGACACGATTCTTTGCAACTGCTCGCTCGTCGATGCAAACTTGAACGTGATCAAGGAACGCCATTACGACGAAAAATGGCCGATGAAGAAATCGCTCTTGCGAAACATCATCAACAATTGCTGGCTTGGCGCTTGCATGTGCTTTACCAAACAAGTGAAAGACGCTTGCATGCCGTTCCCGCCGAAAGTTGTCGCACATGATTTGTGGGTCTCGTATTACGCACAAAAGCATTTTAAGTGCGGCTACCAAGACGAAGTTTTGCAGCTTTACCGCCGTCACGAAAACACAGTTTCGTTCACGGGCGGCAAGAGTACGAACAGTCTCTATTTTAGAATTGCATACCGCGCGTACCTCGCGTGGCATATCCTTTGGCGTTAGGCGTAAAGCATGAAAATCGGCATCACACTCGCAACTTATAACGGCGAAAAGTATCTCGCACAGATGCTTGATTCTTTGGTCGCGCAGACGAGACCAGCCGATGTTATAATTGCAGTGGATGACGGTTCCAAGGATTCTACATGCGAAATTTTGGAACGCTACAAAGACAAGCTCCCGCTAGAAATCACCAAGTTTGAGAAGAACAGAGGGCACCGTGCCGCATTCTCGACGGCGTTAGAAAAAGCCGCAACAAAGCTCGCTGACGACGACTTGATTTTCCTTGCAGACCAAGATGATATTTGGCTTCCGAATAAATTAGAAGTGATGAGTCAAAAGATTGGCGAGAACTCCATGATTTTTGGCGATGCCGAAATTATTGACGGAGACGGAGTCGTCACAGAATCATCGTGGCGAAAGAAGGCGTGCATTGTTGAGCACTTGAGCCAACAAGCGCTTCTTACAGGCTACACGAATGTAACCGGTTGTATGGTTGCTTTCAAGGCAAGGCTTTTGAAGACAGTGCTCCCGATTCCGCAAGACGTGCCTGTTCACGATCAATGGATTACGCTTTGCGCCACTGCAGAAAACGGCTATCGCGCTATTGCAGATAAAGTTATCCAATATCGCATTCATGGCAACAACGCCATCGGCGAAGGCAACAAGACTTGGAGTGAAAAACTCCAGACGAATTTGCAATGGGCAAAGGCAGTCAAAGGCTCGAACCTTTTCGAGAAACTGCCAGACGAGAGTCGTCAATTCTTGAACATGTTCATTCAGTTCCTAGAATTGCGCTTTAGCCATGCGTTTTTATCACCGCTTTGGTTTGTGTGGATTGTCCGTAACGCGCGCAACATCTACCCGCAGGTTCATAGCGTTCCCCAAATGATAGCACGAATTTTATTCTCTTTTGTCGGCGTTTCTACTGCAAAAAAATTATTCCATAAGAAATAAAACTAACGACTAATGACCAACAACTAATAGCTAATTTATGATTCACGAAATTGCACCGCACAAGCTTGATAACGAATTTAAAGACATTGCACCAAAGCCCACCGATTACTTGATTATTTTCAATGGCGAGCAAACGCTTTTCAAGAAAGCTGGTGAAGATGTTTACGAAATACCACGAGTGCGCGACTTCCCTAAATGCGAATGTCATTACTTGATTAGCATCGATGGTGACGCTTATTTCTTGTGCAATTCAAACTTGCCGGAAATTCCGGAAGGCTATGAGTTCCGCGGCAACCGCACATTTCGCACGCTCGAAAGCCATTTGGAACGCCTCGGTGGCGCTACGTCTGCACACATTGCCAAGTGGGAAAGTTTGAATAAGTTCTGCGGCAAATGCGGATGTCTTATGAAGCGAGGAATCAAAGAACGCTCCATGATTTGCCCAAGCTGCAAGAACACGGTCTACCCCAAGATTTCACCGGTCGTGATTGTCGCTGTTCGCAACGGCAATGAGCTTTTGATGGCACGCAACTTGGACAATCCGGACAAGACGCGCATGTTCCTCATTTCAGGATTCGTGGAAATTGGAGAATCGCTTGAACAAGCGGTCAAGCGCGAAGTTCTGGAAGAAGCGGGCGTCCGCGTGAAGAATATCAAGTACTTTGGCAGCCAGCCGTGGCCGTTCTCGGAATCGCTCATTTCGGGCTACACTGCAGAGCTTGACGGCGATCCGACCATTCACATGCAAGAGGCAGAACTCGCCTGCGCTACTTGGGTCAAGCGCGAGGACATTCCCGAATACGACACGAGCGTGAGCATCAGCAGTTGTCTCATCGAGAACTTCCGTTCGGGATATACGATTAAGGAATAATGCAACGGCAAGAAATCACTGGATCATTCACGCTTCGCGTTCAGGATGACGAGTACAGAGAAGCGCGGCCGAAGAGCCGCGCATTTTCATAAAAAAACATTATGGACTCTATCACCTAACGGTTCCAGAGTGACAAATGCAATTGACTTAACGTCTCCACAGTCATCCTGGAGCCAAAGGCGATAGGATCTAAGCTCTATTCTTTCGCAGGAGTTGTCTTCGCTTTTTTATTGCCTTTCTGAGCCGCTTTAGGAGCAGCTTCAGGCTTATTCGCGAGTACGACGTATAAAGTATCGTGAATTACGACAGTATCACGCACGACAAGTGTATCGTGGACAAAGATCGTATCGCGAGCGCAAACAACATTTGCAGCACTGCTTGCGGAAACCACCGCAGATGACGAATTCGCTGCCGACACAGGCACAGAAGAACTAGACAGCACCGCACTTGAAAGGGTTGCACTTGATGGAGCAACATTCGCACTCGAAGAAGTTGCGACCGCAGCCGATGACGTTGGCATTTTTTCAATCACCGTAATCAGCGAATCACGGACATTGCGGAGGCTATCCAGCTGCTTGCGGTAGCGCGTTTTGTTGCCCGGACGGCGTTCTCTAGAATACTGGACTTCAATCTTATCGATTTGAGTTTCGACGCCCTTAAGCTCATTAAAAACCGGTCCCTCACCTTTGATAGAACCCGTCGGCGTAAAGAAATTCGTAAAGCTATCAAAAAAGCCACGCTTTTCGCCATCGCCCCAAACAAGATTCGTCGCTACAAGACAAACGAGCGCTACTGCGCCACAAACCGATTTAAACTTGAGATTTTGCATGTTTCAATAATAGAAAAAAAGAAGGCATCCCTTTACAATCCCCCTAATTTTACTAAATTAAGACTACCCACGCGGGAGTAGCTCAGTTGGTAGAGCGCGACCTTCCCAAGGTCGATGTCGAGGGTTCGAAACCCTTTTCCCGCTCGAAAGAAAAAGGAACCAGGCGCAAGCTTGGTTCTTTTTCTTTACAAGTGAATAAAGCGGGTTGAGAACCCGAGAAGAGGGTTCGACAAAATTTGGTTCATCCTCTTCAACAGAGCTACTATTTCCAATGAATTTTAGCATGAACATCTAAATCATCTTTTTTCACAGGTCCTATATTATACCAAGTACAATTGTAACTAAAATATTCCTTACAACCATCCAATAACGAAAAAGAATACAAACTATTCAACATATGATTTCCATATACAGTTTCTCTATTGCAAGAATATAAAGATAAACTACACTCTTTCATTACATTCACGTCAACAGTATCGCCTCGAACAGTGTAAGAATTTACTATGCCAGAAAGGTCTATATCATATTTCTTTTCTTTATTGTTTTCATCAACAAGTGAAAACTGAACATGATTGTTCTCTGACAACGATATCAAATAGTTTCGATTTTCAAATACGGTTCTTGACGACCCTGCATTTTCTAATTTTAACTCATACCCCTTAAAGCACCGACCATCCAATGTATCACCGACTCCACTTCCTAGAAAACTAAAACCAGCTGTACATTTTCCATCTAAAGGACAGTCTAATTCAAAGAAAAATTTATATGAATAAGCATTTTTCTTTGAATTGCCGTGACAAGGATTACTAAAAGGATCATTAGTCCCAGTAGTTGTAAATCCGTCACAGGATAGCAAACAAAACACAATAGGCAAAGCCAACAGCCATTTTTTCCACATAAGGGATCTCATCGATCATCACCAATGCAGTTCCGCATAAACTTCTAAATCGTCTTTTTTTAACGGGCCGACTTGTTCCCATGAACATTTATATCCCAGCCACTGCTCTCTTGAATCAAGGATAGAAAAAGAGTACAAGCTATTAGAAATTGTATTTCCAAATATTTCTGTCTTATGTGGTTTTGTAAAAACGGAAATTTTACATTCTTTCATTACATTCACATCAACCGTATCACCTCGAACGGTGTAAGAATTTACTATTCCAGAAAGGTCTATATCATATTTCTTTTCATTATTGTCTTCATCAACAAGTGAAAACTGGACATGATTGTTCTCTGACAACGACATTAGATAGTTTCTATTTTGAAATACGGTTCTTGACGCCCCTGCATTTTCTAATTTTAACTCATACCCATTAAAACACCGACCATCCAAAGTATCACCTACGCCACCACCGAGGAAATTGAAGACTACTGTACATTTTTTCTCTAAAGGACAATCCAATTCAAAGAAAAATTTATATGAATAAGCGTTTTTCTTTGAAATTCCCCAACAATGGTTACTAACAGGGTCATTAGTCCCTGTAGTTGTAAGCCCTTCACAGGAAAGCAAGCTAAACAAAAGAGGCAATGCCAACAGCACTTTTTTCCACATAAGTTACCTCAACATAAAAAATTGGATTAGCTGAATATTTTCGTACGTATCAACATAGCAATCATTTTGACCAATATATTGTAGCACTTATTTCCAAATCATCATTCTTTGATGGTCCTAAATTATGCCAAGTACAATCATAGCTATAATCTTTATCACACCCATCAGATGTGAAAAAAGAGTATTTTTCACCATTCAGCAGATTTCCGTAGATAGTTTCTTTTTTGCAATGATATAAATGCAAACTACAATTTTCCATCACATTTAAATCAACAGTATCGCCTCGAACGATATAAGAATTTACTATTCCAGAAAGGTCTATATCATACTTTTTTTCAACATTATTGATATCCAACAGAGAAAAACGTAAATGAAGGTCACTATCTAACGGAACTAAATTCTCTGTTTCAGAAAGAATTTGCTTTAAAGAATCTTTAGTTTTAAGCATTAAATCATAATCAGAATAGCACTTTCCACTTAACGAATCTCTATAATTGCCTCCCCAAAAAAAGAGGCTAACATCACATTTTTTTCATAAGAACAATTCACGGTCAAATAAAGTTTCAATGACTTTGCATGATGTCGCGTTACTCCACGACAATAATCAACTTCATTAGAATTGCCACCTAAAGAAACTCCATCACAGGAGATTAAACAAAATAAAATTGGCAAAACCAATAAGCATTTTTTCCACATAAGACACTCCTTTTCGGATTTGCATGTCCTTTGCTACGGTTCCAGATAATAATCCGGACGGATACCGAGAGCGGATTCGTCAGCCTCTAATTCTGCAGCAGGCACATTTCGACCGACAACAAGCGCCGAGTCAAATCCCGCTATTTTCGCGCCATACACGTCTGTTCCAAGCGTATCGCCAATCATCAGCACGCGAGAGCCCGCCGGAAGCGAAACTTTAACACGTTCCCAGATTTGCGGGAAGGGCTTGCCCAAATAATAAGTTTCACAGCCCTCGCCCCCATTGGCGTCGCACATTGAATCACGGCGCAAGCGTTCCGAGAGCGCACCAGAAACAGGTTCACGAACTGTCACGCCTTTTTCATCGGGAATTTTTGGAGCCCAAGCATCCGAATTGAGCACGAGAAGAATTGCACCCGGACGTTGCAAAATTTTGACCGCGCGCGCATAAGTTTCAAGAGTATCCTTCGCCGAAGAAATCGCGACAATCGGCTCGGCGGGTTCTGCATCCATTTCAACAGCGGTAATTCCACAGGCATCCAAAACATGCTTGCCTGTTTCGCGACCAATGTAATAGACTTCGCGCAATTTGAGTCCTCGGCTTCGCAGTTCTGCGCACAAATCCTTAAGCAAGCTCCCCGACGAAATCGTTTCTTCCGTCGAAAAATCAAAACCACGCTTGTCCGCATCACGAGCCAAAACTTCATCGACATCCGAGGCAGCATTCGTCACCAAACGGAGATGTTTACCCGCACGGCGGAGCATCTGGAACCAGTCCATCGCACCAGGGTAAACAAAGCTCCCGCGATTGTAGAGGGTGCCGTATCCGTCAAAGCAAAAAGCATCGTAACGGTTCAACAAATCAGCCATGTGAACATGGCGAGGGACTGCACAGGAATTGCTCTGGATCCTATCGGGCAGAGCCCTACAGGATGACAATTCAGTTTTGCAAAGAAATGGAGATCCCGGAACTAGTCCGGGATGACATGTAAAGGAGCACGCCTTTTGCGATTCAATAATTTGCTTGTAACGCAGGTAGATTTCTGTTTCGAATTTATCCATAGCGATTATGCGTCGCTGCGGAGGATGCCGTAATCGCGACCTTCCACGGGAATCACGAGCTGTAACTTCGAAAGCGTATCGATATGCTTTTCAAAGACGACCTTGAAATCTTCGCCAAGTTCTTCTTCGTCATCGTGATCGAGATTGTAAGCAACATAGCTGCCATCCGCAAAAATCGATATGCAGCAATCCCACGTGATGTCGCCTTCCTGCGGTTCTTCGTCATCGGCGCGGTCCTTGCTTTCGAGCATCAAAATCGGACGCGGTGCAGGAATCGGTTCGGCATGTCCATTTTCAAAAATAAAGTAATTGCGGCCAATGAGTTCGTGTTCAAGAGCCATCGTGCTCGGAACGCGAGCAAACTCACCACGCAAGCGATTAATGTTTCCGAGGTCGTCTTCGTACGGGTCCTGAAAATCTTCGGGCAAGACAATCTGATAGTAATCAAACTTTTTACCGCTAGAGGCATAGTTGTCCTGCCATGACTGCGGCGGTTCCGGGCGGATTGTCAAGAAGTCTTCGAACGCATCGAGAATGTCGTTCAAGCGGGAATCCCAAGGTTTTTCCTTGAGTTCTTGAACCATTTCCATGAAATTCTTGAGGCTTTCTTCGCCCGTGATAGACTTCAATTCATCTTCATTTTCTGCCATATCAGACCTCTGTTTTTACGCAATAAATGTAGAAAAGTATCTGCGATTCAAAACAAGACTTCACTGGATCCTATCGGTCGCTTGCGCACCCTCCAGGATGACGAATTCTAAATAAAAGGCGATGCCGTCCCCATTCGCGGATCATGACCACATAAGAGCTAGTTGCATTCAAGGCGAGTGTCGCGACAGGCTGCTTGCAGACTGTCATGATTGAGCCGAAGATGCTGACGCAAAGCGTCAAAGTTCTAAGTGGTCAAAGAGAACGGAGTCCGGCATGACAATGCGAACTTACCACTCTTCCACGGTTTTCACCGTGAGGCTCATGGCAATGTCTTTCTCGTAGTACGCGGGTTCGTTGATAAATATCGGGTAGACCGAGCGGCCGTCCGGTTCTCCCTCGAACAAAATGTCCTTGCCATCGAACGTACGGAAAAGCTTGTCGCCCTTCTTAAGTTCGTGGTAATCGTGAGCGTCCAATTCCGGGTGGATCATCGCCTGTATAGCGCCCCCCCCCTGCGGCTTCGGGTAGCCCAAGTCTCGTAATTGCGTATAAACTTCGACCTTAATCGGAGCGCGCTTTTGCAACTCGCCACGGTTCCATTCTTCGGCAAGTTCCAAATAACGTTTCACGAGTTTTTCAGAACGTTCAAAAATGGCGGCGTTCAGCGTTCCATGCTGTTGCGGACCAATTTCAATGCACACGTCCGCCTTGGCAACCGTTCCAAAGTACGGCGAAGCGCTACGTTCTTCGGGCTGGTAATAAATCCAGGCATCCTCAAATTCTTGCGTGAGCACGGCCGAAGCCTTCATTGTAAACGGGTCACGAGTCGAAAGAATCAGGCAATAACCCATGTTCGAGCCCGTGTTATGCACGTCCAAAATCAGATCGGTGCGCGTATTTTCGCCCTTAGGCCCATAAATCTTATTGAGTTCACGAGCGCGACGGAATTCGTACTGCGCAGGCTCCACAGACATATCCAAGCAAGTCTGAGCAAATGCGCGATTCAAGTCATGGTCACGGTAACGGCGATTCAGGCGAACCGCCTCCGGATTTGCAAGCACAACATCAACCGTTGCCGATTTACAAAGCGTATTATAACATTCAGGATGAGCCTTCCACTTTTCGACCAGGCTCACGCCCGTGCGTTCATTGCCATGCGTTCCACCGGCAACGACAATTGTGTTGATTTTACTCATAAATCATCCTTATTTCTTTTCACCTTTTTTCTTGAGCCAGGAGCCACAAAGATACATCGAGAAGATAACACTTGTCACGAGGAACATGAAGATTCCCATGCAAGCGAGGTGCCCAATGCCCTGCAAGCCGCGATGCGTCGTAAAGAGGAAGCCGACAAAGCCTGCAATCGTAGTCAAGGAGCTAGCCATCACGTTACGACCCGTCGTGTCAAAGAGCTGACGAAGGGTCATCCCTTCATTGGATTTCGAACACCAAGACGTAATGAAGTGGATTGTCGCATCAATGCCAATACCCAGCGTCATCGGAATCACAATCACGTTGTAGATGCTGATTTTTCCGAATTCAAAGAAGTACGTGAGCGCACCCAAAAGTCCAAGCGTGAGGAGCGCACCCATGCCAAACGAGACACCTCCCGCTAAGAACATCGAAGGCTTGCGGAACGAAACAATCAACGTGAGGAAAATGACAAGCACAATGACCGATGCCAGGTTAAAGCTATCCGCCTTCACCGATTCAATCACGTCCGAAAGGATGAACTGCGACGAGAACGTGCGCAAGCGTTCGCCATCAAAGTTCCAGTTGCCATAGCGTTCCTGGAAGCGGTGCAAAGCATGGGCATCCCAGCTCGGGAAGTCACCGTAAATAAAGCCAATCTTGCCGTAAGAGCCATCCTTTTCGCGGAGCAAATCGAGCGTCCAGGCCGGGACATCTTCAGCGGTAAAAGGCTTTTCAACTTGAGCAAGTTTGCGGAGCGTCGAGACGTTTGCGGAATCGTCGCCTTCGGCCTTGTCAAAGACTCTCGCTTCGACCAAGTCACGAATTTCTTCGATAACTTCAAGGCGCTTTTCCTGAGAATCTGCAGGCGGCACAAAGCTCTTGAGCGTAAGGAAACTGCCTAAGAGCGGATCCTTTTCGTCATGGAGTCGAATCATCAACGTGTCATAAAGTTTGTCCAGTTGTTCGGCCTTGGAACCCATCACCGCGGCAGGTGTCGAAGTCACGGCACGGTTTGTCGCACGAGTGACCTTGGTCGAAATTTTCTGTTCAGCAGCCGGAATCACCTTGTCCTTATGCACACGGCGGAGGTTCTTCAAGTTGTGTTCAAAGTCCACATTCGGTGCAAACCAGAGCGCTACGGCACCGAGCACAAAGCCAATCAAAGCGGCATGCTTGAAGAAACTGAAAATGCGCTGTTCGCTCCAGGAATCCGGCAACAGAGACTTCTGCGGAGCCGCAGGAATACCGCCCATGCAAGCGACAAAGACCGGCAAAACGAGGACGGACGTCATCATACTGAAGAGCACACCCATCGATGCCACAATGCCGAATTCATAGAAGCCACGGAAGTGTGCGACCAAGAGCGTGAGGAACGCGGCAATCGTCGTGAAGCTCGCCAAAATGAACGGTTTGAGCATCTTGCGCTGAGTTTCTTCGAGAACTTCTTCCAAAGAACTGTACTTGTTCAAAAGTTTCTGCGCATTGCCCAAAATGTGAATCGAGTAGTCAATACCAATACCCAAAATAATCGATGCCACAAACACCGTAAACGGATTCAACTTGCCGTAGAAAAGTGCAGTAAAAGCAAGCGTCGGGAGGCAAGCGTAAAGCACAGAGCCGGTCACTAGAATCGGGCCCTTCACACTCCTGAAGAAGAATGCGGTCAAGAGGAAAATCAAGACAAGGCTAATGCCGAATGAGAAAATACTGTCGTTTGCAACTTCATCAACTTCCTTCAAGCCTTCGTAAGTGCCTTCCACCGTAAAGCGAGTCGGCACCGGGTATTGCTTGCTACGGAAAAACGCCAAAAGCTCATCAGTCTTTGCCAAAATTTTCGTCACAAATTCATAGTCCGTCGAGGGCTTAATCAACTTCGCGTTCACAACCGCGTTAAAGAGAATCTTGCCCGTGCTATCGGGTTCCGGACTACCGATCAAGCGATTCTTCAAACTATCCGGGAGGTAAGCCTTCGGGTTCCATTCCTTTTTGCCCGTTTCGGTTTCAGCAGGGGCATTTTTCTTGAAGAACGCATCGAATGCGCTTACCGCTTCTTCGGGGAGACCGAGTTCCATCGGCAAATTTGCATCGAACCAGACGCGTTCCTTTTTCGAAGTAGCTTCGCCGTTTGCAGAGCTTGCAGAATCCGTCGGACCATCGCCAAGCAAGTCGACAACGAGCGGACCATTTTTGCGTCCAATTTCAAGCTGCAAATCTTCAAGATTATCGCGGATGTTTTCAAGGTGCTTGACCGGGAGGTACAAAAGCGCATTGTCCTTGAAGAACTGGTTATCGTTATCCACCTGCGTCGAGACAAAATCGCCCTGCCAGTTTTTGTGGATGTAATCCTGAATGGAATCCTGCAAAGCAGCGGCAAGCTCCACGCTTTCGCTCTGGATGGCAATCATGAATCGGTCGGTACTGCCGAAACGCTCATAAGATTCTTCGAGAGCCTTCACACTCGGCGTATCTTCGGGCAAGAGGTGCGAAAGGTCAGCGTCGAGTTTCAACCCCGGCTTCACGAGAATCGGAAACGCGAGGAGGAGCGCTAAGAAGAAATAGAAGGTAAGAGCCTTATACTTATTTTTACAAATGAGTGGAATGTACCACTGCGAGAATTTTTCAGCAAACGACTTTTTCGTATTCATGCATAGAAATATATTAATAATCGCTTACGCCTTAAACAAAGCCGTCTGCAATTTCCGACGAACAGCGTAAAATCAAGACTAATGGGGCAACATGTTGTCGTTACGCAAAAGCGAACGCACAACTTTGCTCGTACCCACAGCACGAGATTTCCAATAAAGCGAAAGCGAATCGGAAACAAGCTCGAAATTGCCATTCTTGCCTTTATAGACTTCATCGGATTCGAGACCGCCCGTGAGCACGGAATCGCGGAATCCGAGATAATAGGCGTTCTGCGTGTAGAATAGCGCAGGCTGCTCTGCCGGGCGTTTTTCGGTCAGCAAATCGTAACCCCAGAAATGGTTCGGAGCGCGGACTTGCGCCAAATCGAGAATCGTAGGGCCAATATCGAGCTGAGACGCCACATCTTCACGAATTTCAAGACCTTTAAAGAGGTTTGTGTCTGCAGAGAAAATCCCCATAAAAATCTGCGCCGCAGAAACACCAAGCGGTTGAGGAACCTTATAGTCAATGGAATCCACAGGTGTATCGTGGTCGCCAAGAACCACAACCACAGTGCGGTCAAAATCGGGGCGTTCGTAAAGCGCTTCAAAGAATCTGCCCATCTGTTCGTCCGTATAGCGGAGCGCATTTTTGAAACGCACCATCGCATCTTCGGGCTTGGCAGCGTAACTATCCGGATAACCATAGAACGGGATATGGGTCGCAATCGTATTCGCCGCCAGGAACCAAGCGCTATCCGTCGGCATCGTCTTGAGCATTTCTATGGCGAGATCCATCCCAATGCTATCCGAGGTTCCGATGATTTTCGGGTCTTCTGCCACACGCCAATTGCCACCATAGAAGCGTTCCACGAAAGGCAAGGTGTGGTCAAACACTGGATTTGAAACCGTCATGTACGCACGATGATAGTTTGTCAGATATTCCTGGAATCCCTTGAAATGATTCGAGGCGTAGAAAGCAGGCACATCGCGATTCGGGTGCGAAGGGAATCCGAGATAAGTCGAAGTTGTCCCACGCACCGTCGGGTAGCTCCCGCTAAACGCATTCTTGAACCAAAATCCACCGACATTTGCCATTTTCCACAAGTTCGGAGCAAGCGCCGTATCGCCTTCGAGCATCTGGTTCAGCACGCGACCCTTGTAAGATTCACCGAAAATAAAGACGATGTTATACGGACGCGTTGCCTTGTATTCGTGTGTCGGAGCTTTACGATATCCTGGGTAGTTTTTATCCGAGCGAGCACCCGCAAAATCGGCAGGCAAAAAAGCGTCCAGGTCACGAACAAGTTCATCGGTAATAGAATAGCCATCACGGAAAAATTCAAACGTTTCAAGCCCTGCAATATGCAACACCGGAGCTGTAAGCGTGTATTTACCAAGCGTAAAGCGCCAATCGATTTGAAACGGGAAATTCGTAACGCCACGAGCGCCAATAATGAACAAAAGCAACGGAATCAGCGAAAGCGTCAATCCCGAAGAGAGCATCGTGACTGCAATTCTCTTGTTCGGCTTTTGTGCAATCGCAATTTGAGCCATCGTCATACGCTTTTGACGCATGGAATACGTCACACAAAATGCGATGCCACCCGCCAAAATGAGGAAAATAAGTCCAACCCACAAAACCGTTCCAAAACCATCGCCACCAAGCGTCGAGACCGTCGTAGCATCGGTGATATTGGAAATATGGAAATAGGTACGGATAAACGAATACGAAAGGCGTTGGTGATTAAAGCGGAAGACCTCGTAATCGGCGATTGCAAAGAAAAAGTAAAATACGTAAAATACGGCAAGCGCACGCGGACTCTTCAGGAACGTGAAGATAGAAGACATCACGAGAATAGCGCCGTACGCCATGAAAATCTGCCAAATCGTCTTGCCCGCAAACATTTCGGACATCGAAAGCCCAAGCGGATCCGGCAACGCATAGAACAGGACAAGCATAACCGTCTGCAACAAAAAAGCCACAGACGTAATCAAGATAAACGGATTTTTGAAAAGCTGTTTAATCATCATACCAACGCAGAAAAATTCACATAAATAATAACAAAAACCGCCGCACTTCATTTGTTCATTTGTGCAGTTTTTACTATATTTGGGCGCATGGATTTTGGAAGTTATGGTAAGACATGGTGGGCAAACAAGTGGCTAAACTCGATTCTTGCAACGGCAAGCGAGCAAGCTATTTTGCAGGGAATCAAGTTCGCCGCCCGTGGTCAAGTCACAAGCATCGATATCGTTGACAACCGCGTGATTTCTGTGGTAAAGGGTCCGAATGGCGGGCTCCACAACAACTACATCGTCTTCCCGAAATTTTCTAAAGAATCTTCCGAAATTTTCGTGAACTTTTTGAAGCAGCAGCCTGCGGAACTTTTGGCATTGAACAACAAGGCGCTTAGCCCTTCGCTTGAACTCCTGATGAGCAAAAGCGGTCTCCAACTTTTCGATGACCCCGCCAAAGTCAACATGGGTTGCGACTGCCGCGATGAACGCCCATGCAAATACCTCATTGCCACGTTTTTGAAAATCGCAGAACAGGCAGACAAAGAGCCTAACGTCCTTTTCAAGATTCACGGACTCGACCTGGAATTTATCAAGGACTACAAGCCGGACGCGATGGAAATGGAAGCGCCCAGCGAAACAAATCTCGTAAGGTCGTTCAGCAAAGCGACGAGACTCGTAGGGAATGCTGCAAGCACGGATGCTGCGAGCGTTTCGGGAAATGCCGCCGAGAATGGCAACGGGGATAGCGACGAACGCGAGGCCCAAAACGCCGCCGAACTTTCTCACGCAGAAGACGCGAGTGCAAGTCTATTTGGTGGGTATAAAGGCTCGGGCCGCGAATCGCAAAACAGCATCCCGCCCAAGCAACTGCCGACATTCGATTTCAAGAGTTGGAAAGACTACTCACACATTCTGCCCGCGATGTTGCAAAACTTCCCGAAGTTCTGCCCCGCCGGGAATTTCCGCAAGAGTTTTACAGATGAACTAGAATCATGCCACAAGTTCTTTACCGGCTTTGATAATTTCGACGCATTCTCGGAACAGTTCCGCGTGAACAACGCAAAGACGTTCCTGATGGAAAACGAGCAACTGCGACTGTTCCACAAGCCCGGATGGCACTGGAATTTCGAGCAGTCGATGGCAGACAAAGTTATCAATAGCAACCTCACCGTCACAAACGTGATGGGCGCACTTTGCTGCCTGAGCGCCGGGAATTTTTCGTGGCACCATTACTCCGTGCGTTACTTGCACTTGATGTTGCAAGTGGCGTTTTACCTTGTGCGCACCGGAGCGATTTACCCGCAAGTTTTCTGGATAGGGAAAGACGTGGCGCAAATGCGCTGGCTCCCCGCCGAGATGCTCCCCGAGATTTTGTACATTGTCGCAGACCTTGAAGTTACCGCCCCACGAGAACTCGCGTGGACAAGCAAAGAAGAAGCCTTCTTTGAAATTGCAGAACCCGCCGAGCACATTCTTTCGCTGTTCATCTCGCAGCTCCTGAAATTTGCACGCAAATACAAGACGCCGCTCAAGACGAATCACGGCAATTTGCTCTCGTTCTTTTTCGATAGCGTTTCGGGAAAGCTAGCGAACAACTCACATGCCATTCCGGGGAAAATCCAGCAATGGCTTTCGGTTTATTCTTGCCTCGGTTGTCGTACGCAGATTCTCTTTGTCTGTAGCGAAATGGATGAAGATGTGGCGCTGGACGTTTTTGTGCTAGACGAAGACGCTGCGAGTGCCGCCGGAAATATCGCAAGACGCACGCCGCTTTCGGAACTTTTTGAAAACAACGATTCGCGTTTGCTCTCGATTATGAGTGTTTTGAATGGCATTGCCGATGGATTCAAGCCACTCGACGCCTATTTGGAACGCCGTGCGAGCGAACCGATTTTGATGCGAGGCGCCGAACTCCTAGACTTTTTGCAGGATTGCCTCAAAAAACTCCAACTGTTCGGCATCCAGACGGAAATTCCAAAGAATTTGTTGAACATCGGAAAGCCAAAGCCCAAGATGCGCTTGCAAGGAAGCATGAGCTTTGGTGCATTTACAGCCGGAGACTTGCTAGACTTCGATTGGGAAATCGCCATCGGAGACGAAAATATTTCAGCAAAGGAATTCTTGGAACTCGCCGAACAAGCGGACGGACTTTTAAAATACAAGTCCAGTTACGTGCAAATTACCGAACAGGATTTGCAATCCATCCGCGATAAAATTGAAGGAAAGTCCAGCGATTCCGCGAAAAACAGCAAAGGCAAAAAAGCAGCTAGGGATGATGCGGGAACGTCTTCTGAAAATGCCGCGGAAAACGCCGACGAAATCCTTGAAGAAGATTCCGTTCCAGAAATCACGCAAGCCAAACTCGTACAAGCATGCTTCACCGGCGAATGCGACAACATCCCGGTCGAAATGGCGAGCGATTTCAAGCAACAGTTCGACGCCTGGCGTGCCGAAACAGATATTCCATTGCCCGAGAATCTTAACGCGACACTCCGCCCCTACCAAATGCGCGGCTACTCCTGGATGTACAAGAATCTGGAAATCGGATTCGGTTGCATTCTCGCCGATGACATGGGTCTTGGCAAAACGCTGCAAGTCATTACGTTCCTCCTCAAGATGAAACAAGAGGGTAAATTTGCGGAGAAAAAAGCCATCGTCGTGATGCCCGCAGGTCTCCTTTGCAACTGGCAAGTCGAAATCAAGAAGTTCGCACCAGAACTCACGTTCTTTGCATACCACGGTGGTCGCCGCGACCTGCAAAAGTTCAGCGCCGACGTATTGCTCACGACGTATGCCACGTTCCGCAAGGACTTTGCCGAACTCGACAAGCACGAATGGCAAACGATTATCATCGACGAAGCGCAAAACATCAAGAACGCCGACAGCGAACAGAGTAAATTGCTCCGCCGCATGCGCGCCCCGATGAAAATTGCAATGAGTGGTACCCCTGTCGAAAATCGCCTCATGGAATTCTGGACCATCATGGATTTTGCAAACCACGGATTCTTCCCGAGCGCAAGCGAATTCCGCGAAAAGTTTGAAACGCCGATTCAAAAGAACGGCAACCAAGTCGTCGCCGAAACGTTCCGCAAAATCACGGCACCGTTCATGTTGCGTCGCCTCAAGACCGACAAGAGCATCATCAGCGACTTGCCCGACAAAATCATCCAGGACGAATACGCCGAACTCACGCGCTCACAAGCCGCCCTTTATCAAAAAACGCTCGAACACTTTATGCAAGAGCTTGAGATGGAGCAGGCGCTCAGCGAAAAGGCAAACGATGCCCACGCATTATTCAAGCGCAAGGGCATTATTTTGCAGATGATTCTTGCCCTCAAGCAAATCTGCAACCACCCCGCCACATTCCTGAAAGGCCTCGCCGCAAAAACCGCCACCGACTCCCCGGCACAAGACGCCGCGGCAGTCCCTACAGAAAGCGCCGCGCCCCAAAAGTCCAATAAGCTCGAATCCGGCAAGATGCAAATGCTCTTGGACCTTCTCACCTCCATCCAAGAGCAAGGCGAAAAGACGCTCATTTTCACACAATTCGCCGAAATGGGCCACCTGCTGAAATCAACCATTGAAAGCGAACTCGGCCTCCGCACGCATTTCTACCACGGCGGTTGCACACAAACGCAGCGTTCCGAAATGATCCAGGATTTCCAGAAAAATCCGGATTGCAAAGTGCTCATTCTCTCGCTCAAGGCAGGTGGCACCGGACTCAACCTCGTTGCTGCCTCGCAAGTCATCCATTACGATTTGTGGTGGAACCCCGCCATCGAAGCGCAAGCCACCGACCGCGCCTTCCGTATCGGGCAAAAGCGCAACGTCCAAGTCCACCGCTTTATCACCAAAGGCACCTTCGAAGAGAAGATCAACTCCCTCCTCGAAACCAAAAAAGCCATCGCCAACTTGACCGTAAACGCTGGCGAAACATGGCTCGCCGACATGGACGACAAGCAACTCGCCGAAGTCTTCTGCCTGGACAACACGATTGTGTAGAAATTTAAATCGAAGCCTATATTATATTTAAATCCAAACAGCAAAAAGTTGAGGAAAAATGCGGCGCAAGGACAGAGAAGTTTTAGGCGACGAAAACATCGCAAAGATTATCGAACAATGCACAACTTGCCATGTTGCAATGACAGATGATGCAGATGCAAGCATGCCTTACGTGATTCCACTGTCGTTCGGATATAATCTAAACAGCGGCGTTCTAGAACTGTATTTCCATTGTGCACATGTCGGCAAAAAGCTCGACTGCATCCGCAAAAATCCGAATGTTGCATTCAGCATGTGCGTCGAAAACCGCATCGAGATTCACGAAGACGTTTATTGCAAAAGCGGGCGCTTTTATGCAAGCGTTGTCGGGCAAGGCAAAGCTGAAATCGTCGAAGACATCGCCGAAAAATGCCGTGGACTCTCGCTCCTAATGAAACGACAAGCAGCAAATTCCGCGCAATGTTCGCAATCCACAAGTTCCGCGCATTCCACGCAATCCGCCTCACCACACCAATTCGAATTCACGCCCGAACAAGCCGCCACCGTGACCGTTTTCAAGATAACGAGCACTAACTTTACCGGAAAAGCGAAAAACGACAAGGCACAAAAGTGCTAGAAAAAACCTAGCACGCTACACATTTAGTCCTTGACACAACGAACAGAAAAGCCACTGCTCTTGCCGAAGTCGAATGTGCTTATTGCCGCGTTACCGTATTTGGACAAGTACATGTAGTACGCAGTCAAGCTATCGACCTCTGTAGAACTCCAGAAGTACGCATAGTCGCCCGTGCCCTCGTGATTATAACAGTCGCCCGAGCCATAGGGACCAACACTGATACCGCTGTGGCCAACAGGCAACGCCGAAAACGAGAAATCATCCGTATTGCCGTAATTATTCCAATCGGTTGTGGACTTGAGTCTTGTATCGATGTGTGCCAGTGGGTCGCCGAGTTTGACGGCATTGAATAGGGTACTCCACTCGTCTTGGCTTGGCAGGTGCCAACCACTAGGGCAAGCCGTTGTCGCCACATTCCACGTGTACAGGCGACCACCGTACTCGGCGCATTTTGCGCAGTAGCTCTGGGTGAAGTAGCCACCTGGTGCGTAGTTCACATTTACGGTCTTCATCTCGGCGCATCTAACGCAGCAGCTGCCTTTTGTTTCGTAGTTCAGATTTTCGGCCATCCATGTCTGCGAACCGATGACAACCGTTTTATAGACCTGCCCATCGCGAGAATCAGTGAATGGGATTATTTCCGCAGCCTGAATTGGAGACGTGCCCACAGAATCTGACGAAGAATCCCCACACGCCCACAGCAACAGAACATGAGCAAATAACAAAATTTGTTTGGTCATAACACTACACCTTAGCAAAAGCACTACTAAATGTAAAAAAGAGCGATACATTGTCAAGTTTTTATTTTCGCTCATGTGTTTTACGATAGCACATGTTCCGTTTTGGAACATGTGAAAAAAAAAGGCAACTCGTAAAGATTATTTACAAGTTGCTCATGACGGAAAACTTCTCTACTCCGCCCAATGGTTTCCGTTGTAATTCTTGGCGGTGTCAGCGTCCATGCCGATTTGGCGCACCAAATCTTCGATGCTTGCAAACTTTTTCTCGGGGCGCAAGAAGGCGAGCAAGTCCAGCGCTAAATGCTGGCCGTAAATGTCTTCGCTAAAGTCAAGCAAATACGCTTCAACGGCAAGGTTATGCGTTCCGGGCGTTGTCGGTTGCGTTCCGATGTTCACGACAGAGCGGTAAATGCGACCATCCGAAAGTCTAGCGCTTGCAACATACACGCCGCCTTTCGGCAAGAACTTGTACTGTTCCATTTGCACATTTGCCGTCGGGAATCCGATGGTGTGACCAAGGCGTTTGCCGACCACAACCGTTCCGGACAAGCGATACGGGCGCCCTAGATAAGTCTGCGCGCGGTCCACATCGCCATTCAAAAGCGCATTGCGCACTGCAGAAGAGCTCACGCGTTCGCCCTTGTGCAAAACCATTGAAAGCATCTGCGTCGAGAGTTCCGGGAACGCAGCGGTAATCGTCTCGTAATTGCCTTTGCCGCCGGCACCGAAGCAATGGTCGTGTCCAAAGAACATCGAAACGACTTCGCGCTTTTCAATCAGTTCCGTGCGGACAAATTTATCAAACGGGAGTTTTGCCAATTCGTGCGTGAACGGCAAAACCAAAAATTCAATGCCGAGGCTCTCGACGAATTCGCGTTTTTCTTCGGTCGTCGTGAGGAGCAACGGATCGCCCGGCCCACGCAAGACGTAATTAGAATGGGGTTCAAAGCTGATGACCGTCGGCTGTAAATGGTTCACTTCGGCAACCGCTTTCAGCGTGCGGAAAAGCGCCTGATGCCCCAAATGGCATCCGTCAAAATTACCCATTGTCACAGCGCGTTTCATCCAATCATCACCTTTTTAATCATCACCTAAAAAGAACTTGGGGCAAATGCGGCCCGGGTCATAAACGCCAAGCCCAATCACAGCACCATCTTTATCGGCGGTAAAGACAAACTTTTCCGCCCCTGGCGTCGTGCTTAAATTTTCAACAGGAGTGCGCCACGGCACCCAATTTCCTAAACGAATTGCTTTCACCTGGTCGTCATTCAAGCGGACAACCGGGAAATCAAGCACCTGGTCCACAGGGAGCAAATGTTCTGGCGTGAGAGCGTCCCCGCGAACAGCACGATCCACAGTCACATCACCAATGCGATGACGGCGGATCATCGAGACGCAGCCGCACGTACCAAGCGCACGAGCCAAATCACGACCGAGCGAGCGGATGTACGTTCCCTTGCTGCAGTTGCATTCCAAATCAAACGTAGCAAAGCTCTTGCCCGTGCAGCCTTCTGTCACAAGCCCCTCGCCCACGACTTTGAGCGATTCGATATGAATGCGGCGAGGCTTGAGTTCAATTTCACGACCGCGATTCGCCAAGTCGCTTGCGCGATGGCCGTCGATTTTCACAGCACTGTAATTCGGCGGAACCTGGTCAATGTCGCCAATGAACTGCGGCAAAACCGCTTCGAGGGCGGCACGGTTTATGGATTGCTTCGCTTCGCTCGCAATGACGTTTACCTCATCCTGTTCCACGACTTCCCCGTCCCATTCCAGGGTATCGGTTTCGTAGCCAAGATGGAGCCTGAACGTATAGCACTTGTCCTTTGCCTCAATGTAAGGCAAAAGGCGCGTTGCACGACCAGTGGCAGCAATAATGAGCCCGCTTGCACGCAAATCAAGCGTACCCGCATGGCCCACACGTTTAGTACAAAAGACCCTTTTCAGAGGGAAAAGGGCCTTAAAAGATGTTTCACCTGCAATTTTGTCCAAGAGGACGAAGCCGGAAGAGGACAATTAAAGTTCCCCTTTCTGCTTCAGTTCTGCAAGGATTTCTTCAATGTGCATGGCATGTTCGAGATTTTCGTCAAGAACGAACTTGAG
>Ga0310695_10005022_pt1 | contig 23552 bp, 21 predicted proteins | sample RumenRJG_04DNA_FD_203882 | JGI IMG/M metagenome (GOLD analysis project Ga0310695, IMG submission 203882) | Bovine rumen microbial communities from Lethbridge, Alberta, Canada - RJG_04 (v2) (version 2) | ecosystem: Host-associated > Mammals > Digestive system > Stomach > Rumen | place: Canada...
TAAAATTAACAATTATTCAATCATTAAACAAAAAACAAAATAAAAATTGAAAAAATTTAATTTCCAGTCGTTTCACCAACAGACAAATTGACAGTCACATGCTAACAGTTCGAAATATTAAAAAATATATCTAAAGCTTTCAAAGTCTCTATTCAAAAACTTGTGTGATTTGAATTTTCACTAGTTTTTTGAGTCTCGAATTTTTTCATTCTATTTTTTCTTTATTTTTAATTTAAAAACAGTAAAATTAATATATAAGGTGGAACTTAAATATTAATATGTTCAGTAAAAATATAAAAGCCCCATATGAATGTATGGAGTTAAAAGAATATAAACTTTCCGATTTTGTCCCAGAGTTTTCTGAATTCCGTCAATCTGATGGTCTTTCTCGATTTGGTTGTGAAAATATTGAAAATAATGGCTCTGTCTAAAATTGTCATGATGATATGTGCTCTATTTGATTAATTGTGAGTTGTTATATTGTTGTATTAATTTTAGGGTTATTTTAATTCCACATATTTAAAATGAATTATTATTTGCTTTTTAAATTGATTAAATCGTGTTTTGCAGTTAGTTAAATTCAATGCCTTTTGATGAAGTTTTATTTTGATGGAACGGTTCTCTTTTTATATTAAAAAAGTTGATTATATGTAAATGTTTCTGCAACCTGATGAATATAAAGTTATAGTATTTTTAAGTGTTTAAGTTTGTTTATTTTAAAAATAGAAGCATATAAATAATGTAAAGGGCATATTATTATATATGCTCTCAATAAAACCCTTTACAAGTTATAATATTGTTGACATTTTAAATAAACCTTTGTATTTTATAGAATCTGACCAGTTAAATGTGTGCAATTTAATCAGCCCGGATGATTTGAGCTTTTTCCAGGAGTATTATAATGATTATTACACGGAAATTGTTTATTATTAATATGAAAGACCTTTATGTCCCAAATGCAATATTTCAATGAACAGCAATGGTTCTAGGCCAGCTAAACCTAACAAATGGGGAGGCATACGTAAAAAACAGTACATCTGCCCAGAATGCGGAAAAACACATTTCACAAGTTTGGAAAATTTCATAAAAAGATACTCCAATTATACGCGTGCTATTTGCGAAAAATCACTAGAATATGAATCCATTACCTATTTATCCTATCAAAAGAAGGCGGAAATAATCAAACTCGAAAATGGGATACAATTAAACCGCCAAACAGTATATTATCACGAATCAACATACGACACATCATTCATCACACAAAAAGAAGAAAACCTTCAAAAACTCTTAGAAGAAACAAAAATTGAGCCAAGTGGAATTTATCATTATGATGAGGAATTTTTACACGAAAATGGGATAAAAACAGTTAGATTAGCCATTATTGATGCTGTAACAAACTTAATAATTAATGATCAAGTAATTTATCAGAAAGATTTTAATCAGGATTTTGTGGAAATCTTTTTAAAATACTCTTTAGAAGGATTACCTAAAAAAGTACTAATAACTGATGGCCATTTGATGTATCCACCAATAATTGAACGAATTTGCATAAAACACCAACTCTGCATATTCCACATCATCAAATACCACAACGACAAATCCTACAAAAAAATGAATAAAATAAAAAGAAGAATACAAACCCTGGAAAGAAAAATAGAAGAAAACGAAGAAAGAATAACAAAACTAAAAGAATACAGCAAAGGAATGGCATATAGACCATCAAAAAAAGACAAAACAAGAATAAGAAAAATCAAAAAACGAAAAAAATTAATGAAAGATAACACAAGATATAAAAACGAACTAAAACAAAAAAGAAAAGAATTAAATGAACAAGAACGAATCAACGAAAGAATAGCAAATATTTACGATACTGACACTCAAAAAGCAGCAATAAGAAGATTCAGAACAATATATCACCAACTAGATCAATTCGACGACAACACACAAAAATACCTAAAAAATCTAAACAAAAAATTCGATAAAACAATAGAATATCACAAAAACCCACAAATACCACGAACAAACAATAAAATCGAAGGATACTTCAAAATAACCTTACCAAGACATATAAAAAGAATATATCGGACAAGAGAAGGATTAATAAGATGGATAAGACTACAAAAAATCAGATGGATGGAAAGAAATGTTTTATTCAATGAACAAAACAACTTACAAAATCACGACAACAACCAAAAAATCGATGCTACATCATGACAATTTTAGACAGAGCCCGGCCTCACTATTTTTTAATTTATAAAAACAGAGATAAACTTCGTTTTTCAGTTTAATCTTTTAAAACAAGTACTTTTTCTATAAATTCTTATATAATATTTAGTTCAATATAGTAACAATGAATAAATTAGCTGAAGATAAATGGGTGACAATACTTGGCTGTCTGCTGCTGTTTTGTGTGCAGTTCATAGTCAATATGGTAATAGTAGCACTCCCGTCAATGGCTTCGGATTTACATTTGAATGTTGATATGGAAAATGCTATCAATCTGGTTTTTTTAATTACTTCAGTTGCATTGATGATTCCTCTGGGGACATATGTTTCTAAATATGGAATTGGAAGGTATCTGAAAATCAGCCTTCTGTTAATGACTATTGGATTATTACTTTCGGCCTTTTCAACAGACATTAATATGCTTCTTTTTTCAAGATTTATTCAGGGAATCGCCGCTGCCATTATTAATAGTTCAATCTATGTTATTGTTGCATTGCAGCTGCCTTCTGATAGATTGGGTTATGTTTTGGGAATAATGGGCTCTTGTGGCTATATCGGATTATGCTTGTCAAACACAATTTCAGGATTTGTCGTCTATTATTTAAGTTGGAGGGCGGTTTTTCTTATATTGGTCCCGATTTATATTATTTCGCTTTTGATATTAATTAAATTAAATAAGGAATGGTATACTGATCATATTGAAGTTACTGACCATATTGGTTCAATTCTTTATGTTCTTTTTATTGGGCTGTTTTTGTATGGTATTATTGAATTGGATAACAATGATATGTGGGTGATACTGGCCAGTTTTGTAATTTTAATCATTTTCATATATGTTGAAAGGCATATTTCCAATCCCCGTTATGATTTGAAGATTTTTAGAAATTTCAAATATTTGTTGGGAAATTATTCTGCTTTTGTAATGTATTTCATGACATACATCGCATCATATATTCTCAATTATTATTTGCAGCATGTTTTGGGATATGATGCTCGCTTGACAGGATTATTTTTACTTGCAACACCTCTTGCGGTGGTATTTGTCTCTGCATTTGCCGGAAAATTATCTGATAAAATTGATGAGCGTGTCCTGTCTTCCATTGCATTAATATTTATTTTAATTGATGTGATTTTGTTGTTTTTCATGGATGTGGTGCCCGTTTATATGCTGTTGGTTGCATGTATTCTTCAGGGAATTGGACACGGCCTGTTTTCTTCACCAAACAACCGTTTTGTATTGACTCAGGTTGATAAAAAAGATTTGAGCAATGCGTCAGCAGTATTATCTACAAATAAGGATGTTGGAAAAAGTGTTAGTTTGGCCATGTTTACAGCAATATGTGGTTTTGTATTAGGGTCTAACAGCACTCTTGACAATAATGCGTCTTCATTCATATTGTCTTCCAAAATTACATTTGCAATAGCATTATTTTTGGGTATAATCACATTAATCTTATTGATTTTAGATAAAATTAAAGAATAGTCTATTTGATGGATTGTCATTAATAAAACTATCTTTTTAATTTTAAATTATTTTGCCTGATTGTGGGTGCAACTAGAATGCATCATGTTGAAGTACAATACTCAAATCATTGAGACAATATAAAGGAATAATCTTTTCATCATATGTTACACAAAATTCAATTAAAAATTTTTTTTCACATCCTCAAGTTTAAACCAAACTTTAAATATTTTTAATCATATAGTAGTAATAATAAAAAATGAGATGTTATTATGATTGATGAAAAAACTGGTATTTTACTTTTAAGCCATGGAAGTAGATTGGATGATGGTGAAGAAGTAATTAAAGCTTACACCGAAATGTATAAAGAAGAATATCCTGAAGCTATTATTGAATATGGATTCATGGAAATTAGAAAACCAGGAATTCCAGAAACAATTAATAAATTAACAAAAGATAATGATTTAGAAAAGATTATTGTTGTTCCTGTTTTTGTTGCTCATGGACTTCACACAAAAAGAGATATTCCAGCTTTACTAGGAATAGAAAGCGATTTTGAAGATGAAGATGCTCACGGTCACGGACATCATCATCACCATCACGGCCATGACCACGGTCACGGACATCATCATCACCATCACGATGAAGAAGAGGAATTTGAATTTGATGGTGAAATAATTCTAACAGACCCTCTTGGTATTGATACAAGATTATACGATATTATTAAAGATAGAATTTCACAAAATTTATAATATCGTTCTTTTTTCTCTATTTTTTTCAATGCTGTCAAGCTAAGAATTTTTATTCTTTAAAAACTATCTTGGATGTTTGATTTACATTTTTTATGATAATATTTCTTTTTATCTCTTTCTTCATTTGTTGGAGGATTTAATTTTGTATATACTAAATCTTTACTTGCTATGTCCAGTATATCTTGTATTGCAATGTTTATTTCTTCTTTATCGTTCGTTAGGAGTCTGAACATTTCTGCTTTAATGTTTCCGATGAGTGTATTTAAATTCGTTTTGTATTTGTATTTGTATTTTGTTGTTTCTTTTGGTTTTCTTGTTATTTGTTTTTCTGCGTCGTGTTTGAGTGCCATTAGTACATTGAATAGGTATATGTGGCTGTAGAAGTCTTGTTCGATGATTATTTTCTTTTTTCCTGTGAATTTGTCGATGTGTAGTTTGTTTTTTAATCTATCATAATTTGTTTCTATTTTCCATCTATCTCCATATAATTGTTTTAATTCTTCTGATGTTGCTATTTCATTTGGTAAATTTGTTAGTAATGTTTCTATTGTTCCATTTTTTAGTTTTACTTTGACTATTCTGATTTTGAATTCTTTTATTTTTCTTGCATATTCTTTTAGATCTTCATAATTAAAATTTTGGACTTTTGTAGAATTTAAGTTTATATCAAATGTTGCATCGTTTATTTTATCTAGTTCCATTTGTTTTTGTTGTTTTTTAAAATCTGTTACTTTTGCACGGATTATGAAGTATGAATTTAATTTTATGGTTTTTAACATTAATTCTGTTGATGGATATCCACGATCATAAGTTGTTATTGTCTTTGTTAAGTCAATTTTATCTTTTACATCATCTAAATGGAATAATGCGTTTTTTATTTCACTAACTTTTTTATTTGTTAAATTTGAAGATAAAACAAAGTCCAATTGAGTATCTACCATACAGGAGATTCTTGCTGTTGATGTATCTTTCATTAATTGTGTTTTTTCTGGAATTCCAAATTCTTTTCTGGTAATTTTTGTATTTGGGATTTCTACAATAGAACTATCGATTGCACACACGTGAAATCCTTTAAATGATGCCATTTCTTCCTGATGAGCATAGATTTTTGAAATAAAGTTGTCATTCATGTCAATATAAACTATTGGATCAATAAATTGTCTTTTTTCTGAAATAGCTTGTTTAGTAATTGTAACACCCCTATCATTCAATTCATTTCTTAAAAAGCGATTAACTTCTATTGAAGTTGTTTTTTTACGATTACACAAAGGATATTTAATAATGGATTCCAAACTCAATTTTCCCTTTCGAGTAAATGCAGTTTCACTTAATACATATTTTCGTTCAACAAAATTATTAAAATTTTTGAATTCCTCCAAAACAAAATCCTTAAAAAACATGCAAAAACAACCTCAATTTAATTATATCAAATTAAAAATAATTAATATTATTAAATAAATATTTATAATTAATAATAAATAAATTTAACTATATATAATACTTTAAATAAGATATAATTAAATTAAAACAATTTTACAAAGAAATAAAATAATTAATCGTAGAAATAGAATAAATAAAGCAATAATCAGCAGAAAAAATATAAAAATTGTACTAAAAAATAGAAAAAAATCTTAGCTTGACAGCATTGAACAAAATTCGGAGATTGCATTATGAAACTTGACAAAAAAATTTTAGAAGAAAAAATTAGGCAATACAGAAAAACTAAAAGTTGCTCTGAGTCAACTTTAATAGGTCTTTGTGAAACGGCAGATGCAGACATTACAAAAGAAGAAATGATAAAATTAGGTTGTGGATTTGCAGGAGGAATAGGAGGAACTTTTGATGAAGGAACCTGCGGTGCTGTAACCGGCGCTTTAATGGCCAATGGTATTGTAATAGATGATACTGGTAAAATTAAAGCAAATGCAAAAGAAATATTTAATTCATTTAAAGAAGAATACGGTACTGTACGTTGCGATAAAATAAGTGATAATGGGAAGGACAAATCCCCATGCGTAGACTGCTGTGTATTTATTGCAAACAAAGTTGCCGATTTGTGGGACGAATAAAAAAAAGGATTAATGCAACCTACACAGTAATATAGACATTCTTAGATTAATTTAAAAAAAAGAATAAAATTGATTATTCGAATTTGAATAATCATATTTTTTTATTTTATTTGATTTCACCAAACCAGTCAGTTTTTTTACCAACATAATACATTATAATCAATAGTATTATCTCAAAAACAACTGATATTATAGTATCATTTAATTCCAGCGTTGAAGATGTTGAGTGAAGACCAAACATTACAAATAAACAAATGCTTAGATTATTCGCAGTATGAATTGCAGAACTTACTTCTATACCATTGGTTTTCCAAGTAAAAAACCCGAAAACAATACCTGAAATAAATACTGCAATGATTCCAAGACTATTATATCCATGTACTGCCGCAAAAATTACAGCTTGAAGAATTATCGCCAAAATAGGTATTTTAAACCATGACCCGAAAGTTTGCATAAATAAACCGCGGAATATGTATTCTTCAGCAATACATTGGAGAGGCACAAGAATCAGACATAAGATAAAGAAAGGTATTGTAAAATGGTTAGTACCATTTGACCCTCGAAAAACAACATCTATGGCTTCAATAATTATGAACAATATAAAAGGAATTAATAAAGCTTTGAAATAGAGTTTAAAATTCCATCCTCCACGTGAAGACGCATATGAAGAAAATGGCCTATCTTTAACAATTTTAGTGGCAAGATATAATGCAGGAATCGCAACAATAACCCCCAAATCAGTAAAAATTTGCCCAGCTTCAGTATTTAACACTTCATATCCACCAGTTGCAATTTGCATAATAAAATTCCATCCGTATATTGCATTAAAAAATAATACCAATAAAACTTGAAATATGAGAAATATTATTAAACTTACGATTAAAACAAGAATTGGTTTGTACCATTTATATTTCTCAAAAGTTCGTGGAAAATCAATATATTCAGATATTTTCTCATCATTTTCTATCATGAAAAGTAATTTCTATTTAATAGTAATATAGTTTTTGGCTTGAAACAAAAAATTAATCTTTTTGAAATGATTGTTTGAGAGTGAAATTTTCATAGTAAAATCAAAAAAATATTTGTATGATGTTTAAATTAATATTCAATGAAAATATATATTATTAACTAGCAAATATTAATTTTTAAGCCTTATTAAAGTATTATACTTTCTTTAAAGCAGTTTTTAATGATACAGAATTAATTGAAAGGTACATTTCAAGTGAAAAATAATTTAAAAGACCACATAAAGTTTTATAGGTTCAAAAAATAGAATAATGGAGTTGAATTAAGCTCCATTAACAAGTTGTACTTCTTGGTAAGTAGCATAGAGACCGTAAATCCATACAAAGAATGAAATAATATAAAATATCGTTGATACCCACATTCCAAGGATATTTAAGATTACAGCAATTGCAAATATAATAACGCCTTTTTTAGTATCACCAGCATATGCAATACCAAGACCTGTAAATATTAAAGATATTATTAATGCAATTACCATACTTTTTTCAGCCATGTTGACCCCCTCCTTTTATTAATTAATTGAAAAAGAACTAACGCAAATATTAATTCCAATATTAACTTTAAAAATTCCTATATAAAAATTGAACTGTTCAATTGGAATGTCCGAATGAATAGAATGAAATTTTAGATAGTAAAATTAGCAGATATAAAAAAGTGTTTAAAAGCATCATTTTACAAAAAATGAAGAAATCTTATATTTTAACTAACAAATCAAAGTGGAAAGATTTAATTAAAAAATTAACTGTTCTGTATTAAAGTTAATCTGCATCTTCATCCAGTGTTTCTAAAAGAAAGCTTACTGGTCTGAATCCATCATTACAGGAAATCATTGCAGATTTTTTATCTTTCATCCATCCGTCATAGAAATCACTAGCTCCATTAGCTAAAGCCAATACAAATGGTGAAAGACTTTCCCAAGCACTATCACAAAAGTCATCAGGCTTAAGCCAACCATTCGCAATAAAAACTTGGCCTTCTTCAACATCACATTCATGTTCTAAAGGGTTTTCATACTTTTCAATTAAATCATCGTGCCTAACTTTTCTCATTACTGTAATTTTTATTTTTTTCATAAAATCACCAAATCGCTTTTTTCATATTTATTATGTCCCTTTAATGATTTTTTATATTTCCAGCATTTAATAGCATCATCTAATGATTTATCTACATTATCTTCAAAGAAATCTCTTATATACTGATTGTATTGAAACTGTTTACCTATTTTTGTTTTTTCCTTTGAGTTTTGGATTTCATAATATGCATCAATCGCATCTTGGTAGGTTTTATCCGGATTTGCTTTTAACCATTTTTGAAATTTTACCTTGAATTTGAAAGATTTGCCTATTTCTTTTTCAAAAAATTCTCGTTTATCTTCACTGCATTTAAAATTTTCACCCAGTTTAGAATCAAGACTAATTTCTGATGATGATTGAGTTGAATAACCTTCGATATCATATTCCTTTAATTTCTTACCTGTGGATAAATAATGAAGAATTCTTTTTTCCAAATCTCCTTTACTTCCACTTACCTTTAATCCTTCACTGCGACAAAAATCTTTTAATTCTTCTTTTAAAAAATAATAATCATTAAATTCATCTGGATTTAAATCTTTTGTCAATAATGAACTATTCATGAAAATCAAAAAAAATAAAAAGAGAAGTATTATTGGCGTGTAATAATACTTATAATATCTCCATCTTTAAGTTCATAATCACTGGCTACACGCATGTTAGACCTGGCATCAACAGCATGCATAAATTTATCTCCAATATCAGAATGAACCATATATGCTAATTGACGAGGATTTGAACCATTTTTAAGTAAAATTCCATCAGGAAGCACATTACCTTTTTGATCAGTGTATTTGTGTTCATCCTGAACCGGATAAACAACAATATTTTCAAGTAAAGTAAAAATACCATAGTTTAGTGCATCTTGAATTCCGGTACTTCCATATTTATCTAAAATATTAGTTTGAATATATTGAAGAGCTTTTAATTGATTAGGAGATAATTCATCTTTTTTTAAAATTTCAAAATGATCATCGCCTGGAAGATAACTGATTAAACCCGCTTCATTAGCCCTAACCAATGCAATTTCAGATTCGGCAGAAGCTGGTATGACATTAGGATATTTTTCTTTAATTCTTTTAATATTTTCTTCAGAAGTTGGTAAATCAGCTTTATTGGCTACAATCATCATTGGTTTTGCTATTTTTAAGATATTTCTTGTTAATTGAATTAAATCTTCCTCTTCCCATTTATTATAATCTGGTTCGATTGTTCTTTTAGCCTCAATGATGTCTTCAATAGCAATTCCAGTACCGGACAACTGATCAAATAATACTTTTGAAATGTCTAAATGTTCAGCACCAACTTTCCTTATAAGTCTCACCCAATTTTTAGATAAAATTCCATACATCCACATTACAATTTCATTTTCTAAAAATTCTAAATCGTCAAGAGGATCATGGCTTCCAGGATCAACAGGGTTTCCTTCCAAATCTGTTGAACCTGATGCATCGATAACATTTATGAATACTTTAGCTTGCATTAAATCGTCTAAAAACTTATTCCCTAATCCTTTTCCTTCATGTGCTCCAGGAACCAATCCTGCAACATCTATCAATTCTATTGGAAGTAATCTTTTTCCATCAATACATAATGAGTTCCTAGGATTGCATGTAACTCCCAATTCTTTACATGGACAGTCTTTAATAACATGAGCAACTGCTTTATTAGCATCAATTGTCGTGAAAGGATAATTTGCCATTTCAACAGTTGATGAGGTAGCAGAATTGAAAAAAGATGATTTTCCCACATTTGGTTTTCCACAAACTGCAATTTGAAGCATAATAATCACAATAATTATTTAATTTTTAAAATATAAATAGTTTCACGAACTTATTTAAAAAGTAAGGTGAAAAATTGGTAAATGAAAGACCTTCAGCAATGAGAATTCGTAAGGGATTCCAAACATTTTTAACACAAACAAGAGGAAATACGACATTTAAGCCCGAATTATTTGATTTGGTAAATGTTAATGCAGAAATTAAAGATTTGCCATTTGTATTTCATAATTACAGAATCGTTAACTTAACAGATATTCATTTAGGTCAGTGGATAAGTCCCGAATATTTAGAGGGAGTTGTTGATTATGTCAATGATTTAAACCCAGATATGATTACTTTAACGGGGGACTATGTTTCATATATTTTAGAAGGCTATGAAGATGCTCTTTTAGATTCTTTTAAGAGATTAAAAGCCAAAGATGGAAAATTTGCAGTTTTAGGAAATCATGACCACTGGACTGGCCCTGAAAAAATTAGAGAAATTCTGAAAAAATCAGACATCATTGAGTTAAGCAATGATGTGTATACAATTGAAAGAGATGGTGAAAAACTTAATATTTCAGGTATTGACAGCTGTACTGTTGGAGCAGACGATTTGAATAAAGTACTTGACAAATTGCCTGAAGATGGCGCAAGTATTTTATTAGTCCATGAACCGGATTTTGCTAAAATTTCAGCAAAAACCAAAAAATTTGACCTTCAAATGTCCGGACATTCACATGGTGGCCAATTAGTAATTCCCGGAGTTAAAACAACACCTTTCAGATGTTCATATTCCGTAAAATATCCTGTTGGATTATATAAAGTTGATGATATGATTCAATACACAAGCAAAGGTCTTGGAACAAATACTTTTTGGCTTAGAGTTAACTGTAACCCCGAAATTACATTATTTTATCTCAAAACAACAAAAAGAAAAACTATTAAAATTGAGGTATAAATGAATATTGTTAATGCTTTTAAAACACTGATTATGCATGTTATAATCGGAGTTTCACATACGTTAGTTATTATTGGATCATCCCTAGTATTTGATAATTTTATATTGGGAAACTGGATTAATGCAATTATAATAACAATTTGCGTTGGAATTTCAAATACTATTCTTTGGCCAATATTAACTAAATTTCTAATGAAATTTATGGTAGTCACATTCGGTGTTGGTGCATTAATAATTAATTCGGCAATTTTTTATTTGATAACTGTTTTTATTCCTGGAGTTTCTGCAAGTTCCCTTGAATCATTCATTATTCCATTAGCAATGGCAATTGCAACAACAATTCTTTCAAACATAGCAAAAATTGATTATTATGATAGATACACCCAAAGAATTGCAAATTATGTTAAAAAAGAAAAGCCCAAGGAAAAAATATTTCCCGGCCTGATAATCCTTGAAATTGATGGTCTGTCTGTCGATGTTTTAAAAGAGGCACTTGATAAGGATATAATGCCAACGATTAAAAAATGGATTGAAAGTAACAGCCATACATTAAAGAAATGGGAAACCGATTTATCCTCACAAACAGGTGCAAGCCAAGCCGGAATATTACACGGGAACAATGAGGACATTGTTGCCTACCGATGGGTTGAAAAAGATAATAATAATAAAATAATGGTTTCTGGAAAATTATCGCATGCCCCCATAATTGAAAAAAGAATATCCAATGGAAATGGATTATTATGTGATAAGGGAACCAGCATAACAAACATGTTTACTGGAGACAGTGCAAATCCTGTTTTAACATCATCAAGATTTAAATTATTTATTAATTCATACACCCCATCATTAAATGTTGTTTTTCTAGATGCTTATTCATTTCAAAGAGTTTTTATATTATTTTTATGGGAGATAATAATTGAATTAAAATCCCAATTAATGCATAGGATAAAAAATATCCAGCCCAGACTTAGAAGAACAATACTTTATGCTACAATAAGGGCGGGCGCTAATGTATTATTGCGTGAAATGGCAACAAAAACGTTAATTGGAGATATGTCAAAAGGAGAAATTAACGTTGCATATGCCAGTTATGTGGGTTATGATGAAGTAGCACACCACAGCGGTGTTCGTGACGATGATGTATGGAATGTTTTAAAACAAATTGATTTAGAATTTAATAGACTTCAAAAAGCTGAAAAAATCTGTGATAGACATTATGAATTCGTAGTGTTATCAGATCACGGTCAAGGAAATGGACAAACATTCAAACAAAGGTATGGGATTACATTAGCCAATTATGTTAGAAGATTACTGCCCGATGATATGAAAATTTATGATAAACATACCTACATTTCCAATCATTTCAGAGATGCATATATTCCGGAAAACAAACAAATTGGAACTCTTTTGGATAAAGTGGATGACATTAAAAACAGCGATTTCTTTTCAGATAAAGTAGAAAATTTAAAGGACAAAATGCCTGATTTTATCACTACAGAACGTATTGAAGACTTTAGAAAAAGATATCGGAGCGATTTAGACTATATTACAAAACATGACAGCCAAGAACAAACTACAAAAAAAGCAAAAGATTCAACATTAATTGTACTTGGTTCTGGAAATTTAGGGTTAATCTATTTAACACAATGGAATAGAAGACTATATTATGAAGAAATAGTTTCATTATTCCCTAATTTAATTCCAGGGCTTGTTAAACATCAAGGAATTGGATTTATATTAGTTGATTCATTTACTAATGGCCCAATGATTATTGGCCAAGACGGCATTTATTATTTGAATAATGATAAGATAGTTGGAAAAAATCCATTAGAAAACTTTGGGGAAAATGCAGCAATGCATTTAAAAAGACACAATACCTTTAAACATATGCCGGATATTCTAGTGAATAGTTTTTATAATCCTGAAAATGAAGAAATTTGTGCATTTGAAGAATTAATTGGAAGCCATGGTGGTCTGGGAGGAAGTCAGACAAGACCGTTCATTTTATATCCGTCTGATTGGAAAGACCCTGAAGAATTAATAGGAGCAAAATCCATCTATGACTTTTTAAAAGATGCATTGAATAATTTAAAAAATTCCTGAAATAATCAAATTATTCCCACCTTTCTAACTATCAGCATCAATAAACTAATATTAGATAAGATAAAAATATGATATAAATATAAAAGCATTAGAAATTGAGGATTAATATGAGTGGAAAAATATTTATCATTGGAATCGGACCTGGTGCGGAAGAATATTTAACCATTAAGGCAGTTGAATGTGTGAAAAACTGTGATTATACTGTGGGAAGTACCAGAGCTATTGATTTATTTAGTGATGTGAAAAACACCATTGCATTTAATGTAAAAGAGTTAGTTGATAAATTAGAAGAGGGTGTTGATTTAGCAATTGATGGAAATAGTGTTGCAATTTTATCAACAGGTGATCCTGGTTTTTCTGGTGTTTTAAATACTGTTTTAAGAATATCTGATGAAAAAAATTTTCCAAAGGACAATATTGAAGTGATTCCCGGAATCAGTTCTCTTCAGCTTGCAGCTGCTAAAAATCATATTCAATGGGATAATGCAAATGTAATGACTTTTCATGGTAGGGAAAACATTGAAGATATTTTAAAAGTCATTGATAATGGAAAAGTAACTATTGCACTTCCATCAAGAAAAGTTAAGGATATGGCACAATTTTTACTTGATAATGGAGTTAGTGAAAACCGTCAAGTTACAGTCTGTGAAAGATTATCCTATCCTGATGAAAAAATTGTCTCAACAACATTAAAAAACATTGCAACAAGTGAATTTACTTATATGTGCATTATGATAATAGAAAGTAAGAATTAATGTTGTAAATTCATTTTAATAAACAATTTCTTTTTAAATTTTAAATCAAAACATTTATAATGATTTAATCATAGTTTAAGTGTTAATTTCTTAAAAAAAATTAACGGTTTGGTAGATACTATGATTAAAAAAACAAGCATGATAGTTTTATTTTTCTTAACTATTTTTCTAATTAGTTCTGTTTCAGCTGCAGAAATTGAAAATGAAACTATAACAACAGAAAGCACTCCACAGGAAAATATTCAAGTTGAAACACATGATGTGGAGATGTACTATAAAGATGGAACTCGATTTATAGCTGATATTCGAGATGAAAATAAAAATCCGCTAGAAAATATTCCCGTAACATTCAATATAAATAATGTAACCTATGCACGCCAATCTAATGATGAAGGGCATGCATCTGTTGCTTTAAATTTAGCTAGTGGAAAATATGGAATTACAACAACAGTAAACGATAAACAATCGCAAAACAACACCATTACTATTAAAAGCACAATATATGGGGCAGATGTTGTTAAAATATATAGAAATTCAACACAATATAGTGCCAAATTTTTAGATACAAGCGGTAATGATTTAAAAAATACTCCTGTAAGCTTTAATATTAATGGGGTATTTTATACCAGAGTAACTGATGAAAATGGAATAGCTAAGCTGAATATTAATTTAGTTCAGGGAAACTATATATTAACTGCAATAAACCCGCAAAATAATGAAAAAATAAGTAATAACATTACAGTATTGCCTACAATTACAAATAACCGAGATATAGTGAAATATTATAAAAATGGAACAAAATATACTGTTTGCATACTTGAAAAAAATGGGGACATTGTAGGACCAGACCACGAAGTTGAATTCAATATTAATGGAATTTTATATCACCGCCAAACAAATATTTTAGGAATAGCTAGCCTTAATTTAAATTTACCTCCAGGAGATTATATTATAACTGCAAATTATGATGGATGTAAAGTTTCAAATAATATTAAAATTCTACCTACGCTTAAAGCATCAGACATTAATATGGAATATAAGGATGGAACAAAATTTAAAGTATCTTTACTTGATGGAAAGGGAAATGCGAATGCATATGAGAAAGTAACTTTCAATATCAATGGCGTATTCTACACAAGAAGCACAAATGAATATGGAATTGCAAGTTTAAATATTAATCTTCCTCCAGGAGATTATATAATTACTTCACAGCATGACGGTTTATCTATAGCAAATAACATAAAAATTTATCCAGAATCAATAAAAGAAGAGATTAAAAACACCAATTTTACATATGAAATTAAAATACCAAATTATGTTAATGTAACATTCCCATATGTTTTCCCAAATAGCGTTTATTCAATAAAAGACGGTATTAATGGCATCATCAGGATGGAAAAAAATCAATTATTAGAATTTAAAGTTGGAGATAGATATTATACTTATTCAACAAGTTATATGCCAGAATATGGAGCAACGTATTTAGGAGGAGAATATCAATTATTGCCATTTGATAATGGGGAAATACAGCACAGCTATAAATTTGAAAAGTTAACAGGAAACGGAATTATCATTTATAGAAGTCTGAATTATACCCACATAATCTATAGAAATAATTGCAGTAGCAATATTGAACAATTTGGAGCATATATTGATAAAAGTACAGAAAACAGTGAAATCATTAATTATATCCAGAATGGAGAGAATACTGCTAATGTTAAGTTCAAAACCATGGGCTTTGATGAAACTGGTTTAAAATACACATTATCAAAATATTATGGAAAAACAATTTATGACTTTGATTATTCCAGCTATGATAAAATAACAAAAGGAAACAGCGATAAGATAAAATTTGTAAAAACAAACGAAACCGTCACATTTAATTATTTCGGTAAAAGAATAGTTGGTGAGATAAGTGAAGAAGACATTATAGTTAAATTTAATTCTAAAAATTGTATAGAATTTGAAAAAGCAGAATTAATAACTTATGGATTAAGTGATAAATACAAAAAAGATTTTGACGTTCTACACTCCTTTGCAATAGTTAATGAAAAAATAAATGATGCGAAAATGAATTATTGGATTAATAAAGAAAGAGATTACAAATCTGATGTTGGTATGCAAAGTATCTACATGATGTTTTTAACATCCCTCAATATAGCGTATTTAAGCGATGAAGCATCAGACAATTTAACACAAAACTCAAATTTAAAATGGTCAAGAATAAACAATACCGTTATTCTTGGAGCAATGAATTGGAAAGATACCTATCAACACATATTAACGCCAGATATGGGAAGACAAATTACTGGAGATGATGAAAGTGACATTATAAAATTCCGTTTTGTTAACTCTATTTTATTATCAAAAATCGAGCAGTACTCTTTAAACCCAATAGCTGAAGACAGTGATGTTAATATTACCTCAGCATTTGATGATATATTTAATTCACTTGCATCATATGAAGTAAGCATTGTTTATTACAACAATACTGCAATTATAAGCGATGAATGTGGAAATTCAAGTTTTATAATAAATTTAGATACTGGTTTAGTGATTCCCTTGGCAATTAAAGATGATTTTGCATACAAAGGAGTTACCGTAACAAGAGACTGCGGATTATGCAGCATCAACAGCATGATGCATGAAGTTATGAAAAACGTTAATAACGGAATAGGGAAATTGAATGATTTATTTTCCAATATTAGAAACAATATACAGCCTTTAACTTCACTAATATTTAAAGGAGCATTATTGTCAAAAGGATTTATAGGTGCTTTAATAGGCGGAAGTTTAAGTATAGGATTATCCATTATTGGAACTGGAGCAGGTATACAAGGAATAGGAGTTTATTTTGGAGATAATTATGTGGATGATGATGATTTACACTCAGTATATGATTCAATTACCTTTACAAGACCAGGTTATTTGCAAAACACAAAAATTTACAATATTCCAAAAGAAGACGGCAGCACCGATTATATAGAAATTCCAATAAACAAAGATAATTCATTAAACCGAGAAAACGTGAAATATATAAGTAATGGTAATGTTAAAACATTAACTAAGCAAGAAACTTATGATTATTTTACAGAAGAATATTGGGATCCGTTTTCTGTTCCAAAAAAATACTGGAGATAAAAAAAATGACATTAGATGAAGTGAAAAAAAATTGGTCAAAACAACCAATAATCATTAGAATATTATTTATTTTATTAATAATGGCATTTATTTATGATTTAGTTACAGGAAAAGCATTTGGTATAATATTTTCTATTTGTTTAGTCCTATTCTTTGCTGCAGAGATAGGTTATTGGCTTTTAGATAAAAAAGAAAAATAAAAAAGTTTTTTAAGTTAAAATTGAAAAATTTTAACTTACTTATTTTTTTAGAGTTGAATAGCTTCTTGAGTTACTTCATCATTATTTTTTTCATCATAAAGTATGTGGGCCAAGTTTAAAAGTTTTTCTTGACCTTTAACCTCATCTTTAAATAAAGGAACTTCAGCTATATTTTGGTTTGAAAATTTTTGACTTATTAAAGCTAAACGTTTTTGCTGTAATTTATGCCTTGAGTGGCAAAAATCACAGTCGCAGATATCAGGCATTACCTGATTTACAATAACACTGTCAACAGTCATGTCATTTTTTTCCAGTGCTTCTAATGCCCTTTCTGATTCATATATGGACATTTCTTCAGGAATTACAACCATTTTAAATGTGGTTCTATCAGGATCAGATAATACTTCTTTAGCTTCATCAATTTGTTCTTTTGTTCTTTTTAACTCTTCAGCAGTTTGTGGGTTATCAACTGCATCCATAAACGGCATTATATTTTTTAATGAATTTGCAAGAGAACCTAGTTTGGCTTTTGCCATCATTGCTTTACCTACCCAGGAATCCATTACTTCAGGGAAGGATAATAACCTTAATGTATGTCCAGTCGGTGCGGTATCAAATACAACAACATCGAATTCATTTGATGTCATTACTGATAAGAAAACTTCGAATGCTGCGATTTCATCAGCACCTGGAGAAGATGATGCCAAATCCATTTGATCTGTTAAAAAATCAAGCCCTCCGAGCATGTCCTCTGAAGAAGATTCTTTTTTAGATTCTAAAGCTGTTTGTTTTTCTGCCATAGCTTCATCAGGATCGATTTCAACAGCGAATAAATTTGTTTTAATCTCTCTTGGATAATGTCCAATTGGAACTTCTAAAGAATCTGAAAGTGAATGAGCAGGATCAGTTGATACAACTAATGTTTTTTTACCTTGTTCTGCTAACCATAATGCAGTAGCGGATGATATAGATGTTTTTCCAACCCCACCTTTTCCACCTACAAAGATGAATGTTGTTTTATCTTTGTTAAATTTAAAATAATCTTTAAATGCCAAATTATCACCTCGATAATGAAAATTAGTTTTAGTAACTTTATGTTATTTTATTTTTTTTAATATATAAAGTTTGGCTAAAAAGGTGCCTGTAAATTTTTTTAAAAATCCTCACTTAAATTAAAAATAGCCATCATATTAAAATCAATAATCAAATCAACCAACATTATCGAAAATGGAATTAGTGTTATTTCACCATTATAAAAAAAAATTTCTTCATCCACATTATTATATAATAAAACAACCATATTAATTACTAATGAAAAATTAAGTGAGTGTTTGATATGAACGAAATTCCTGAGATAAATGTAGAAAAAACAAAAAATGATATAGTAGAATTCGTTCAAAATAAAGTATCCGAAGCTAATGCAGATGGAGTTGTAGTCGGATTAAGCGGTGGAATCGACTCAACCTTAGTTGCATTTTTAGCTTGTGAAGCTGTTGGAAAAGAAAATGTTTTTGGAATAGTTATGCCTTCAACAACAACACCAACAGAAGATAAACTTCATGGTACTGTAATAGCCCAAACATTAGGAATAAACTATAAAGAAATGGCTATTGATAGTATTTTAAACGAATTCTTATCAGTTACACAAATAGAAGATAATAAACTAGCTATTGGAAATTTAAAAGCTAGAATAAGAATGTCAATTATTTACTTCTATGCCAATTCAAAAAATTACTTAGTTAGTGGAACAGGCAATAAAAGTGAAATCCTAATCGGTTACTTTACAAAATATGGTGATGGTGCTTGTGATATTGAACCAATTGGAGATTTATATAAAACAGATGTTTATAAATTAGCCAAATATTTAAATGTTCCTGAAGAAATCATCAACAAACCACCTAGAGCAGGATTATGGAATAATCAAACCGATGAAGATGAAATAGGAATGGCTTATGAATTACTTGATAAAATATTATATAGACAAGTAGAAAAAGACATTGATACACAATCCATAGCTGAAGAATTGGATATTAAAGTTGATGAAGTTAATGACATTATGAATAGAGTTAAAAGGAATCAGCATAAGAGTAAAGTTCCTGAAAGCCCTAAAAAGACTAGAATGGTGATTTAGTGACTGAAAAAAAATGGCAGAAAAAATGGGCTGATGAAAAATTATTTGAATCAAATCCCAACGACAAAGAAAAATTATTCATTACTGTAGCTTTCCCGTACCCTAGTGGTGCAATGCATATTGGTCATGGACGTACATATACTGTACCTGATGTTTATGCCAGATTTAAAAGAATGGAAGGTTATAATGTATTATTCCCTATGGCATGGCATGTGACAGGCGCACCGGTTATTGGAATTGCCGACAGGATTAAAAGAAAAGATCCATGGACACTTAATTTATATGAAAATGTTCACAGAGTTCCTAAAGACGAATTACCAAAATTGGAAGACCCGGAATATATTGTAAGATACTTCAGTAGCGAATATAATGAAGTAATGCATGATATGGGCTATTCTATCGATTGGAGAAGGGAATTCAGAACAATCGATCCTACATACAAGAAATTCATAGAATGGCAAATAACCACATTATATGAAAAAGGATTAGTTCAAAGAGGAGAACATCCGGTTAAATACTGTCCAAATTGTGATAACCCCGTAGGAGATCATGATTTGCTTGAGGGAGAAGGTGTTGGAGTAAATGAACTAACATTATTAAAATTCCAAATTGATGATAAAATTCTCGTTACAGCAACATTAAGACCTGAAACTATTGTTGGTGCTACAAACATTTGGTTAAATCCTGATGTGGAATATGTTTTAGTTAAAGCAAATGATGAAAAATGGGTAATAACAAAAGAAGCCCATTATAATTTAGAACAACAAATTAAAGATTTGGACATCATTTCTGAAATTAATCCAAATGATTTAATCGGTAAAATGGCAATTAATCCGTTTACTGGTAATGAAATTCCAATTTTCCCAGCAAGCTTTGTAAGTGCATCATACGGTAGTGGTGTGGTTTTCTCAGAACCTGCAGATGCACCAGCAGATTATATTGCTCTGAAAGATTTAAAGAAAAATGAAGAATTAATATCAAAATACAACTTAGAAGAAATTATCGAAAATGTAGTCCCAATTCCAGTTTGTACCGTTAAAGGATATGGAGAAATTCCTGCAGCAGACATTATTGAAAGATTAGGAATTACCGACCAAAATGATGAGAAATTACATGAAGCTACAAATGAATTATACAAAATCCAACACAGTAAAGGTACAATAATTGACAGCATCCCAGGTTTTGGTGGTAAAAAGGTTAGATTTGCTCGTGAAGAATTAAAAGAAGAGTTAATATCCAAAAATATGGCTACAATCATGTATGATTTTGCTGAAAGACCAGTTGTATGCAGATGCGGAAACAATTGTGTAGTTAAAATCATGGATGACCAATGGTTTATGAAATATTCCAATCCTGAATGGAAAGAAAAAACCCATGAAGTGTTAAATAGAGAAACTATTATTCCTCCGGAAATTAAAAATAATTTTAATTATTACATTGACTGGTTAGATGATTGGGCTTGTTCTAGAAAAGTTGGACTGGGAACAAGACTTCCTTGGGATAATAAATGGTTAATTGAACCATTAACTGACTCTACAATTTATATGTCATATTATTCAATAGCAAGATTTTTAAAAGATATGAATCCGGATGATTTAAATCCTGCATTCTTTGATAAAGTCTATCTAAACAAGGATTCTGATGACATTAAAGTTGCGCCGGAAATAGTTGAAGAAATACAGAATGAATTCAACTACTGGTATCCTCTTGACTGGAGATTATCTGCAAAAGACCTTGTTGGAAATCATTTAAGCTTTTTAATGTTCCACCACAGTGCAATTTTCCCTGAAGACAAATGGCCAAAAGGAACTGTCGTATTTGGAATGGGTCTTTTAGAAGGAAATAAAATGTCCTCATCAAAAGGAAATGTTATTCTTTTAAAAGATGCGATTGAAGATTATACTGCAGACGTAGTAAGATTATTCCTAATGGCATCAGCAGAACCATGGCAAGACTTTGACTGGAGAGAAAAAGAAGTTCTTGGAACTAAAAGAAGACTTGAATGGTTTAGAGAATTTGCAGGTAAAGTCGAAGAAATCAAAGGTTCCGCTTTAGATTTAACCAACATTGAAAAAGTTGAACTGACAAGAACAATTGATTTATGGATGTTAAGTCAACTAAACCAACATATTAAAGCATCCACTGAAGCTTTAGAAGTATTCCAAACAAGAAAAGCTTTGCAGGAATCATTATTCTTACTTAAAAAGGATATCGACCATTACATATACAGAGTAAATCATTTACTTGACAAAAAAGATCCTGCAGTAATTTATGTCCTATCCACAGTACTGGAATCCTGGATTAGGTTACTTGCACCATTTACACCACACACCTGTGAAGAATTATGGTCAAATTATGGTGGAAAAGGTTTCGTAAGTGTTGCCAAATGGCCTGAAGTTGATGAAAGCGTGATAAGTTCTGAAATTGAAAAATCAGAAGAGTTAGTCCAAAACCTAATCAAAGATATTAATCAAATCAAAAACATGGTTGGCGAAGATGCTCAAAAAGTGCATGTTTATCTTGCTCCTGATTGGAAATGGGACTTATACAAAATAGCAAACGATGTTGGAAAACCAGATATTGGTCAAATAATGGGTCGAGCTATTGGAGCCAATATTTATGATGATAAAAAAGAAATAGCTGCTGTAGCTAAAAAAGTCGGCCGTGAAATGACTAAAACAAAATATGTGGGTAAAATCAATGAAGCACAAATTATTGACGATGCACTCGAATACATTTCCAATGAAGTGTCAAGTGAAGTAGTAGTACATACTGACGATTCATATGACCCGCAAAACAAGGCTAGAAATGCAATGCCTTATAAACCGGCTATTCTCATTGAATAGCTACTATTTTTTTATTTTTGGTATAAAAAATAACTTAAAATTAATATGGAAAAATAAACAGTGAAAAAAAAGAAAGAAGATGGTTTATTGTATTACCATCTTAACTTATTCCATTATAAATACCGCCTCTTTCTCTTATATCATATATTGACATTCCGTCAGATTGGCCACTGTTATGAACTTTACCATCATCATCATAATATAATCCATATTTGGCATCATAGTGTAAGCTAGAGCTTCCTTTATTACTGCTTGCAGTTGAACTATCATTGGTGCTTGTATTGGCTGTAGAAGAACTACCTGCAGAATCACCAGATATGGTAACAGTAGTTTTAGCAGAACATCCATTATGTTTATCATCTCCACCATAACTAACAGAAACATTATAATTTCCAGATTTTTCGTCACTGATAACTAAACGTGCTTTACCGTTTCCATCAGTAACCAATGAATATTTTTCATCACCAAATGTAAGATTCACATTCTTACCGGATATAGCATTACCTTGAGCGTCCTTTAGTTGAAATTCCAATTGTTCTCCATTTTGCAGAGCATTTTTACTTAAAAAAGTGATTTGAGTGTCTTGTTTTGTATTTTGACCAATCACCAAAGTAGCAGCAACTCCAATGATGACAACAATCAATATTACAAGAATTATATTTTTATTCATAGTTTCCCTCCAATAGTGTTTAAACAACACTATTTGTCATGTTTATTCATGATAATATAAAAATCTTTTTCTTTATTGTTAGTACGATTATCAATTGTTAGTTGAAATTTTTTTGTTTTAAATAGATAGCATCGTAAAAAAATAATTTAGTACAAACTCTTCCAAAGTCATATTTTTAACTAATTTTAAACATTCCTAGAAACTTAATATATTTTTGGATGAAATTTTTTATCATAAATGGTTTTTAATAACATTGTTATATTATTTTTGTATTGATAATTGATTTTTCGTAAGTTTTTTATATTATTTGAGAACAAAAAATTAAACAAGATGTGAAAACTCACTAATTTTGTGTGTGTTTAATTTTGGATTAGTGTGTT
>Ga0310695_10005024_pt1 | contig 23535 bp, 19 predicted proteins | sample RumenRJG_04DNA_FD_203882 | JGI IMG/M metagenome (GOLD analysis project Ga0310695, IMG submission 203882) | Bovine rumen microbial communities from Lethbridge, Alberta, Canada - RJG_04 (v2) (version 2) | ecosystem: Host-associated > Mammals > Digestive system > Stomach > Rumen | place: Canada...
ACCTCTCAATAAAGATCATACCATTTTTTATACGTATTTACCGTGACTACCGTCCGATTTCAGGCCGATCCCTTTCTTTCATGCGGTATGTCGGGAATAAAACGGCCATTCCACGGGTGGATTGAATTGCAATAAAACTTGCAAAATGCAAATAATTTTGCAAAATTGAAGGATGTGTATCCATATTATTGCAAAATGCAACAAGCTGAGTGCCGCAAAATTTCATGACAGTGCACAGGAGTTACGGCCTGTTGAAATAATTGATCCCGGCAAAACCTTATAAAATAAGGCTTTAGAAAAAAATCTAAAATAATATGGATTTTTTGTTATGCAGCTGGCACGCGTGTTGCTTTATATAGTTCGTAATCAGTTAATCCCGTGTTCTTTCATATTGAAAGACTTTAGCCGGTGCCTTTGGTACCGGTTTTTTTTGTCTGAATTTCACCATTTTCTTCCGGGATTTCAGGGATGTCTTTTCTGATTTTTTTGATTTCGATCAGGCAGTCTTTCCGGCATTTCAGCAACAGACAGAAGTTATCAGGCACTCTGCCGGTTTTCAAAGGCCTGCAAAATCAATGAAAAATGAAACTGCCTGCAAAAGCATACAACTCATCAGCGTATGGGAAAGCAGAAAAAGAGAATGAGAAAAGAGAATGAGAAAGATACTTGGTTGCGGGGGCCGGATTTGAACCAACGACCTTCGGGTTATGAGCCCGACGAGCTACCAGACTGCTCCACCCCGCGTCAGAAACGTGCCTAGTATATTCATTTATTCAGAATTTGCAAGAAAAATTTTTAAAAAGCGGTTTTTCGGCTCCGGGGACCTCCGGTGGAAATATGCCGCTTTTCAGAGAAGGAGTTCGAAGACATGGTTCAGAAAGAGTCCTGCTCCAGAAAACTGACAGTGTTCAGTTTTTTCCCGGAAATATCAAGAAGAGAAACGGTTCCGGATTTTTCGTCAATAATTCCCATGGTATGAATGCCGTTCGGGCCTTTGGGGAAAGTAAGTGATCCGGGATTGAAAATAATCACCCCCCGGGAATTCCGTTCCAGAACCGGCATATGGGTGTGTCCGCTCATAAAGATGTCATTCCGGGAGAGAGCCAGCTTTTCGGTATCGGCCGGTTTCCATATATGTCCGTGAGTCATAACGGCCCGATGTCCGCCGATTATCAGTGTATTTACCGGTGCGGTCAGCGGAAATTCGCAAAGCTTCTGGTCCACCTCGCTGTCGCAGTTTCCCCGGACGGCGATGATTTTATGCCTGAGCGGATTCAGAAGTTCCGGTATGCCCAGGGGGTTATACTCCCGGGACAGACCGTTTCGGGGACCGTGGTTTATCAGATCCCCCAGAAGAAGATAAAAGGATATATCATAGCTTTCCAGGGTTTTCAGGGCGGAGGAGAGGCATTTGCTGTCACCGTGAATATCAGAAATTACTGCATATACGTTGTTCATATGATGAGTACCTTGGATGTGGGTCATGGCCGGTTCGGTTCCGGTCTTTCGGTTTTTCGAAAATATGCTGTTATTGTAAGCATCAGGATCCGTTAAATCCAGCCATACGGCATTCCGGTGTGTTAAGACCACTCTCATGGGAGGATTTCCGCTCCTGACAAATGTCTGATACCTGTGTTTCATGGCGGTATTTTTTGAAAAACAGGCCTGGATACAGCGAGGTCTGGTTGATAAAAGTTTAATTAATAACCAAATTGGTCATTAATTAAACAACCTGTGTATAAAATTTGTCTACTGATTAAAAAATCTTTGCCTTTTTATAAAAACTCCATTACAATGGCCACGTTTTCCGCAGGGAAGACAGATTCGAAAGTTAAAGATTTAAAAGAAACGTTGTTTTTTAGTTCGGAAGGTGAAGATTATGAAAATCAGCAGCGGTGTTTTGCCCTTATTAATTGGTTCCTACGCCAGAAGATATGGTGTGGAGCTTCTCATGTATGGTCATACTGCTTATACAAATGGCAAGCAGATTACCATTCCTCGTCTCGACCTCAGCGACAGTGAAGGCCTGGAAATGGCCTACGGCTACGTGGCTCATGAATGCGGTCATATTGTTTTCACCAATTTTGACTGTCTCGCCGGTTTGCGGAATGATTCCGCGGATTTCGGAATGTTCAACTCTCTTGAGGATGCCCGGGTCAACTATCTTCAGGTAAAGTCATGGCCGGGATTACTTAAAACCTTTAATTTCCAGTATGACCGGCTGAAGTCCCAGTCCTGCGAATTTCTGAGAAAATGCCGGGATGAAAAGTATCTGGGAACTCTGCTGATTCTCTACTGTAACTATAAGGCCCACGAGGAAGCCGGGTTCACGGGAAGGGGCGTGCGCTGCCTTCGAAGATTTGCAGAGGTGGCACTGTTAAGTTTTTTCCCGAAATCGGTGATTGAGATTATTGACCACCTGATATACCGGGTGGCCTATCGTCAGACGTCAGAGGATGTTCTTGAGGTGTCCGGTACAGTATTGGATTTTATAAAAAAGTACATTCGCAAGAACAATTCAGAATTTGACAAGGCGGCGAAGAAGAATCTTAACACTTCCGCTTTACAGACCGGGAATGCGGAAGGCGAGACTGAGCCGGATCTTTTTTCTGAAGGGAGTACCCCGGGCAATAGTCGCAGGGCAAGCTTTGTCAGGACTTTCAGAGATCTGGAAATTCCGGGAGAACTGTTAAGAAGTCTGGAAGAAGAGTTTAATTCCAGACTTAACGCCGAAACATTTGATGCCGCTCCGGCCGGCAGAATCAGCCGGATGGGAAGCCTGGGTAAATACCTTGACGGTGATATTCCCTCCATTGCCGGCGAGATGGAACATCGTTCCAATACCATAGGATGCGCCCAGGACTTCGGAGGAACAGTAACGGGTGCAGCCCGTCCGGCTGATAACGATGATCTCTATCAGAAGGTCATCAGAAACGGCAGCTTCCGGGCGCAGATTGAAAACATGATGCGATCTTATGACGAGTGGATGAACGGGCACAGCACCAAGGGCAAGGTGCTGGACATTCAGGCTTATGCCAACCGGTTCATCAACGATTTCAAGGTGTTCAAGGCGAAAAGAATACGCCAGTGCGTCAATACTGCGGTTCATCTGCTGGTGGATGCCTCCGGTTCTATGTCATCGCTCTGTCCCGACACCAATATCCGGCGTTATGAGGTGGCCAATCAGGTAGCCCTGTCTCTGGCTCTGGGGATGGAGCATATTGATAATCTGACTTCTGAGGTAACCTACTTTCCGGGTACCTATGCCGAATTTGATACGATTCGGAATCACCGACAGAGTGTCAGAAGCAGAGCCAGATATTTTGATCAGCAGCCGCACAGCTGTACTCCGCTTACTCAGGCTCTGCTCCATGCAGTTGAAAAGCTTCCTGAAAAGAGCCCGTATCAGAGAAACATTATCATTGTAATCACGGACGGAAAGCCGGACTGTTTTGATACTGCCAAAAAGGTTATTGAAAGATGCAGCAGACTTGGAGTTGAAATATACGGTATCGGTATTGGCGACAATGCCCAGACCGAGGATTTATTTCTTGTCAGCGAAAAAATTTCCTCGGCTACTGAGCTTCCGGAAGCCATGAAACGGCTCATGAAGCGTACTTTCTTCAGAAAATTCGACATTATGGCCAATACCACCCTGGCAAAAATTATGGCTGCCAGAATGTCACATATCTGATTTCGGGGATCCGGACGGTATTCGCCTTATCTCCCCCCTTTCGCAGTTATTTCAGCATGGAAGCCCGGTTTCGGAGGAACCGGGCTTCCGTCCATTCCCGGGCCGGGCGGGACAGCAGGCGCCTTTGATGTTATAATTCCTGAACCCGGGGAAAGGTTTTCAGGCAGTGCCGGAGGGATTGCCGGGAGATCTTTTCGGATCTGTTTTACGCAGGCGGCAGGGCTGTTAAGCACCTTGCTGAGCCATAACCGAATATGTTTAAGATAAATTGATGACTGTTTTCCTGTTTGTTCTGGCGACGCTGTTCTTTCTGCTGCTGTTTCCAGTTGTGATGATATCTCTGCTGAATCTCTGCGCCATGAGAAGCAGGATGGATTACCCTGCACTTCTTTCAAAGGAGATTTCCCAGGCTGTGGTGCTTCTTCTGGTCCTGGCTGTTGAGGGCGGGGTATGGTTTTACATGCATACGATTTATCCCGCTGCTTCGGAAATTCTTACAGTTATTCTGATACTGCCCCTTGCGGTAACAGCTTTCAGGAAATCCCGTCTTTCCGTGTACAAGGCGGAATCCCGGAGGCGTTTTTTAATTCTGGGCATTCTGTCAGCGCTGTTCCTGATCGCCATGACCGTATTTGAGCTTAAGAATCAGGGGCTGGTAAGCTGGTGATTTGAAATTGCGGAGATTTGGTTGTGTTCAGTTTTTTTGAAAGGCTTATCCCGCCGTTCCCCGAGAATGTCTCCGATGACGGAGTTCCTCCGAATACCTTTTTCAGGTTTGTGCTGTTCTATTCCAGAGGAATGTGGCGCTACCTTCTTCTGGTGTCCTTTTTGTCTGCATGCGCCGGATTCGGCGAGGCGCTTTTCTTTTACTATATCGGGAGGCTGGTGGATATTCTGGCCTCCGCAGCCCCGGAAACACTCTGGGAACGGCACGGGGAGACATTTATCACCTTCGGGGTACTGGCACTGGTTATTCTGCCGCTGATTCAGACTCTGCATCATCTCCTTCTGAATCAGGGAATTCGCAGCAACTATCCCATGCAGATCCGCTATCGCATGCACAGTCATCTTCTGAGGCAGTCGGTGGCGTTCTTTGCGTCGGAATATGCCGGAAGACTTTCTCAGAAGCTGATGCAGACTTCCCTGGGAATTCGGGATACCGTGATGAAATTCATTGACGTCATTGTGCATATGATTGTTTATTTTGTCACGATGGTGTCCATGCTTGCCGGAACGGACAGTCTTCTGATGACGGTAATGCTGGTCTGGCTTTTTCTGTATCTTGGCATTATGTATCACTTTCTGCCTCTTTTAAGAAGGGCCAGCCGGGCTGCGGCAGAAAAGAGGTCCGAAATGGTGGGCTGTTTTGTGGACAGCTATGCCAATATTCAGACTGTCAAGCTGTTTTCGAAGAATTCCTATGAAGAACAGCACGCTGCCGGGAACATGAAATCGTGCCTCCGGGCGGAATATCTGCTGATGAGGCTGGTGACCCGATTTGATCTGGCAGTGCAGTACATAGACTATCTTCTGATAGCGGTTCTTACCTTTCTTGCAGTATGGCTCTGGACCAAAGGCGTGATTCTGGCAGGCGGAGTGGCGGTGGCCCTCAGTCTTGCCATTCGGGTCAACAACATGTCCCAGTGGGTGATGTGGGAGGTGGGGCTTCTTTTTGACAATATCGGCAATGTCCAGAACGGCATGGATACCGTGTCCAGTCCGGTGTCCGTAACGGATCCCGAAAATCCGGTATCCATACCGGAATGTAAGGGAAAAATCGAATTCCGGAATGTGGATTTTGCGTACCATGCCGGCGTTCCGGTGTTCCGGAATCTCAGCCTTGTCATCAATCCCGGAGAGAAAATCGGCATTGTCGGCCATTCCGGCAGCGGCAAGTCCACCCTGGTTAATCTGCTCCTGCGCTTTTACGATGTGAACTCCGGCGAGGTGCTGGTGGACGGCATTGATATCCGCAGGTTCAGGCAGGATGATCTTCGCAGCATGATAGCCATGGTTACTCAGGATATTTCCCTGCTGCACCGTTCAGTCAGGGATAACATCATGTACGGCTATGATTATTCCGAGAATTCCGAAAATGTCATGCGGGAGGCCGCCCACAAGGCTGAGGCCGATTCGTTTATTGTGACTCTGAGCGATGCCATGGGGCATCAGGGGTATGATACCGAGGTCGGAGAAAGAGGCGTGCGGCTTTCCGGAGGACAAAGACAGCGGATTGCCATAGCCCGGGTGATTATCAGGAATTCCCCGATTCTGATTCTTGACGAGGCTACCTCCGCTCTGGATTCCGAAATCGAGGACGTGGTCAGAAAGAATCTTGACGGCATAATGCAGGGAAAAACGGTAATTGCCATTGCGCACCGGCTGTCAACCATCGCTGCCATGGACAGGCTCATTGTTCTTGACAGGGGAGTCATTGCCGAAGAGGGAACCCACGAGGAGCTTCTGGACAGGAACGGAATTTACGCAACCTTGTGGCGAAAGCAGACCGGCGGCTTTCTGGGGCAGTAGCGGGGCTGGCAGCGAAGTGTCCGGATGTTTTCAGGAACCGCTGTTTTGGAATTGTTTTGGAATAGTGCCGTTCAGATTGTATTTTTGAAATCACTCCAGATTTTAACATCGAAAATAAGACCCTGTCTGCCTTCAAAAGAAAGGAGAATCTTTTCTTCACATCTCTGATATTCCTCATCGAAACTCAGACCTGCTTCGGGGATTAAGCATACAGTTCGGCGTTCAGGGAGAGTCGTATTTGATGTTTCCGGCGTTATTCCCGGTGCCCCGTCCTGATTCTTTCATGCCTTCGTAACTTTTCAGAAAAACTCCTGTTATCAGGATTGTCATGCCGCATTGCTGTTCCGGTGTCCGTCTTTGAATTCTTATTTTTCCGATAACATGTTTTGGGGTTGGATGATATGCATTACTATCAGTGTTAAAAATATCTTATTTCACAATTTTTGTTATGATTACATGTATCATTTCTGCTATATCTGTTATAATTACAAGGTAACCACTTTTGGAGGTATGTATGTCACATACGATGGCGATTGAATATGTAATAAGAAACAGCGAAGGTGAAGAGGTGGCCAGATTTCAGGATCCGTCCGAAGCCCGGCGGTATGATCGGGTGCTTACGGCAGCGGAGCAGCTTTTTGATATGTTCCGGGGGATTCCGGCTCTGTCCGGGGTTGAAGATTCCGTTATGGACGAGGTGTCCTTTCAGATAGCCAAAAGAAGCGGGGACGTTATCCCCATTCTCAGCAAAATCGGCCGGGAGAAGACTCCGCAGCTTCGGAATGAACGGAAGGGCGGGGAACCTGCGGTTCCCGACCGGGAAGAGACTGACGGGAGTGTCAGAACTCCTGCCAGGGAATCAAGGAAAAAGGTGGCCTGAGTTTCTGCTTTAATGAGATGAGCCGGAGAGACAGCGGAAGCGGAGTTCTGTCCGGCATGAAGGCATCAGGATGCGGCACGGTGATTGCCGCTTTTTGTTTTTGGACCGTGAGAATTTGCGCCCCGGGGATCGAATTATTGATAGAGCGGGTTTTCGGGAGTAGAATCCCGGAATCTTTTGATATTTCATGATTCCTACAGGTTGCAAAATGTCACCCAGAAAATTCAATGTCTACGGTTATACCCCGGAGAATCTGGCCGATGCCAGAAAATTTGAGACAAAAAAATCTGGAGAGATAATCTATATTGTCTGCCCTCATTGCAATAAAAAGGTTGATTCGCTTCCTGCGAGTTCCGAGCATGTAAATCCGAGTTTCCCGGGGAATGCCCCTGCCAGAGATTTTTCCGAAGAGATAACCAGAAGGCCTGGAGCCGAGCTTAAATGCTGTCCGCACTGCGGCGGAGTTTTTCTGGATCCCCGGTTTCGCGAAGCTGCCATCGGAGGCCTGAAAATGCAGAAAAACTCCAGTTTTATTGCCAAACTGGCAATTCTGACAGTAGTTACTGCCGGACTGGGCGGTTATGCCTTCACTTCCTATCCCTCAAATTTTTCTTTTGTCGGGATTGACGACGTTGGCTGGCTCAGTATGAGAGTCCTGCCAGTGCTTTTGATGGTGGCGATCATGCTGGGGGCGGGAATTTACTATATCAGGAAAGAAGGACTCTATAGTTCCCGCAACGAACTTCGGAACTCCGGGGCCCGTCTTAAGAATCCCGACTATCTCCGGGCCCTTCAGAGACTCGGACGTCCTCTGCCGGTAAAGTATTGCAACCTGATAAACGGCAATCCCGACGAAAACAGGATTTACCGGGTGTTTTCCGGAAGCTGCGAATTCTGCGGCTGTTTGCTGAAGGTTCCGGAAATGTGCTGCCACTTCGGAAGTCCGATTGCCACCTGTCCGCAATGCCGGATGACAACCTATGATGAACGGCTGTGCGAACTGGCCGCCTATCCTCCGGAAATGCGGCAGGATAAATTCCGCACGGTTGTCGGCGGTATCGGATATGCCGCTACATCGGAAACAAAAAAAGCCTTTATATTCGGTATTGCAGCCGTTCTGGGATTTCTGGTTATGGGAATCCTGGTCTATTTCATCTTTTTGGTTCCGGAGGCTCCGGGACTGTTCGGATACTCTGCCGTTTTTCCCGGAAAGCTGCGGTTCCTTCTTCTGGTTGTTTCCGGCCTGGTAGTGTTTATCGGGGGGTACGGGTGTTTTCAGGCACTGTCCCGGATTGTCAGATTCCGGAAATTCGCTCATGGCACTTTTGAGAGCGAGTTAAGGGAGTCCGAGAGACGTCTTCGGGATCCGGATTACGCCGCAAAGGTAAAGGAGGCTATCAGCCTTTAGGATGCTGAAATATAGCTTTTGTAACTCGGGAAGGTTTTTCCGGCAGATCTGATAATTTCCGAATCAGCCTCGGGACCTGCCGTTATGAAGAGCATTGAACCGGCGGGGTTCAGGGGAAGAATTCCGGAGTTTTTTTGCTTTGCGATTTTTACAGGATGCAGGATGTACTCCAGAAATATTTATGTCTGCGGTTATTCTCCGGACAAACTGGCAAATGCCAGAATATGTGAAACCGAATATTCAGGCATATATGAATTAATCCTTTGCCCTCATTGCGGGGAAAAGCAGGATCGGATTGTGCGTCCGGAACATAAAATTCTGAACAGGATTTTGTCCGATGAGAGGATAAGAATGACCGGAACCGAACGTAAATGCTGTCCTCACTGCGGCGGAGTTTTTCTGGATTCAGGGAGACATGAATATATCCTCTGCCCTCATTGCGGGAAAAAGCAGAACCGGATTGTGCGTCCGGAGCATGCAATTCTGAACAGGTTTTTGTCCGATGAGAGGAAAAAAATGACCGGAAGCGAGCTTAAATGCTGTCCTTCCTGTGGCGGTGTTTTTCTGGATCCCCGGTTCAGAGAGAAGGCGATCGGAGGTGGTTACGGACGGAAAAAGAGAGTTTCCGAAACACATCGCGGTATTCTGCTCAGATCGCTGATGGTGCCGATACTTTTCATCAGCTTTTATTCAGTTTTCAGTAAGGATTTTATTCAAACGGTTCTGAGGAACGGACTCTATGCGGGACTGGAGCTTGATATAGTGCTTTTTACATCGGCAGTTATGATGGCAGCTGCTTACTGGCACCTGAAAAAGAAAATGGTTGGTGATAATTTGCCTGACAATGAACTGGACAGTTCCAGAACCAGACTTAAAAATCCCGACTATCTCAGAGCTCTTGAGAGACTTGGGCGGGGGTTACCGGTCAGGTACCTTAACGAAATTAACGCCATGCCCGACGACAGAAGGATTTTTCGGGTGCTGTCAGGTCAATGCGAATACTGCGGCTTTCTTCTGACGGATTCGGCAGCACGGCACCGTTTCGGAAGATCCGTTACCGTCTGTCCGCAATGCCGGATGCCTGTCTATGATAATCGGGTGTGTGAGCTTGCCGCCTATCCTCCCGCGATGCGGCATAAAAAATATGACGACATTGCCCGTGATATTAAATCTCAGTTGGCTTCGGAAAGAATATTTTCCTTTAAATTTGGAATTGCGGCCTCTGCGGTGGTTCTGGTTTTGGGAATTCTGATGTTTTTGACGCCTTTTGTTCTTCAGGTTCCGGAATGGCTGAGTCATTTGCTATCAGAAATTTCTGCTTTTCCGCTGTTATTCGGAGGAATAGGATGTTATGTTTTCCTGCTGGAGTATGTCAGATACCGGCAAATGAACTGCGGGGTTTTTGAAAGGGAGCTTATGGAGTCCGAGAGGCGGCTTCGGGATTCCGATTATGCCTGGAAAGCGAGAAAAGCCGTCAGTTTTTATGAAAGCGATGAGAGCAGTTATTTAAAGGGAAAAGATCCGGAACGGCATATTTAAAGCGTTTTCTGCCTGTGATTCGTTGCGGACGGCGATTTACAGCCCCTGAAGACGGTCATAATATGTGATATTGATCATACTTGCAAATGTAGTAAAATATGCGCAGTTTCAGGAGGCAGAATATGACCGAGATCAGCAAAGAGGCGGAGCTTGTCCGTTCGGCTCTGATAAAAGCAGGGCTGGAGACTCCTCTCACCAGGGTTGACATGAACAGCGATCAGCAGAAGGAGCAGATTGCCGGGCATTTCAGGTCCGTCATGCAGATTCTGGGACTGGATCTTTCTGACGATTCCCTGGAAAAAACTCCCGAGCGGATAGCAAGAATGTACGTGGACGAGATTTTTTCCGGCCTGGATTACTCGAATTTTCCGAAAATCACCGTTATCGAAAACAAAATGCATGTGGATGAAATGGTAAAGGTCCGGGATATCACCATGACCAGCACCTGCGAGCACCATTTTGTTACCATTGACGGACATGCCAAGGTGGCGTACATGCCCAACAGGAAGGTTATCGGGCTTTCCAAGATCAACCGCATCGTGAAGTTTTTTGCGAGGCGACCGCAGGTTCAGGAACGGCTTACGAGGCAGATTCTGGTGGCGTTGCAGACTCTGCTGGAAACCGAAAATGTGGCGGTTTCCATAACGGCAACCCATTACTGCGTCAAAGCACGTGGTGTTGAGGATCCTACCAGCGCCACCACCACCACGGCCCTGGGAGGCTTCTTCAAGAAGAACCCGGCATCAAGACATGAATTTCTTACCGATGATTAAGGGCTTTTGGGGAGGCGGTGTCAGAACCGCCTTTACTTTTATGGCATTTCTGCTGGCCTTTTCAGGAATAGCTTTTCTTGCCGTTTACTACTTCTATGTGCTGTCGCTGTACCGGGAACGCGATGTCTCGGAAGCCTATGAGGATTATTTCATCAGCCGGAAAATCCGTTTCTGGAATCGCTATCAGAATCTTTATGTGATACCGGGGCGCATCTACAGCACAGTTTCCGAGCGGCCGTCGTTTTTCGGGAGGGAGAATGTCTTTCCTCCGGAGAAGGACAGCGACGGACTTGAGATTCGGGATCTGGTGCCGCTTCGTTTCAAGCTCTATTCCTGCAGCGAGAGCTATTCCCTGAAGATCCGGGTTTTTAACGACCGTCCGGGACATCTGGATCTTCTGGCCGGAAAACAGTCCTACGAATCAGTCCTGGAAATCCCGGGAGTTAACGAGGTGCTGTTTCCCGTGCCGGCTGAGGAACTGTCCTGCGTTCCGGGAGATACCCTGGAGCTGTTCCTGAGGACACAGCATCCGGTAAAGGTGTTAAGTGTGGGGTTTGTAAGATGAATAACAATAATGACGATTATACGGTTTCCATGCTGATTCCCGTTTATAACGAGGAAGCCACCATCACCAGGTTTTACGAGGAGGTTTCCCGGGTGACGGAGCCGGTCGGGGAGCATCTGGAGTTTGTTTTCATAAACGACGGCAGCACCGACAACAGCGTTGCCATTATCAGGGAGCTTATAAAAAGGGATTCCCGGGTGGCACTTATTAATTTTTCCAGGAACTTCGGCAAGGAATCGGCCATGACCGCAGGGCTTCGCAGTGTAAAAAGCGCTGCCGTGATCCCCATTGACGTGGATCTTCAGGATCCCCCGGAGCTGATTCTGACCTTTATCAGAGAATGGCGGGAGCACGGCTATCATACGGTGTACGGGATTCGGGCCGACAGAACACGGGATTCCTTCATGAAGAGGCTCACAGCCGGCTGGTTTTACCGGATCTTCAATATGCTGAGCGCCCGGGTTAAGCTTCCTGAAAATGTCGGCGATTTCCGGCTTATTGACAGGAAGGTTATCGATGCCATCAAGGATCTGCCGGAACGCGATCGTTTTATGAAGGGCATCTTCGCCTGGGCCGGTTTTTCCAGTCATGGTGTTCCTTATGAAAGACCGGCCAGATCCGGCGGCAGCTCCAAGTTCAATTACTGGAAGCTCTGGAATTTTGCCCTGGACGGGATATTCAGCTTTTCATCGGCGCCGCTCAGGATCTGGAGCTATCTCGGCGGTTTTCTGGGGATGATCAGCGCCATTTACATGATCTACATCATTTCCAAAACCATTTTTCTGGGAGTGGACACCCCGGGATATGCTTCCACTATGGCGGTGATTCTTTTTTTGGGATCGGTACAGCTTATCTCCATCGGAGTTCTTGGCGAATATATCGGCCGGATATTCATGGAAGTGAAAAGGCGTCCGGTTTATGTGATAAACGAAATTGAGGGCGGCCGTACCGGGACCGGATTTATCAAATCCGGAACTGACGGAGCCGCAGGAGAGTCCGGAAATCGGAAGGACTGATTCCGGAAGCAGTGCGTTATTAATGAAACTGTTTAACGTACTTCTGAGAAACTGTTTAATTTGAAAAAGGGTGCTTAAAATTGCTGTTTCAATTATCTGAAAGCTCCTCCTTCGGCATGGCGGAGTTTTTCCGGATTATCAGATTTGTCATGGTTGGAGGACTGGCGACGCTTACCGATCTTGCGGTCAGCTTTCTTTTGGTTTCTGTTGCCGGTTCCGCAGCCCTGGCCGGATTTCTGGCGTTCGCAGGAATTCCCGAAGCCGTGACATTGCGGCACTTCGAGGAAATTGTCACGGTACTGGCTTTTCTTGCAGCCTTCGGGGTTTCATATTACGGACATACGTCAGTGACCTTCCATGCCGCCAGGTCTCTGGCGGTGCTCCTGAAAATGCTGCTGGTGTCAGCCGGTGCCATGCTGCTCCGGGCGGTTTCCGTTTATGTGATAAAGCAGCTTCTGGGCTGGGGAGAGTCCGGAGCTCCGGTGTATGGGATCAATGCCGGACTACTGGAGTTCTCCATAAGCGCCTCCTATATTCCGCTTCTGGCATCCATGGTGCTGGTCACTGCCGTGAGCTATTTTCTTTTCAGGTATTGGGTATTTCGGTCATGACTGCCGCGGCTGAGAATTCCGAAAGCACCCTTGCGGGGAAGCCCCTGCCGGAGAATGGCGGATTTTCCGCTCCCGAAGGAAAAAATTTTGGATCCCGGACCGCAAAGGTTCTGAAAGTCATGGGGAAGGCGCTTCTGCTCTTTCTGGCAACAAGACTGGCTCTGTACCTCCTGGCATATCTCAGCGTGGTGATATATCCCGGAGAGGTTCAGATGGTTTCCGGAAAGCCCTTTGAATCTCCCGGGGCCGTGGCCGATGACGTCATGAACATGTTCTGCCAGTTTGACTGCAAATGGTTCATGTCCATCGCCATTTCCGGTTACGAAGCCTATCCCAGTCATCTGACCACCGGTCATGCCGCAAACTGGGCCTTTCTGCCCATGTATCCGCTTCTGGGGCGTTATCTTTCGGATTTTACCGGGGGAAATATCCTTCCGGCGTTTTACCTGATATCCGGCATTTCATGCTATATCGGGCTTTTGCTTTGGATATACCTTCTTAAAATGTTCCGGCTTTCGTATGAAACACGGCTGGCCGGAGCTTTTTTCTACTGCGTGCTTCCCTACAGCGTGTATTTTATCGCCCCCTACACCGAAAGCCTGTTTATGATGTTCACCATCGCGGCCTTTATTCTGGCCATGAAGGAACGCTATCTCGGCGCTGCGCTCTGTGCCATGGCAATGGTGGCCACCAAGAATATCGGGGTGATGTTTGTTTTTCCGCTGGCCATTCTGTTCTGGCAGCATAACGGCTTTCGGGCATTTTTTAAATTCAGAAGCCTGAAAACTGCCGTATTCTGGCTTTCCTTCATGCTGGTGCCGCTTCCCATGTTTGTTTTTCAGAACTGGCTCTGGTACAGTACCGGGGATGCTCTGGCCTTCAAGAACATTCAGCTGGCCTGGGGGCGCATGATGGGGAATCCCTTCATGCACATGCTGGAGGGGTTCGGAACCGGCGGCTACAAGGCTTATTTTGCGGCATTTTTTGCGGGATGCTTTATTCCCATTGCGTATCTTTTATTCAGGAAGCGCTATGCCGAGGGTTTTTTTCTGCTTTTGGGGGCTCTCGTTCCCGTATCCACCGGCGTCAACGCCATTCCCCGCTATATGTTCGGCATGATGCCCATGCTTTTGGCCTTCACGCTGATGGCGGAGGGGCGGCCGTGGTTTCGGGATCTGCTTCTGACAATATCCGGAATGCTGGCCGTGTTTATTTCAATAGCCTGGGTGCACGGGGAATTTTTTACCGTCTGAAACAACAGCAGTCCCTTTTCGGAAAACTGCGGAACATTACTGGAGATATACCATGCGTCTTGCCCTGGGGGTTGAATATAACGGACTTGGCTATAACGGTTTTCAGGTGCAGCCTGACAGACCCTCCATACAGGGAGAGCTGGAAAAGGCAATAAGTTCCGTGGCCGATGCTCCGGTTCATATCGTCTGCGCCGGGAGAACCGATGCCGGAGTGCATGCCACCGGACAGGTGATCAGCTTTGATTCTCCCAATGAACGGCCTCTCAGTGCCTGGACCCGCGGGGTGAATGCCCGGCTTCCGGATGATATTGTCATTACCTGGGGAAAAGAGGTTTCCGAAGGCTTCAGCGCCCGCTTCAGTGCCTTTGCCCGCCGTTACCGCTATATTATTTCCAACAGTTCCTCCAGACCGGCCGTGGGGAAGGGGCTGGTGAGCCACTGCTACCGGAGCCGGCTGGACGAGGCGGCCATGAATGAGGCCGCACATTGTCTTCTGGGGGAAAACGATTTTTCCACCTTTCGAGGTGCGGGGTGTCAGAGTCTTTCTCCCATGAGGAATGTTTCTGATATCGCGGTGCTGCGCCGGGGCAGCTTTGTGGTGCTGGACATTACGGCCAACGCCTTTCTGCTGCACATGGTACGGAATATTGCCGGTTCACTTATGGAAATCGGGCTGGGGCATCAGCCGGTTTCCTGGATGAAGGAAATTTTTGAGGGGCGGGATCGCCGTCTTGCGGGGCCCACAGCTCCTCCGGACGGACTTTATCTTGTGGACGTGTCCTATCCGGATCTGTACGGCATCCCGGCAAGAACGGAGCTGGGGCCCTTGTTCTGGGAATAACGGTACCGAACCGGCCCGGGGATGCTCCGTAACGAAAATAATTATCATTAGTTTTTTCCGGCCGGTGCTCTATAATCACCGGATGATTGTGATATTCCTGAGACAGAAGGTGTCAGGTTTGATGCGGGAAATGGCATTTTAAGGCAATAAGCCGTTTCGCTGACGGAAATGCGGATCCTTCCCGGATTTTAATAACAGTTTTCGATAAAGGACAGAAGTCATGTGGGACTATTCTGAAAAGGTAAAGGATCATTTTTTTCATCCCAGAAACGCCAAAATCGTCGAGGGCGCCAATGCCGTGGGGGATGTGGGATCCATTGTCTGCGGCGATGCGCTCCGGCTGATGCTTAAAATTAATCCCGAAACCGAGGTGATTGAGGATGCCGGGTTCCAGACATTCGGATGCGGCAGCGCCATTGCTTCCTCCTCGGCCCTTACAGAAATGATTAAGGGGATGAAGCTGGAGGATGCCCTGAAGATTACCAACAAGGATATTGCGGACTATCTTGACGGTCTTCCTCCGGAAAAGATGCACTGCTCGGTAATGGGCCGTGAGGCTTTGGACGCCGCAGCCGCCAATTACCGCGGCGAATCCTATGAAAGTGCCCATGCCGATTCACCTCTGGTCTGCAAATGCTTCGGAGTTGATGAGGCTCATATTGTGCGGGCCATAAGGGAAAACCACCTCACCACCGTGCAGGATGTCACCAACTACACCAAGGCCGGCGGTGCCTGCGGATCCTGTCATGAGAAGATCGAGGAGATAATTGAACGGACTCTTCGGGAAATGGCCAATGACGAGGCCGCTTCTGCCGAAAAGGATCGGAGCCGGACCGGTGAAGCTTCCGAAAAGGCTGTTCCGGAGACTCCCCGCGAGCTCAGTGCTGCCGAAAGGATCAAGGCCGAGGCCGACGCCGAGATTCGGGCTCTTGAAGAGCAGATGCAGCGGGTGCGCGAGGAAGCCCAGGCTAAAATTGCCAGGGCTCAGGAGGAGGCCCGGCGTCGCGACGAACAGCTGAGAGCCGCAAAGGAGGAAGAACTCCGGAAGGCAGCAGAGGTCAGCGAGACCGCCGATGAAGGCCCGGTCAATGAGAACGTGCCTTTCTATGCCGAGGTGGTCCGGGTCATCAATGACATGAAGGTGGCCCTGGCTCAGGACGGCGGCAGCGTGGAGCTCAAAAAGGTAACCTCCGAGAAGGTTTATGTGGAGCTTTCCGGTTCCTGCGTGGGATGCATGATGACCGACATGACACTGTCCTGGATACAGCAGCAGATTATGGAGGCGGTGGGACATTATGTGCAGGTGATCAATACCGCTGCTCCCGCACCGCTGTTCCCCGAGTAGCGGAGGGCCCTGATTCATATGCAGTGCCGTTTTCGGAATGTTTTTTCGAAACGGCAGTTTTCCCATCTCGTTTTTTTAATACCGGAACTCCGGCCCGGAACAGTTTCCCTGCCGGTTTCGGTGTCGCGCGGAGCATAAAATGACAACTGAAAAGAAGCGTGTATACCTGGACAACAACGCCACCACCAGAACCGATCCCCTGGTATATCAGTCCATGATCCCGTTTTTCACCGAGTTTTACGGCAACCCCAGTTCCATGCACGATTTCGGGACTCCGGTCCGGGAGGCCATGGAGGAAGCCCGGCACAAGGTGGCGCAGTTTATCGGGGCAGAGCATGATGATGAAATAATTTTTACCGGGTGCGCCACGGAATCAGACAATACCGCTCTCGAAAGTGCCGTGCTTGCCAATCCGGATCGTCCGGAAATAATCACCACTGCGGTGGAGCATCCGGCCGTCATGCAGACATGTGCCCGCATGGAAAAGCGAGGCATTCGGGTGCATTACCTTCATGTTGACGGACACGGCAGACTGGATTTGGACGAGTACCGCTCCCTGTTGTCCGATCGGGTGGCCATTGTTTCCGTAATGTGGGCCAACAATGAAACCGGCAACATCTATCCGGTAAAGGAGATGGCGGAAATGGCCCGGGAGCACGGCATTCAGTTTCATACCGATGCGGTGCAGGCCATGGGAAAGATTCCGGTGAATGTCGGGGACAGCTGTATCGACATGCTGAGCTTTTCCGGACACAAGCTTCATGCTCCCAAGGGCGTCGGAGTGCTGTACCTGAGACGGAATACCCGTTTCCGTCCCTTCATGAAGGGCGGTCATCAGGAAAAGGGCCGCCGCGCCGGTACCGAAAACACCCCGTATATTGTGGGACTTGGCACGGCCTGCGATCTGGCAGCGTTGCACCTTCCGGAGGTCGATGTCAGAATCCGGGAGCTTCGGGATCGCCTGCAGTTCGGGATTCTCCGGGAGGTGCCAAACTGTTTTGTTACCGGAGATATCGAGAACCGCACCGCCAATACCGTGAATATCGCCTTCGAATATGTGGAGGGTGAGGCAATTCTGCTCAAGTTCAACGAACTGGGAATTGCCGCTTCCACCGGCAGTGCCTGCTCTTCGGGATCCCTGGAGCCGAGCTACGTGATGCGGGCCATGAACATTCCGTTTACCGCCGCTCACGGAACGGTGCGCTTCAGCCTGAGCCGCTTCACTACCGAAGAGGAAGTGGATTATGTTGTCGAAAAGGTCCCGGAGGTGATTCGGGAGCTCCGGGAGTATTCCCCGTACTGGAAGCAGGGCAAGCCGGCGATGAGCACCTTTGATCCGGAGTACAAGGGCAGTCTCGGAAAGAACAGCTGAAACCCCGGTTCCTTTTTTTCGAAAAATCAGGACAGATCCAGGTCCCCGGGAGGTTCGCCTTCGCGGGGACTTGCCGTTTTTAACCGTTTCAGGGACAAATTCGGGAAAATTTTCGGGAAAAATATCTGAACAGCCGTTATAATTTTTATAGGATGAGTTTTTCTATTTCCGGGGAAATCCGGGAGTACTTTTTCTTCGGAAGGCTTTTTTGCAATGTCTGAAATATCCGCGATTTTTGAAAAGGGCGGTCCTTTGGGAAGTGTACCGGGCTATCGGGTCAGACCGGGACAGGTAAGCATGGCGGAGGCCGTGGCGGAAGCCATTTCCCGGAGCCGAAACCTTATTGCCGAGGCCGGAACCGGTACCGGAAAGACCTTCGGCTACCTGGTGCCGATTCTGAAAAAACGCTGCCGGGCCATTATCAGCACGGAGGCCAAGAATCTGCAGAACCAGATTTCCGAGAAGGATCTCCCTGAACTGCTCCGGAAGATGGGGCTCTCCGATCAGGTCTCAGTGGTTCTCTGGAAGGGGAAAAACAATTATATCTGCCTGGATGCCCTGGAAAGAGCCATGAAGCGGGCCGACCGCAGCACGGGGAAAGGATCCGGTGCGGACGATATGGCCCTTCTGAAGGAAAAAAAGTCTCGCATCATGGAATTCATCAGGAATCCGGGAAACGGCGAGATTTCCGATTTTGAGAAGGTTACCGGAATCTCGAATTCCCGGCTTTTGTCCCGGCTGGCCATAGATCCCGAACGCTGTGTCGATTCCTGCGATACCTGCTATCACAAGAAGGTTCATGCCATGGCCCAGGAAGCGGAAATCGTTATTGTCAACCATTCCCTGCTCTGCTACGGGGCCTTTATTGAGGACTATCTTCCCAATGCTCAGGTGGTGGTTATCGATGAGGCTCATAAATTTCCTGACTGCATAAAGCAGTGTTATTCCACCAGATTCAGCAGTCTGAAGTTCCTGAAAACCATGAACATTGTGCGGGAGCAGATCAATGAGGCTCTCGGAGGAGACTCCGCGCTGGAAAAGCTTGAGGAAAAATCACGGAAACGTCCCGGCAAAAAGGGAGACGGTTCGGTGGACATATTTCGGGAGCGGGCGCTTGCTCCCTATATCGAATCCATTATTGATATCAGGCAGTCTCTTAAGGAGCTGGAGGACTGTCTGCCCGGTTTTTGCGAAGTTTTGCGGAGCCGCTACACCGATCCGGACAATGACTACACCCTAAAGCCGGAATATCGGGGACAGGAACGGGATCTTCCGGTGGTTTTCAGTAACGGAAAGTATTCCCAGGATGAAAACAAATGCTCGGAAAGCGCCTTTCTCGAGGAACTCGAAGATCCGGTCGGCAGCTTCTATCCGGTGCTCAAGAGTTTTATCGAGCTTATTAATCGGACAGCCATCAAAATGTCGAATCTTACCGTGCAGATTCGAAACGCCATGACCGGACCGGACGGGAAGCATGATGAATCCCTGAATGATCTGTCATTGCGTATGGAGCGCTGCTGTGAGCTTCTTTTGAACTATGAGTCCGAGCTTAAGGAGAAAATTTTTCCGGAGCTTTCAGCGGATCCGGATGAAGAGAATCCGTTTGATTCCGAACACTATTATCGGAGTTATATCCGTTCCCCGGGATTTTTTGAGATCTCCTGCACTCCCTACAATCCCGCCCGGGAGTTCCGGGATTTCTTTCTGGAATCCAAAATCAACCTCAGTCGGGCCAGCTATGTTTTTACCAGCGCCACCATTTCCACCGGAGGCATGTCTTCCTTTGACGGGATTTCCGAATCGGGATCCTACAATTATTTCGCGGATTTCATGATGCGGCTGGGACTTGACAATGATTCCACGGATGTTATCCAGATTGCCAGTCCCTTCAACTATTACCGGAACAGCCTGCTCTGCATTCCCGAGTCCCTGAATTCCCTGAGAAAATCCGTGTCGGGCGCTCTTCGGCCGGACGCGGTGCTTGAAATGCTGGCAGAAGCCATTAACATCACTCCCGGCGGCATTTTCATTCTCTGTACCTCCTATGCTTCGGTGAGCAACTACTACGCCGCGCTGCTGCAACTTATCAAAACCCGCAAAATCAGGCCGCGTCTGGTCATGTACCAGGGAGATGATTCTCTCGGCAAGGAGCAGATGACTGTCAGATTCCGCCAGGACGGAAGAGCGGTGCTTATCGGAACCAAATCCTTCTGGGAGGGCGTGGACATGCCGGGAAAGGATCTTTCCATGGTGATTATCGATAAAATTCCCTTCCCTCAGATGACCATTGATCTCAAGGCCGAAAGGAGGTACTGCGAGACCCATCGCAATATTTCCGGAAAGTACGGGATTTTCGAGATGGTTGACATGCCCCGGGCCATCATTGACCTGAAACAGGGGGTGGGCCGGCTTATTCGCAAGGAAAATGATGTCGGGGTTACGGTTATCTGCAGTCCGGCTCTGACCGACGGAGGCAGAAAGCAGTACCGGGATGACATTCTGGAATCCCTGCCGCCCATGTATTTTGACAGCGATATCGGGGTGATTCCGGAATTCTGGAACTGGCACCGGAAGCATGATGCCGGTGATTCCGCCCGGTGATTTCGGGCACGGTTTTTTTGCCGTCGCTAACGGGCTATAATAGGCACTGTGAGTTTTTGTCGGGATTTTTTTATGACCAGAATACTTGCGGTGGATACTTCCACCGAGGCCTGCTCGGCTGCTCTTTACGATGACGGCAGGATATTTTGCGAGAAGGAGGTGGCTCCCCAGGGGCACACCCGTCTCCTGCTCCCCATGATAGAACGGCTTCTAAAAATTCAGGGGCTCAGTCTTCAGGATTTGGACTGTCTGGCTGCAGGAAGGGGGCCGGGATCCTTTACCGGGGTGCGCATCGGAGTCAGCATGGCCCAGGGATTGGCCTTCGGTGCCGGAAAGCCCCTTGTCGGGATAAGCGATCTTGAGGTTCTGGCTTTTACGGCGTTTAACGACACTGCTTCCGGAAAGGCAGTGGCGGCCATAGATGCCAGAATGGGGGAGGTTTACATCGGAGTCTACGAAAGGGATTCCCGGGGCTTCCCGGTTCTTCTGGGAGAAGAGCGGGTACTGGCTCCGGAGAAAGCGCTGGCCGCTGTCAGAGAGCTTATCGGGGACGACGAAGTTCCGGCCGTTATCGGAACCGGCTTCGGGGCTTATCCTGAAATGGTCGGGGCTCTTAATGGTGTCAGAACCGGCGAGAGTCTTCCCTGGGCGGACAGCCTGGTGCGTCTGGCGCTCCGGGACTGGGAGCTCTCCCTGGCCCAGCCTCCGGAGGAGGTGCTTCCTGTTTATATTCGGGATCAGGTTACCTGGAAAAAAATCAGCGATCAGGAGCGGGAACGTCAGAGCAGGAAGGTATAGCTGATACCGGAAGCGTTTTTAAACCCCGGAAGAAGTTTTTTTACATTGCCTGTGATATTCTTCAGGAAAACGTAAAAACTCCGGAGCCGCCGGTCATCCGAGACCTGGCGTGACATGACGGGGGTGGCGGAATCAGGGGGCAGGAAAACTCCGGCTGTGATTCCGGCCTGACAATAACAACAGTCCGGGACATCTGAAAGCGTTGGTTGAATTCTTCTAACCGGGAGGAAGGAGCATGTCAAGACAGGATCATGCTTTAAGTGTGGCCGTTATCGGCGCCGGGGTCAGAGCACGGAACATGATCCGGGTTTACAGGATGCTGGGGCGTCCCGTAACCGGGGTGTTCAGCAGAACCAGGGCCAATACCTACAAAATGGTGGAGGAACTGGGACTCTACGGAGTTACCACTGTGTATGAAAATCTTGCCAATCTTCTGGAGCATGATGTGGCTCCCTATATCTATATTGCCTCCCCCAACAGCACTCATGCCTCTTTTTCCATGGAGGCGATTTTTCACGGGAGGCATGTGCTTACCGAGAATCTGATGGCAGAAAACGTGAGAGAGCTGGCGGCCATTGAGGATGCTCTCCGGCAGGAGCCCCGGGTTTTTATGGAGGCCAACACCGCTCTTTCCTCCCCGGTTTTAAAGCGCCTGAGACAGTATGTGGATTCCGGCAGGGAATATCCCGAACTTGGCAAGTTCGGGATGCTGGCCATTACCTACAGCTCCTCCCGGGAAAAGCCCCAGAGCGAGCTGGGATTTCTGAAGAGCGAAGGCTGCTATCCTATCGGAGCGGCAGTGCGGCTTCAGGGAACCCGGGTGGATACGGTGGTATCAGACATGGATTTCGATGCCGGGTGGCACGATTCCCGGGGGGCCTGCACCCTCAGCAATGAAGCCGGCGTCAAAGCCTGTCTGTCCATGTCTTTTGCGGACAGACTGCCCTCCAACGTGGTGCTTTCCTTCAGTAATGGCTTTATTGTGGTGGAGGATTTTCCGACAGCTCTTCATTATGATGTTTATCATAACGGGGACAAAACCCGGGTGGATCTCACGGAGGAAATACTTCGGGAGTATGAGCTTTCTCCGGAGATTTTTAAAAGTCCGCTGGATATCTCCCTGGCAGTGGAAATTCTGGATTTCGAGGCGGCGGTGGCTGCCGGCGAACCGGTTCGATCCGGTCAGGAGGAATTCACGAATTACCAGGAATCCCTGGCAGTGTTTCGCCTTATTTATGAGATTTTGGCTCACATGTCTGTTTACCGGGATGTCTGAATGACTGCCGGAGATGCGGGCTGATGAGACCCGGATGGAAAAAACGCAATGTTCTGTTTTCAGCTGGATGATATTTGCTATGCCGCGTTCCGGGGCGCGGGGCTTCGGGGAATCGGGAGTCCGGTTTCCCCGGAGGACTGCGCCGCTTTTCAGAAGGAGCTTGCCTCCGGAATTCCCATGATGCTCCGGCGGCGGCTTCTTCCTGCCGGAAGACTGGCCGTGGGCTCCGGAGTCAGGCTTTTAGGACTTTGGCCGGACATTTCCAGGATTATTTTTGCATCCAGAACCGGAGAAAGCGTGCGCTGTTTTCGGATGCTCCGGGAGGTTTTTGCCGGAAACGGCATTTCCCCCATGGATTTCGCATCCTCCGTTCATAACAGCAATGCCGGGGTGCTGTCCATTATCCGGGGATATCAGGGGGAAATTTCCGCAGTTGCCGGAGCGGAGAGCACTCTTGCTGCGGCCTTTACCGAGGCCCGGGCGGCTTTATGTTCCCGTCCGGATGTGAAAAGAATCCTGCTCGCGGTTTCCGAGGAAAGTCTGGAGGGGAGCCGGGAGATTCTTGCCGGGCCGGCGGATTTCGGAGGCGAATATGCGCTGGCACTGGTGCTTTCCCGTTTCGAAAACGAGACGCTGGAAGCGACACTGCTGAATTCCCCGGAGGACGAGGCGGGAAAACGGTATCTCAGACGTTTTGAAGGGAAAACGCTTTTGTATTTCTCCCCGGAACGGGATGGGACTCTGTCCGGCCGGGAGCTGGGGGAGGCTCTTGCGGGCGAATCAGGATCTCCCGATGGGAAATAGTTTGTTGTTTGGAACTGTGCATAAATTATGTTTACAAGTTTGGTCTTAACAACTCAGGATATTGTGATATCATAATGGTAGTTTTGTTTACACGGTATCCCCTTATGAATATAGATGATGAATATAATTCGGATCTTAAAAAACTATTACCCAATCTCAATGAACAACAAAGACGTTTATTTTTAGCTTTTGAGGCCAAAAGATTAGGCTATGGAGGAGTCAGTAAAATA
>Ga0310695_10005025_pt1 | contig 23512 bp, 22 predicted proteins | sample RumenRJG_04DNA_FD_203882 | JGI IMG/M metagenome (GOLD analysis project Ga0310695, IMG submission 203882) | Bovine rumen microbial communities from Lethbridge, Alberta, Canada - RJG_04 (v2) (version 2) | ecosystem: Host-associated > Mammals > Digestive system > Stomach > Rumen | place: Canada...
GAAATCGAGTTCACCTGGCAGGACGGCGTGTTGACCCAGTTGGGCGACAAGTTCATCGGCCTGTGTGACGCCACGGCCGACTGGTTCTACATGGCCGACCAGCACATCGTCTATAGCCAGATGACCGACACGCCCATCATCATGCACGACGATGAGTACTACATCCAGAGTTACACGATGACCTACCTGTCTGACCCCACCGACCTGACCAAGACCAAGGATTGCATCGTGGACATCATCATCGACGGGGAGAACATCTACATGGGCAACCTCAACAACAATAACTACGACTCCTTCATCAAGGGCACGCTGGTTGACGGCAAGGCCACCTTCCCCACCCGCCAGTACTTGGGCGCTGATCCCTATTACAACGGTCACATCTACATGCTCACCGGCGACGCCTATGTTGACAGCGAGACTTATGGCACGCCAGTGTTCAACTACAACCTCAACGACGAGATTGTCTTCACCGTCGATGAGGATGCCCGCAACATCGTTGCCGAGTGGCCCGCGTCCATGATCACCAATGTGGGTCCCACGACGCTGTCGATCATCAGCGACTATGTGGCTCCGGGCCTGGTAGCGTTTGACGAGTTCCCCGCAACTCCCGCCATGCCCATCTTTACCGACGCCGACCTGTCGGTCAACAACTCGGCAGGCTGGAGCGTGCTGCACTTCACCATCCCCACCGAGGATACCGAGGGCTACAAGATGAATGAGAACAAGTTGTACTACAACATCATCCTCGACGATGAGGTATTCACCTTCGATCCCGAGACCTACATCGGCTTCACCAGCCCGATGACTGATATCCCCTACAAGTTTGAGGACAACGTCAACTTTGATATCTACATCGGCGGCAACGGCCGTCACACGGTTTATCTCTACACCACCGACTATGAGGTCGTGGGCGTCCAGAGCATCTACACCGCCGGTGGCGAGGTGAACCGCTCAGACATTGCCTATGTCACCAACCCCAACGCATCGGGCATCAACGAGGTTGCCAGTGGTGCAGAGGTTGTCGAGACCCGCTACTATGACCTGACTGGCCGCCAGTTGCCAACGGCTCCCGCCACGGGCCTGTTCCTGCAGCAATCCACCTACAGCAACGGCACCACCGCCACCATCAAGGTCGTGAAGTAATCCATCCCTCAAGACGAGACAATCATGAACAGGGGCCACGGCACTCGACGTGTCGCGGCCCCTGTTTTTCATTCTAATCCATAAAAATCACCGGATTATGCGCCAGGGGGAGTGGCAGCGCTATTGCAGTATCGGGTAAAAACACTACCTTTGCATGTCAGTGGTATAATTAAAGGAGAGAAGGCTATGATCAATTACTGGAAATGCAAGGACGGATTTGCCGAAATCAATCAGTGGAAGTCGGGATGCTGGATCAAGGTCACCAACCCGACCGACGACGAGTTGGCGATGCTGAAGGAACGCTTTGACGTGCCGATGGACTTCATCCACGATGCCGAGGACGTTGAGGAACGCCCGCGTGTCGATCACGATGCCGGCTGGATGCTGGTCATGGTGCGCGTGCCGTGCAAGAGCATCGACCAGGATGGCGAAACCGTGTTCACAACGGCCCCGCTGGCCATCCTGATACGCGACGACGTGTTCATCACCGTTTCCTACTATGACAATGAGGTGCTCGACGACTTCATCCAGTGGAGCGTCAGGCGCCGCATGAACGCCTGCAAGGGTCATGACCTGACACTCTCACTGATGCTATCGACCTCGGTGTGGTACCTCAAGTACCTCAAGCAGATGAACGCCATGATGAACGTCGCCGAGGAACGCATGGAGAAGAAAATGGACAACGACGAACTGATGCGCGCGATGGGCCTGGGCAAATTCCTCATCTATTTCATCACCTCGCTCAAGGGCAATGCCACCGTGCTGGCACGCATCAAGATGCGCCTGCGCTCACTGCCCCACGACGAGGACCTGCTCGAGGACGTCGAGATCGAGACCCAGCAGGCACTGGACACCGCCAGCATCTACAACGACATCCTCGACCGCCAGCAAGAGGCCTACTCCTCGGTCATCGGCAACAACCTGAACCGTATCATGAAGACCCTGACCGTGGTTACCATCCTGCTGATGATCCCCACCGTCATTGCCGGCTATTATGGCATGAACGTGCCCAATGGCATGGAGTCCCACCCCTGGGGATTCCCGTTGGCTCTTGCCATCTCGGTGGTGCTGATGGCCCTGTGCTACGCCTTCATCCGCCACAGCAAGTTCTTCAAGTGAATGCACATGGCAACGCGCGTCGAGGCTCAGACGTGTCTGTTGCGACCGAGAGTCGCACGCCCTCCTCGACGGCATCCTGCCAAAATTCAATTCCTGAATTATACCAGCAATTCTCCAGAGGCGACAATGGCACACTGGCCGCCCACCCATGAAATGCCATCTGTTCCCAGAATGGTAGCCACTACCGACGGGCGTTCCATGGCTTCGCCCTGCATGAACTGGCATTCCGCGTCGTGCTTGACAATATTGCGGCGGTACAGGTAATAGGTCAAAGCGGCGTTGGCCGTACCTGTCGCGGACTCCTCGGGCACGCCATAGAGCGGCGCGAAGTTGCGCACATGAGCCGTATAGCCGTCATCGGTCAGGGCAAAGGCGTGCACTCCCACCACGTTGAGTTCGCGGCTCAACTCGGTGAGGGCGTCCATATCGGGTTTCAGGGCATTCAGCGCTTCGACACTGCACACCGGCATGATGATGTCGGGCAAACCAGTCGAAATCACTTCGACGGGCATGTCGGGCCACTCCTTGGCCCTGCGTCCGGCCATGATCTCGTGCAGATAATCCTCATCGAGCAGCGGCACAATCACCTGCGGCTCGGCCATCTGCATCATCACGTGTCCGTTCACTTTCACCTGCAGATCGCCGGCCAGCGTGTGGTTGAGGCACACCGAGCCCTCGGCTATGAGGCCCTCACGGCGCAATAATCCAAAGGTGGCAATAGTCGCATGACCACACAGGTCAACCTCGCTGCATGGTGTGAAGTAACGCACGGTAAACTCCGACGGGCCGTTCTGCTGAACAAAGGCCGTCTCACTATATCTCAACTCGGCAGCCACCTGCTGCATAAGTTTTTCATCGGGGAAAGGTGTGTCTTGTCCCAGTAGCACGACACCAGCGGGATTACCGCCAAAAGGTGTGTCGGTAAATGCGTCAACTATATAATATTTCATAGTTCATCCTCATTTTCATGATTAAACAATAATTTTTACAGCCACAAATATATAAAACAAAAATGAAAAAAGCAAATAACTATCATTTTTTCTTCACATTGAGCAGGGCTAAAGGCGGTCCATCATACCCGAATCCATAAAAAAAGCGGCAACCCGTGAACGAATGATGATTCTCATACAGGTTGCCGCCTATGGTAAGTTGACAATCGAGGCCGCTTACTTCAGGGCAAAGGCCACGCCGCCGGCGCCCACCATCTCCTGATAGGCCAGCACGCCAGACTGTGACAATTCCACGGTCTTGTAACTGCCGTCACGCGTGAGCATGTCAACATGGGTGTCGTCCACAAAGGTGAACAACTTCACCTGCTCGCCATTGTTATCGAGAGACCAGGAGTTGTCCTGTGCGTCAAACACGAAGCGGGTCACCTGGTTGGTCTTCATGTTGGTGATGCTGTAGCCCTCGGCGTTACGGGCAACCAGGTACTGGGCATCCTTGCCATCAACCACCCGGGTCTCGTTCTGAGCGAGAGCGGGATTGGTACCCGACCAGAACTCAATCGAGTTGAGGATGAGCAAGTCGGCAGCAAAACTGAGTTCATACACAGGCAAGATCCACATGGCAACAAACACGAGTTCGTTCACAAACTTGTCGCCCACATGGTCGTTCCAATTCTTGACCTTGTTGAACAGGGCGAAACTGCCAATGCAAGACTGCATCATCATGGATGCGGACAGCGCCACTACAGTGGCAACGATTAAATGTTTCTTTCTCATAATCCTGAATGTGAATTGGTTGATTTCTTTATAATATATATAACTGCAAGCGACCTGGTTATATTATAACACGAGTGGATATTTTTAACGCTTGTAGTTCTTCTTGTAGTAGTCATAGCGGCCCAGCACCTTGACGACATAATCGACGGGCTCGGTACCGCGGCAATAGCCGTTGGAGCACACCGAGTCGTTATAGTACTCGGGATCCATCTTCCACAGCATCGCCTGCTCGACATTCTCGTCCCACACGCGAGGGTTGAGTTCAAACTTGCGGGCCAGCGCGATGGCGTCGGTCACATGGCCCGAACCGGCATTATAGGCCGCCAGTACAAACTTGATGCGGTCTCCCGCTCCCGTGCGTCCCCGCATGATGCCGTCGAGTTCCCTCAGTATCTTGGAAGCGACGCGGATGCTCACCTCGGGATTGAACAAGTCCCCCTCGGCGACGCCAAAGGACTTGGCCGTCTTGGGCATCACCTGCATGAGACCGCGCGCGCCCATCCACGAGGTGGCGTTGGGGTCAAATCCCGACTCGGAGTAGGCTATCGCGGCGAGCAGGCGCCAGTCCCATCCCATTTCCTGGGCATATTGCTTGAAGACTGGGTCATAGGGTGAAATGCCTCCCGGAGGGGTGACTGCCAGCGTATCGACCTTGACCGAATCGGGCTTAGGGCCGCGGTTCATCTCGAAGTAGTGCTTCAAGGCCTGCTTGGAATACTCCTGGGCGTTGACACTGGCGGCCCACAGGTTGATGCTGTCGGCCAGCCACTGGTCACGCTTGGCAACGGCCCATGACGAGCGTTGGGCAAATCCCACCCTCAACTGGATGTTGATGCTGTCATAGTAGGTGAGATTCATCTGGGCGATATCGCTGTCAACAATGGTGAAGGGGATTTCACGCCTGGAGACACGCTGAATGAGTTCGGTGGGCAATGCTGCCTCGCCTTCCACGGCATGGATGACAATGCCACCTCCCACCTCATTATCGAGATTGCGCAGCCTGGATTCATACTTGGACCCTTTCTCGACATACACGTCATGGCCGATCAACTGGGTCACATCGTGCAACAGGCCGGCGCCACTGTGCTGGACAAGCACCTGATAAGTCTCGTTGACGGCGCCACAATGCAGCACGCGTGCCTTATACTCGGCCGTAACCGGTATCTCACAAGCCAACACATCGACCGCCCTCTTCTTGAGCATATCGAGCAGAGCGGGCATGCTGCGCGCCACCTTGAAGCGCAGGGCGATGCCATGGGAGCGGGCGAAGTCGCAGATGCGGTCATAGTCATACCCCATGGTGTCTCCCTTGAGGATAAAAAATCCCGTTGGGCTATAGAGAGTGCCCACGGTGAGCGTGTCGGGCAAGTGATGTTCCTGAGGGGCAGCACTGCGTTGATTGCCGCAAGAAAAGACCATGGCCAGCAGCCACAGCGAAATCAGCATGGGTAGGAAATGACGCATGTCTCTCTTATTGGATATTGGTGACAATCAGTGACAGATAGATGAGAACCGCGGGGGACACGAGCAAGAGGCTGTCGATGCGGTCCAGAATGCCGCCATGGCCGGGCAGGATATTGCCTGAGTCCTTGACCCCGACGGTGCGCTTGATGAGCGATTCCACCAGGTCGCCGAAGGTAGCAAACACGGCAACCACCACGCTCAGGCCCACCCACGTCGCGAGTTCAGGCACCTGGAAAAACTCATCAAACCAGTAATAAGTCACATAGGCGCCAGCCACACTGGCAGCAATGCCCCCGATCACCCCTTCCCAGGACTTCTTGGGAGAAACGCGCTCAAACAGGCGGTGGCGGCCCAGCAGCATGCCGATGCAATAGGCACCGGTGTCATATAGCCAAATAAACATGAAGATGCCCAGCAACAGGCGTGGAGCCGTGATGCTCACGATACAGTTGAGCAGCGCCACGGGCAGGGCAATATACCCGAGGGCAAAGAATGACCTCTCGAGGCTGTGGACGGCATTTTGACGGGGACGGTACAGTTGCACGATGGTGCGCAGTATCAGGTAGGCGGCCACGGGCAGCAGCCACAGGGCGCGCGTCTGCATCGTGGCGCCCTCATAGTGCATGTAGAAAGCCACAAACAATCCTATACCTCCCAGCATGTCAATCACATTGACCAGCCACGACTGGGTGGCGTCATCCTTGGCCATAGTCACCATCTCGCCGATTCCCAGCACGATGAGCAACGGGAATACCAGCAGATACATCACCGGGGAATTATCCAGCAACAGGATCGCGGCGATAATGAGTGCTATATAACAGGCTCCCGAAAGGGCGCGTATCACAAAATTCTTCATGACGGAATTCGATATTTGGTGCAAATTTACAATTTTATCATGACATGGGCAACAGCAGGGCGCCACTTGTGGCCAAAAAACTCTAATGGCCGCCATCAATAAACTAAAAAAAAGGAACCTTCCCGCCATGAGGCACAGGAAGGTTCCTTTTTCAGTTTCTGCTGGAGAGGGGCGATTATTCTAGTTCAAAATCATCGACTCTAATCCTCTCGGCAACTCGACGTTATACTCATAGGCCCTTGCAAACTGCTTGAGGAACTCAATGGTCGCCTTCTTGGGACCCTTTACTGCTGCCATAACGTCACTGTCATTGTTGTTTGTCGAAGTAGTCATTTCATGCATAGGCAATCCTGTTTAAAATTATTACATTCTTATAACGCATGCCTAATGCATTATATTATACTGCACTCAAGTTTTAAGATTTTTTTTATTTTACTTGACATCACATGGCTATCCAGCGGCTTCAACTCTCGCTAAGTCGCCAAGCCGCTAAGTATTTAATATTAATTCACTTAACTAAATAATTCAATGATTATTAAGACGATTACAAGTCAGCATTCATGCTGACTTGTAATCAGAACAGGAATTTATAAATGCCTTAAAAATAATATCTTAACGGCTTAGCTTTCTAAGTTACTGACCAAAAAATTAGCCGATCTTTTTTCAAAAAAAGTTACTACATGCTGGAAAGGCTGTTGAAAGCCACAATAACTTTTTGCAAGCAAAAAGTTATTTGCGCCTTCCAACAACCATTATTGTTATATTTTTAATTATCAGATGTTTATATTAAGTGCCAAACGTTCTTTTCGTTTGCGCTCGTGGTCTAGCTCAAAGTCGCAGTCGTTTTTGACTAGCGAATAAGCGATGTGCAGCAGTTTGTTTTTGACGTTGTTCAATGCTATTCCGTAAGGCTTGCCTGCGCTCATGAGTCTGTCGAAGTACAGCTTGATGTCGGTGTTGAAGCGAACTGCCAGTAGAGCCGCCATAGTGAGTATCCCCTTGAGTCTGCGGTTGCTCAAGGAACTGACATCGGCCCTTCTGTCGAGCGTCGTGCCTGATCGCTCCCTAAAAGATGCCACACCGCAATAGGTGGCCATCTTGTTGGCTGTGTGGATGGCCTGAAAGTTCCCGGAGAAGACAATCAGCGCGACAGCTGAGACAAAGCCCATGCCCTTGACTGAGGTGACGTGCCTGTAGTTTTTATCCAGGCTCTCATCAGACTGTATGATTTTCATTATCTGTTGCTCGCATTGCTCTATGCTCTGCTCGAGACGCCTGACCTCCTTGGCGGCATCCCGCCGGATGAATCTGGCTGCGTCGCTTGATGCTCCTGCCAGCCCTTTGGCCTCACCTGAGCGCACCATTGCCGCCTTTCTCTTGTCCACAAGGCTCTGGCGGTAGAGAAACAGGTCTTTGAGCGCTGCCAGGTTCCTGTCGGGCTTTTGGAAAATGTGCGCCTTGTCGGCATGGCGCCAGGCGTACTCGGCAATCATCATCGAGTCGGCCTTGTCGTTCTTGCCCCTGCGGATGCCCATACTCCTCTTGATCTGCAGGGCACTTTCCCTCCATATCCGGTGGCCACGTTCCACAAGCCAATAGCACATGGGACGGTCGTATGCCCCTGTCGTTTCACAACAGAACAGCCACTGCCCGTCGGCCGGAACTTTGCCCATACAGCGGATGTCCTTAATCATCAAGCTGTAACCAGACGGAACGTTCGCATACTGTCCCAGATATTCCGCATCGGTCGACTCGTCGGGGTTCAGCACACTGACATCGATAGTTTCTTTGGAAACGTCAATTCCAATAAAAATCTTTTTCATACATTTGCATCGTTTTATCAATTAGACATTCTGGATTGACCGTCTCTTAGTTGGATGTTACCACCCTAAATAGGCTTCGAGCCTAACTTTCTAATTGACTTTCGGCTAAGAAATCCAGAGAGTCCAACAGCTAAGTTTAGGGTCAGGCCCTGGCGTGAGGCATTGGTTACTCTCTGGGGGTCAATCCTTTCCTTTCTACAACAAAGGTAAGGAAAACCACAAAACATCTAAAATGATTGTCTCTCTAGATTAATAACGATGCAAAGTTAGGGCGTGAGACTCGACTGGCCGAACATCATGCGGCCAATCGGCTCAATCGGCAGTGAGACGCTCGAGGACGGTCTTCACCAGGTCCTCGACGGCTGTCTTGTAGTTGGGGTTGACATCGGTGGCCACCCGGTTGGCGATGATTGAACATACGGTCATCGCGCGGTGGCCCAGCATCAGTGCCATACCCTGGAGCGCACTGCTCTCCATCTCATAGTTGGTGATGTGGCCGCCATTATACTCAAATCGCTCAATGCGGCTGTTCAGTTCGGGCTCGGCCAGGTCGAGACGCACGCGGCGCCCCTGGGGACCATAGAAGCCCACTGCCGAGATGGTATAACCGCGCACCATGTCGTCACGGCCGATTTTCTCGACCAGCCACGGGTCGGCATCAACGACATAGGGCTTGGCAAACAGTTCGTTCCACTTGACGAACTCACAGAATTTCTTCTCAAAGTCGAGGTCGGCGACCTTGTTGCGGTCGGCATAGTAATTGATCACGCCATCAAAGCCGATAGCCTTGGAAGCGATGACAGGGGTGCCAACGGGAACATAGGGCTGCAGGCCTCCCGAGGTGCCGATGCGCACGATGTTGAGGGTGCGGTGAACGGCACGGGGCGTGCGGGTCTGGAAGTCGATGTTGGCCAGGCCATCAAGTTCGGTCATCACAATATCGATGTTATCGGGGCCAATGCCGTGGGACAGGGCCATAATGGGCTTGCCGTTATAGGTGCCGCCGATGGCGTGAAACTCGCGGCTGGAGGTTTCCCAGTCACGGGTGTCAAAGTGGGATGCAATCATGGTCACGCGGCCAGGGTCGCCGCACACAATGATGTTGTCGGTCAACTGCTCGGGCTTCACGTGAATGTGAAATGCCGAACCGTCATCATTGATGATAAACTCTGAATCAGGTATTCGCTGAGTATTCATATCGTTGTGTAATTTAAAGTTCATTTTTTATTAAAAAAGAAAATGTAAAGATACGGCAAAAATTCAAATCAGTCACCGCCACGTTCCTTAAAAAATGCAAAAATGGAGTTATTCGCAAGATTCTGGGCCTAAATCAATGTGTAACGGCAGCCGGGCAACGTGGCAATGATGTTCTTGCAGTCGAGTTCCACCAGGGTGCTCATGAGTTTATAGACGGGCAACTGCAGGGCGTCGGCCAGCGCATTGAGGTGAATCTCGCCGCGGTCGCGCACGACATCAACGACGGCCTGCTCCTCGGCAGTCAGGTCGGGGAACAAGTCGAGTTGCACCGCTTGCTGCTGGGCCGGTTCCCACCGCATGGCCGCCATCAGGTCATCGGCACTGGCGATGAGGGCGGCCTTATTGGTGGCGATGAGTTTGTTGCAACCTGCCGAGTACTCGTCACCGCTGCGACCCGGCACCGCCATGACATCACGGTTGTAACTCATGGCCAGCGAGGCGGTCACCAGCGCCCCACCCGAGCCAGCCGACTCGACAACCACCGTGCAGTCGCTCAAGGCAGCCACAATGCGGTTGCGTGCCAGGAAGTTGCTCTTCTGCACCGCGTCCTGGCTGGTGTAGTCGGTCAGGAGCATGCCCCCGCGCTTGGCGATGGCGATGGCGTCGTTGCGGTGCATGGCGGGATAGATGCGGTTCAGGCCGCGGGGGAGCACAGCCACCGTGGGGACACCATGCTTAAGCGCAGCCCGGTGGGCGGCGATGTCGATTCCATAGGCGAGACCGCTCACCACGACCAGACCCGGCAACCGCTCGGCCAGGTCGCCAATGAGCGTGTCACAGAACTTGACGCCATACTGTGTCGCGTGGCGCGTACCCACCACACTGACGACATGGGCGCTCTCGAGGTCACACTTGCCCAGCGTGTAGATCATGGCCGGGGCGTCGGGGGCCTCAAGCAGGCGGTGAGGATAAGCGGCATCGGTAAAATAGACGGCACTGATGCCATGCTCGCCCACAAACGCCTCTTCCCTCACGGCACGCTCCAAGCACTCCCGGCGGTAGTCGTCACGGTAGATCTTGCTGCGCCCGCGGGTGAGGTTGCGCAGGTCTTTCTCGCTCATGTCAAAGAAGCGCTGCTCGCTGCCCACGACATCGAGCAACTTGCGCGCCAGGTCGATGCCCATGCCCTGGAGGCTGGCAAAGGCTATGCGGCAGGCCAGTGGTGATGTGGACACGCTATCACTCATCACGATCGAAATATTTGGCAAGGCGGGCTTGAAGATCGTCACCACGGTTGATGCGACCGTCACTGTCGAGGCACACGATGGTCACAACGGCCTTCACGGCCAGTTCCCCGCCCGGGGTTTTGAAGATGTCCTGATAGAAGATGAAGCGTGCGCCCTCGCGCTCGACACGCAGGCAACTCAGCATCACATCACCACTGCGCAGCGGCGTGTGATAGTCTATGGTCATGCGGCGCACCACCGGCACGAGGCCCTCGCTCGTCAGGCTGCCAAAGGGGAGCCCCTCCTGCTTGACAAAGGCGTGGCGCGTGTGCTCCAGATAGTGCAGATAGACGGCATTGTTGACAATGCCCTCGCTGTCGAGTTCATAATCGCGCACGGCGATTTCCATCGTGAAAAAATATTTGTCCTTCAGGTCCATCATTACATCAGGATTTGTTCCAGACGGCAAAGTTAATGAAAATGGCGCAAAGTTTCACCGCCGGCGAGGGGAAGAGTTTCATGTTTTTCACCTCTAGAAAAAAATGAAGTCTGCCCGCGGGCTGTTGTCAGCATGCGGGCAGGCGAAGTGTATTGTCGATTGGCCTCGTGATTACTTGAGCCAGTCCTGTACCTTGTCGTTGGGGACCATGCGCTCCTCAAATACGTAAGCGCCAGTCTTCTCGGAGCGGACCATCTTGATCACCTTGCTCCATGAGCGTCCTTCACCAGTCTGAAGGGTTGCAACTACTTTCTTTGCCATAAAATTATATAGTCGTTTAAAGGGTTGTTGTTATTACTTGATCTCCTTGTGAACGGTCATGCGTTTCAGATAAGGATTGTACTTCTTGAGTTCCAAACGCTCGGTGGTGTTCTTGCGGTTCTTGGTCGTGATGTAACGGCTGATGCCGGGAACGCCAGTGCCCTTCTGCTCGGTGCACTCCAGGATGACTTGCACGCGATCGCCTTTTGCTTTCTTTGCCATAATACAGTTTCTCCTTTTTTACTTGTTGATAACTTGGATTTCGGTGAGGTGTCCCTCCTCGGCAGCCTTCTTCAGGGCAGCGTCGAGACCCATCTTGTTAATGTTGCGCAAGCCTGATGCCGATACGGTCAAGCGGATCCACTGTCCCTGCTCGGGCCAGAAGAACTTGCGGTTGAAGACGTTAACGTTGAATTTGCGTTTCGTCCTGCGCTTGGAGTGCGACACGTTGTTGCCCGTGATCGCCTTCTTTCCGGTGATTTGACAAACTTTAGACATAGTTTCTCTTGTTTTCTTTAGTTATTGTTCTTGTTTTACATTCTTTAAATCTGCCATCTCGCGCTACATGCCTGCCTGTACATAGAAAAAACACAGGCGCAGCACAATATTCCGGGTGTGGACATCCAGCGTGGAGAAGCCGCCCTACCCCCTACCGGCGTGAGAAGTTCACCGGCAATACGGGATGGAACAACAGTTGGGTGTCTCGCTCGTTTTAATATCGTCCTACGCTTGACTGCCAGGCACTTAGCATCATAGCCTCGACATCGAAGTTTCAACGATCAAGTGTCACACTCTTGACTTGACTAACGCATGAGCATCAACGCCAGCAAGACATGTGCCGCGAAATCGGCTGCAAAGATAGACACTTTTTTTGAACTACACAACACATTCACAACACTTTTTGCCGTTTTTTTGTTTCTCTGGCCGTGACATGACCCGTCGCAGAAACGTCTGCCACCTAATCTCACGCTAAGCCGCAAAGCCGCCAAGTATTTAATACTAACCTATTTAACTGATTATTTCAATGACTATTACAACAATCACGAGTCAGCATTCATGCAGTTATGATAAGAGCAGTGTATTTTATAAACACTTTAAAAACAACACCTTATCGGCATCACGACTTAGCATGAGGCTGTGCCTGAGATGATTGGTTGAACTGTTACCGTTTGGATGAAAAAACACCTTTAATCCGGCCCGTCAATGGTCTCCATTGAGCAGCAGGTCGATCAAGGTGGTCACATCTGTGACATTGAGCACACCGTCGCCGTTGACGTCTCCCTTGCGGGTTGCGGGCTCGGGAATAGGCAGGATGTTCTCAAAGCGGCTCCAGTTCTCATCCATGCAATAGGCCCTCAATGACTGTGCAGGCACATACAGCGTCCCGCGCTTGTAGGTTGCCTGGTTGAAGCAGTACTTGCCACCCATCACAGGAGGGACCGTTGCCTGGCACACCACCTCATCAATGACGTTGCGGTCAACGTTAAATTCCCAGTCAAACAGGTAATAGTCGGTATTGAATGCGTAGTGGTCGATGGTATCCACACCAGCGCCGATCTTGAGCGACTTCAAGTCAGTGCAACCGAAAAACGCCCCCATGCCGACCCTGGTGACATGACCGGGTATCTCCACGCTCCTGATGGCACCAGTCTTATAGAATGTGAAGTCGTGAATCCGGGTGATTGATTCAGGGATGACCACATCGGTCACTTGCTGGCCGCCCGCCAGCAGTCCATGAATACCGACCTCGACGTCGGGATAAGGGTCCATTCTACCGAAGCAGCCATCCTCCTCAAAACTGATGTTGCACCATGTCTCCAAGTCACGCACGACGATGTCATCGACAAAGGTGTCAAGAAACGCATCCCAGCGCAGGGACGTGATTGTTGACGGCAAGAACACATCACCCAACCGGGTACACTTGAAGAATGCATCATAATAGATCTCGGTCACCGTGTAATTCATGCCGTCATGGGACACGCTGTCGGGGATATAGACGTCGCCGTCATAGGCGCCCTCATAATTGTCTCCTGTCACGACAGCGACCTGGGACGGCCCTGTGATCCCGTAATAAACACCTTCAGACTCAAAATCATAGGCACCAGCCGCCAGCGGCATGCCTAACATCATAATTCCCAGAAGCAAAGTTTTCATTTTCATCATGTTTTTACTGTTTTAAAGTTATTGTAGCGGATTTGTCTCGTCAATGCAAACTTAGTCACCATTGAGGCAAGACCCGACAGCAGAAACGCAGAAAAACGGAATATGTCTATTTTTTAGACAGCAGAGCGTCTATTTCTTTTACACCTCATCAAGAGAAATGGCCCCAGAGGGATTGTCCTCCAGGGCCACCCGGCGCCGGCTGTCCTAGCATCAGCCGGCAGCCCCAAAAAAACATATCATCTAGAACCTGTAAGTCTTGATGGGATAACTGGCGCGGACGATGATGCCCGACATGCGGGCCCGATACAGTACCACGTTGCACTCCGACGCCCTGCTGCCGCCCGTCAACGTGTTGCTGATCACGGCCGAGGTGTCGCGATAGGCCTCGTAATAACTGCGGTACAGGTCATCACAGGCCCTGATCACGGCATAGTCGTCGCCCTGCTGGTCATGGACCGGATAGACCTTACGGATGGCCGCCTGCATGCCGCTGGTGATGTCTCCTATCATCTTCTCCTTGGGCATGGGCGGCATGCCGCCAAGCGCGCGTATCGGGTACTTGGACTGGATGGTGATATAGTAGCCGATGGCCGTCTCGGGCTCTTCATCGGCAGTGCATGCGCCAAGGGCCAGCAGCACACAACTTGTAATCAGCAGCACAAACACTTGCTGCAGTGAATTGAGATGTAGTAGTTTTCCTTTCATACGCTTGAGATTTTATAATAATTAATAATCGTGAAATCTATTCAATACAGACTTGTCAAGTGCAGTAATTGTCAGGTTTTAAAGGAGGTGCGGGATGACGGGCCGCCTGCCGCACCCCCCATTTTAACCTTAACGCTTATGAAAAAATTACTAGCACTTTATAATTATTGTTATCGTAATCACGCTTACATCCTTCTTCGGTGTTGATACTTCTTTCTTAAGAAAGTGGTGCGCTGTCACAGCGGGTGCCGCGCACCACTTCACAAAACCAATCTTTGGTTACCAATACCCATGAAAAAAGATTACCACATAATTATTAACCTGTCGTTAAATGAACTCGTTCTTGCCTGAATGTTCCCATTGCCGCCTCACAAGATGTAGAATGGTTACTGGTTCTTTTAAAAAGAGGGCACGACACGGGTGCGCCGCACCCTCCCAACAGTCATTTCAAACTACACTTATGAAAAAAATTATTACACTTTAGTTATTAACAATGATCAATAAATCTCCGGAATCGGGCGTGTAACGCTCTGGCGGCTTGGGTTCAAGGAAGGTGCGTCCGGGATGTGCCATGAGCACCTTCCTCTACCTCACATCAGAATAAAAGTCATCAGGCTTTCAGTATATCATAGTCGGGGGAACGGCGGCCATGAGGCCGGGCCACGGCAGGAGCCATGACGTCATTCTCACCGCAATTATCGACACAAGCGCTGGGAAGCCCAGAGCCGATGGCGTCAAAGCCATCATCGCACCCCAGCCTAGCCACCAGGGCGCCTGCACGCGCATTGCCAGCCGCAATCATCGGTCCGGCACATGCACAGGACGGAATAAGAGAAACATTCATCATCATGTCTAGATTTTAATCGTTAATAATCAGTATTGAAATGTGAATCATCATCCAAATAATCACACCTAGCAGAGTTCAATCATCACCTTATTTATTATAAAAGCATGCTACCGCATCAATCATTAGACGCGGCGGCTACCTGGCCATATTTCCAAGGAGGCGCTCTCATAATCCATATTTTCCAAACCGCTCGCCTACCATCCCTGGGCTGCACGGTTCTCTGTTTAGTTACGGGTAACTCATGTATCTGCTCACAGGCCTGATACCAGGGCCTCACATTTACAATTTATCACCTTTTAAATTAGTAATCCTTTATAATGCCGCAAATATATCAATAATAATTCTTAATCGCAATTAAAAATGGAATTATTTTTACAATCCGGATAAAAATAACCGTTTTCGGTAGTCCGGTAACCGATTAACCTCACGATAAGCCTTAGCGAGGTCGCGTGATTCTTGAGTATGCCTCTTTATTTCGGCAGCCTGCAACCATGAACCCAGACAGGGCGAATAGTCGTGGAAAAATCCCGTTACTGTTCATTTACAAACCAAAATAATTTTTTTTTGAAAATTTCATCATTTTGTTTTGTAAATTCAGAAAAAGTGTTTACCTTTGTGCACTCAAGCAAATTCATGAACTATGGAATGTAAAATTGTTTATCGCAAGCTGTGAAGCCGCGAATGACTTTAAGTGCTTAGTAATGGTTTGTTTTACAGAACGATAACCCAGGCCTACGAGCCTGGGTTTTTCGATTATTCCAACCACCGAGCCGCCACAAGTTGTGAGGCCCTTGTCAAAACCTATGCATATCTACAAACAATGATGGCGTGGATCTGCTCCACGCCATCATTGTCTTCATAGGTGAGGGGATAGATTGATTTCTTTTATAAAATCATCTGGACTGTTCAGTGGGAGTTATCGCAGCGACACCTCAATGTCATCCTTGCCCTCGACAAAGTTGAGTTTGCCTTCCTTGGCAAGCCAACCCAGGGCACAATGCATCTCGTTCACTTTGAGTTTTGCAGCCTTGCGCAGTTCCTTCAGCGTCAGAGCCTTCTGCGCATCGTTCAGGGCGTTCCACACGAGGCCAGCCCAGGTACCAATGTTTTCTACGTTCATAAAATTAAACCTTTAATAAAAACAATCAATAATTAGTAAATACTAAAAATCCGCTACAAAGGTAATTGTTTTTTGATTTACTTTACAAAAAATCATGCAAAAAGTCATGCAAACAGCCAAAAACGGTCATGCAACGGATTGCATGACCGCTTGATAGCGATAATATCTCTAGCCTTTTTCCCGCGATGACGGCCGCGGCTAGATTTCCCCGCCCATGAGACGGTACAGGGCCAGCGTGTTGGCCATGTCGCCAAGTTGGTCCTCGGTGAGTACCTTGACACGGCTCACTCCTCCCGTGCCCTGCAACTTGATCAGTGCCCAGTTGCCATGGGTGACGGCATAGATGAGGTCCCGATAGGCAGGGCGCATCTCATCGTCGCTTGCCGCCCAGTACAAGCCGTCCTCGGTCCGTCCGTGTCGAGGCGCGGCGGGATATAACATGTAATCATAACCGTCAACGGTGAAGGCCACCAGGTCATACTCCAGCGGGCTTGAACCGCAATAACGGATACACAGCCGCAACGGGCCAGGCAGGCTGTCGGCCTCCTGGATGGAGAAAGCGAAATACACCTCATTGGCCACACTGTCGGTCGAGACATACTTTGAGCGCCACTCACCACCCTCGTTGGTGAAATAGGGCATCAACCAGTCGATAGTGACAGGCACGGGTTCGTCTTGCCACGTCATGCGCTTGCCCTCCTCGGCACCAGCGGTCTCATCGGTCAAGCGGCGACCGACGACGGCAGCACTGTCGCGCACGGCAACAGGAACCACATCGACAGTGCCCCACACCTCATCGCTCATGTCCCAGGGGTCGGCTTTGGGCTGGGCCTTGTGCGACATCTGCTCCTGCAGTTTCTTCATTGCCTTGGCACGCTCACGCTCGGGATGCAGACGCCTGACGCCTTGCTGCATGACGGAGTCCCTGTCGTCATCGTCACGCATCGTGCTGGCCATCCCCATCGGCACGGTCAGCAACACCAGCATCAGCAGCAATATGTATTTCTTCAATCTCATGTTCTCTTTTTACTTCAGTAGGGCGAGGAGCAGCAGTTGGGCCTCGAGGGTAGCGCGGGTGATGACACGATCACGGTCACCAGGCAACTGCTTGACTTGGGCCACAACGCGGTCGCCGCACTTAGCCGCCATCCAGACGGTGCCAACGGGCTTGGCGGGTGTACCACCGCCGGGACCCGCAACGCCACTGGTGGCGATGGCGCAATCGGTGCCGATGGCACGGCATGCGCCCTCGACCATCTGCCGCACGACGGGTTCGCTGACCACGCCGTGATCGATGATGTCCTGTTCGCTGACGCCCAGCAAGCGGATCTTCACCTCGTTGGCATAACTCACGACAGCGCCCTTGAAGTAATCGCTACTGCCAGCAATGCTGGTGATCTCGTGGGCGATGTTGCCGCCGGTGCAACTCTCGGCTGTGGAGAGGGTCAAGCCCTTCTCGCGCAGGCGATCGCCCAGAATCTCAGGCAGTCGCTTGTCGCCGTCGGCAATGATGTGGCCGCCCAGGATGTCGTGCAACTGGCGCGCGAGGCGGTCCATGTCGGCATTGATCTGGTCGCGGTCGGTCGATGACCCCGTCAGGCGCAGGCGGATGATGCCGCCCTCGGGCAGATAGGCCAGATGGATGCCATGCGGCATCTGGCGCTCGAACTCGTCGAGTTGCATGGCCAGCGCCGACTCGATGATACCCGTCACGACAAAGGTGCGGAACTCGATGTCCTCGCCATCGTTATAGCGGGCGAGCAACTGCGGGATCACGGCACGCTCCATCATCGCCTTGAGTTCAAAGGGCACGCCTGGCATGCTCACCAGCACCTTGCCATCACGCTCAAACCACATCAACGGCGCGGTGCCCACCTCGTTCTGGATGACGCGGCACGACGAGGGCACCATCGCCTGCAAGCGGGTGTACTCGTTGAGCGTGAGGTGGCGGCGTTCCATCACCTGGCGCACATTGGCCTCGACAGCCTCGTCGAGCGCCATTTCGCCGCCGAAGTAGCGGCACAACGTCGGCTTGGTGATGTCATCCTTGGTCGGCCCCAGGCCACCGGTCATGAGCACGACGTCGGTCTGGGCAAAGGCTCGATCGATGGCGCGTGTGATCTGGTCCGGGTCGTCGGGGACGACCTGGATGGTATCAACGTCCCAGCCGCGGGGCGTCATGTGACGGGCTATCCAGCCCGAGTTGGTATCGGTGACCTGCCCGATGAGCAGTTCGTCACCAATGGTTATAATGCTGTATTTCACTTCTTTAGTTTTTAGTTTTAAGTTCTAAGTTTTAAGTTTTAAGTAAAGAATGTATCGCCTCTTGAGCGGATGCCATCTGTTTAGTGTTCGCTATTAACTTTTAACTCTCTGGCAGGCCAGCCGTAGTCCTGGTAGTACTTGACGGGCAAGTTGTTGGCCTTGACATAGTCGGCAATCTGACTGGCGCGGACCTCCTCGCGCTTATCGGCGTTGCTGTAGATGGCCTGGAAGGCATCAAACTTGTCGCCGAAGATGCGCTTGGCACTGGGCAGGTAATTTGAGCCGTCACCCACCCTATCAAAGGCAGTCACGACGAGTCCTCTCTCCCTCGAGGGCTTAATGGTCATCTTGCCGGGATGGGCACCGCCCGAAACCATCTTGAGCGTGTCGCCCACCACATTATAATTAAACACCCAGAAGTCACCCCAGACCACCACGCTGTCGTCGGGGTGTGACTCGTCGAGTTCCACCATCTGGATGCACGGTATGCTCACCTCGCCAGGTGAGTACTGCGAGGCTATCGAGTCGGTCAAGTAGGCTGCGATGGCATACTCGCAGTCGCCCGGACGGGTCTCGTCGGTGATCGCGGCGAGTTGTTCATTGCTGTTCCCACCATGACAAGAAGTCAAACTGCCAATGCTGCAAAACAGGATGGCAGCCGTCGTCCAAAATTTCATCGTCTTCATCATCTTCATTATAATATATAATTGTGTAATAGTTGTGCAAATATACTTCGAATTCTCGAGATTGGGTGTATATTTGTGGTAAGAAAAAGAAATAGCATTATGGCAAAGACGTTGTTACTGTTGATTATCGCATTTGTCACGCTGGATTTTATCATCAGCAGCGTGCTGTCGTGGTTGAACACCAAGTGGATGACCCATCCCGTGCCGCCCGAACTGGAGGGCCTGTATGACGAGGAGAAGTACCGCAAGCAGCAGGACTACATGCGAACCAACAAGCGCGTGTCGCTCGTGGCCCGCTGCGTGTCGTTCGCGTTGACGCTGGTGATCCTGGGCTACGGCCTGCTGGGCTGGCTCGATGACCAATGCAAGGCCATGACCGACGTTCCCGTCTTGCAGGTCATCTTGTTCCTGGTGATTTACAACCTGTTCAACACCGTGATTGCGTTGCCGTTCAGTTACTACTCGACGTTTGTCATCGAGGAGCGCTTCGGCTTCAACCGCACGACGCACAAGACCTTCTGGCTCGACGCGTTGAAGTCCTTTGTTGTCTCGACCGTAATCAGTGCCGTGCTGCTGGGGGTTGTCTATTGGCTATACCAGACCTTCGGGCAGCAATTCTGGATTTGGGCTACGCTGGTCGTTGCCGTGTTCATCGTGTTCTTCTCGATGTTCTACAGCAACCTGATCGTGCCCCTGTTCAACAAGCAGACGCCGCTGCCCGAGGGCGAACTGCGCGACGCCATCACCGCCGCTGTCGAGAGTTTCGGCTCCCAGTTCAAGGACATCTACATCATCGACGGCAGCAAGCACTCGACCAAGGCCAACGCCTACTTCACCGGCTTCGGCCCCAAGAAGCGCATCGTGCTCTATGACACGCTGCAAGACCAGATGACCACCGACGAGATCGTCGCCGTACTGGCCCACGAGTTCGGCCACTACAAGCACCGCGACACGTTCAAGAACATGTTTATCTCGATTGCGATGGTGGCCGTGAACCTGTTCATCTTCTCGCTGCTGGTGAGCAACCCCGACCTGCCTGCCGCCCTGGGCGGCACCGCGCCGTCGTTTATCCTGGCGATGATCGCCTTCTCGCTGCTGCTCTCGCCCATCGACATCCTGCTCAACCCCGCCAGCAACGCCATCTCGCGCTGTGCCGAGTACCGCGCCGACGCCTATGCCGCCAGCCACGGCCACGGCGAGACGCTGATCAGCGGCCTCAAGAAACTGGCCAGCCACGGCCTGAGCAACCTCACGCCCCACCCGCTGGTCGTGTGGTTCAGTTACAGCCACCCCACCCTGGCCCAACGCATCCGCGCCATCCGCTCATCAAACAACACATACAACCCTAACGACAACTAAAACAACCTTTATCTTAGAAGGAAAACAACAAATACAATAAAAACAATGCTGTCCATTCATCCATCCGTTCAAGTGTGTGTGTTTGTAAAAAATAAATTTGCTTTATTCGCAATTCACTCGACTTGTACTACATAAGTTTCGCCAAAATCCGCAGATGTTAAACTGCGTCTCGGAAATGCTCAAATAAATTTGGCATTTCAATTGACTTGCATTAACTTTGCGGGGAGAATCGGGGGAGAAATCCCGAGGACAATAACAAGCATTCGCTATTATTTCGCGTTCAGCCAAAAGCCTCGCAAACTATTTGGAAATAACGTAACACCGAAATAATGAGTGAGGGTATTCCGTATGGATGCCTTTCCACTGTAATTATAGCAATGCATTACGCTCTAGGCGTGGTGCATTCTTATACAGTGGATGAGGTTTCCATGCGAGGCTGCCTCATAGCTGGACGCGATAAGAACCGCATCACGCTCTTTTCATGTCCAGCGGCGTGATTGATAGTCGATTGCAGCAAAGACTATCAATCGCCTATGGCAAACAAAAATCTGAATGCCGCCAAGACGGCTAAGAAAGACGAGTTTTACACACAGATGAGCGACATCGAGCGGGAGTTGCAGCACTATTGGCAACACTTTCGCGGAAAGACTATCCTGTGCAACTGTGACGACCCCTACGAGAGCAATTTCTTTAAGTATTTTGCCCTTCGCTTCAACCAATTGGGACTGAAAAAACTGATCTGCACCTGTTATAACGGCTCGCCTGTGCAGGGCGACGAGTTGATGATCGACTGGGGCGACTTCACCCAAGAACCCAAGAAACTTGCCTACAAGGTTGAGATCACCGAGGTGCGCGACATGAACGGAGACGGCGCTGTTGACCTGAGCGACGTGCAATACCTCTTGCAGAACGACAAGAACGTGCTCTCTATCCTCAAGACGGGCGACTTTCGCGATCCCGAGTGCATCGAACTGCTCAAACAGGCCGACGTCGTGGTCACCAACCCACCCTTCTCACTATTCCGCGAATACATCGCCCAACTGATAGAATATGAGAAAAAGTTCTTGATCATTGGAAATATGAATGCACTACATTATAAAGAGATATTTCCTTTCCTTAAAACAAATAGAATCTGGTTGGGTTTTACATCACCTAAAGAATTTATCGTTCCAGATGATTTTGAAAAAGACAATGTGATTATAAAGAACAATAGGCGTGTCGCATTGTTTGGAAATATAATCTGGTTCACTAATCTTGACCATCAGAAACGACATGAAGAATTTGATTTGGTTTGTCGCTATACACCTGAAGACTATCCTCACTATGACAATTATGATGCCATTGATGTAGGGGAATTAGCAAGCATCCCATGTGATTGGACTGGAGTGATGGGTGTACCTGATTCAATTCTAGGAAACTTTAATCCTGATCAATTTGAAATAATCGGTCTAGGAAGTGGCAATTTGGCCAAAGAGGCCGGTGTAACAAAAAACTATCGAGGGCGAACAGACCTTGCTTATACTATTAATGGTAAGTCAAAATGCCCTTATTCTCGAATTCTAATCCGCAATAAACATCCGAAGAAGTTATGATGACGATAAAGCAAATTGAAGTGACCGTTGGAGAAATCTGCAAGGGTTATGTGAACAACGACGAACAGGGCGTGAGAGGCTATGACGGATTGCTTGACATCCGCCCACCCTATCAGCGCGAGTTTATCTATAACGATAAAGAACAACAAGCCGTCATCAACACGGTACTGCACGGCTACCCGTTGAACGTGATGTACTGGGTCAAGCGTAGTGACGATGCCGAATGCCCTTACGAGGTGATGGACGGCCAACAAAGAACACTGTCACTATGTGAGTATGTGGCTGGGAAGTTCAGTTTTGAGTTCAAGAATTTCTTTAACCAACCCGCCGACATCCAGAAGCGCATTCTGGACTATGAGTTGACGGTGTATGTCTGCGAAGGCGAGCACAGCGAAAAACTCGAGTGGTTTAAGACCATCAACATCGCGGGCAAGCAACTCACCGAGCAGGAAATCTTGAATGCCATCTATGCAGGTCCGTTTGTGAGCGATGCTAAGCGCCATTTTTCCAAGAGCAACTGCGGCGCCTATCGCCTGGGTAAAGACCTGGTAACGGGGGTACTCAACCGCCAGGATTACCTGAAAGTCGCCTTGAACTGGATTGCCGAACACGAACAGCGACAGGGCAAAAAGCAAAGCCGCGTCGGCTACATGGCCACCCATCAGCACGACCCCAATGCCAACAACCTGTGGACCTACTTCCAGAACGTCCTCAACTGGGCTATCACCAACTTTGAAATGAAGAAGTTCAAGAAAATCATGAAGGGGCTGGACTGGGCACTGTACTATGACACATTCCACGACAAGACGCTCGACACGGTAGCCCTGGCCCAGCAGATCTCGTCGTTGCTGCGCGACAGTGAAATCCAGAGGCCTAATGGCATCATCCCCTACGTGCTCACGGGCGACGAGCGCCACTTGGACCTGCGGTCTTTCCCTGAAGACATCAAACTCGCCGTCTGGGAACAGCAGCAGCATCATTGCAAGTTGTGCGGCAAGGAGTTTGACATTGAATTTATGGAGGGTGACCACATCAAGCCTTGGCGCGAGGGTGGCCGCACCGTTATTGAGAACTGCCAGATGTTGTGCCGCGAGTGCAACCGCAAGAAAGGAGCGAAATAACGGCCTATATCACAGCAGATAGCACCATATGGAGGGAGATTCGTCTATTCGTTTACTTTCTTAAACAAATAGATGAATAGAGACAGGTTGTGTCATATACATTTTGGCACAATCCTATCCTATTTCTACAGTAAAATTACATCAAAAGAACCGTCCCTTTTTTACCTGCAAAACGGCAGGAAATTCCGCAAGTAAGCATTTACTACCCCAAGGAGCACTTGAGGTTTCCTAAATGACGACGCGCTGGAAGGGGGGCGCGGTGATGTCGCAGAAGTCGCCTGCCAGGTACTTGTAGTGGCCGGCGATGGCGATCATGGCGGCGTTGTCGGTGGTGAAGACGCG
>Ga0310695_10005029_pt1 | contig 23486 bp, 4 predicted proteins | sample RumenRJG_04DNA_FD_203882 | JGI IMG/M metagenome (GOLD analysis project Ga0310695, IMG submission 203882) | Bovine rumen microbial communities from Lethbridge, Alberta, Canada - RJG_04 (v2) (version 2) | ecosystem: Host-associated > Mammals > Digestive system > Stomach > Rumen | place: Canada...
AAGTACACAGACATTTCTGAGGTAAAATGGGCAGGTTGGGGTGCTAGTGAAGAAGCACGGTCACGTCTGTCAATTAAAGATGGTTGCCTGCACTTTGAAAGCGCTGAGGCTACAGATCCTTCTTGGGCTTGTCAGTTCCATCCTATCGGTATTGGTAGCAATGCTGAGATTGATGTGACCTACACGCTTCACTTTAAGATTAAGGGTGACCATGCTGGTAACGTTTCTATGCTTGGTTTTGGCCAAACTCCTTATGGACAGTTTTCTATTACTGATGAATGGGTAGAAGGTGCTGTTGACTACGAAGCAACAAGCTCAGATGGTAATCTTCTCATGCAGTGTGGTGACTGGGTAGGTTCTTTTGATATTGCCTATCTGAAGATTACGCATGAAGGAAGAGAGGAGAAACCTATTGATTGGATGAACATTCTTGAAAATGGTGATGCTGAAGGTGCGTTTGGTGATATTCCTTGTGCTCAGAGAAAAGAATTTGGCATTTTGGACGAAGGTCAGACAACTGGTGAATGGATTCACGAAGCTGAGATTATCGACGATCCTGATGGAACAAGTGGACAGGGAAAGGTTTTCCATACCCAATCACAGATTGTGAACCCTGTAATTATAGATGGTGAAAGTCCTGCTGCTGCAAATACTTGGCAGAATATGTTCTGGATTGTATTCCCAAGACCATTGGTCGGAGGTGAAGGCTACAAGGTGTCATTTAAGTATAAGGCTTCTGAGGCTGTACGCGTAAGCACTCAGGCTCATAGGATGCCTGGTGACTATCTTGGTGGTGGCTTTGGTGATGTTAACTTTACAACATCGTGGCAGACTTATGAAAGTAAGGAGCTAACTGCAGCTAACAGTGGAACCTATCAGTCAATTGCATTTTTGTTCGGTGAAGATGAGGCATATCTGAAGTCCATCGATTTCTATTTCGATGACATTAAGATTGAGGTTATGAACCTGAAGGAAGGATTCTTTGCTGCAGGTATTGATACTAATACTGATGCCAATTGGAACACATTTAACTTTGACAATGCTGTTGAGTTTGCATGGGATGAAGATCTTGCAGCTTATGTTGGTGTAGTTGGTACTGCTGGTGACCAGGACAGCTGGGTGAATCAGGTAATGGTTTCTACTAAATATGGTAATGATAAGGGCTTCAAAGCTAATACAGTAAAGGTTACTGGTTGCGTTCAGAACGACCCAGAGCAGTGGTTACCTTACTCAGTAGCCGCAAAGGCTCCGATTAACCTCCCTGCACGTGGTGTATGGCAGATTGCTGTTGATACCAATGAGGAGTTGATGAACTTCATTAAACTTGAAGGAGAGGAAGATAAAGAGCCCGTCGATATCGTAACTAATACTACAGAAGTTATTGTAAATGCTACGGAGCGTGATTGGAAACCAGAAGGAGAGGATGAAGTTGGTACTGGTCAGCCTTGGGATAACCAGTTCTGGATTGTCGCAAATCGTGTGCTTGAGGCTGGTGAGGAGACTGTTGTAGAGTTTGACTATGTCGCTAACAAGAATGCTAGTACTTTAACCCAGACTCATGGCGCTCCTGGTGCTTATGTTCACTGGGCAGCTATTGGTGATGTAAACTTCGATACCGAATGGCAGCATTTCGAGCGGGAATTCACTATTCCGGCTGAGGCAGCGGATAGGGATGCACAGTCTATCGCCTTCTGCATGGCCGTTATTAAGGAGGCTTGCAACTACACCATCACGAATGTAAGATGGTATGTGAAGAGCGATATGGAGGGTATGACTTATGAGAACCTGATTGATGCAGAGGGAACAAAGAACTTCTATGTGAAGGAAGGCGCAGGCACCAGTCCTCATGAGTATACTGGTCAGGCTCCTGAATTCTCGAACGTTATGTACTTTGGAGAGAACACTGAATTCATGAAGGGCCAGGACAATGAACTTTCAGTTAACTTGCAGAATGAACGACAGATTATGGCTTGCCAGTTCGACTTGGTACTGCCGAGTGGTGTATATCTTAACAACATCTACAACGTATGGCGTAGCGAGACACACTCTGTCAGCTTTAATATGTTGACCGATGGTACTATACGCGTTGTCGTTGTCAGCACGGAGGGTGTTCCTTTCTATGATAACAATGGTGCAATTCTGAACATGGTCTTCAACGTTGACAATGGCCTGAGTGAAGGTGATTACACGCTGGGCATGAAGAATATTGAGATGACCACCAGTGACTACGAGACGCTGAGACCCGAGGATCAGTATATAACGGTACACGTGAAGAATCTGCTGATGGGCGACGTCGACAGCAATGGTCAGATTAATGTAACCGACGTGGTAATGATTATTGACGATATTCTGGGCAAGACCCAATGGAACTTTAATAAAGATGTTGCTGACGTGAACTCCGACAGCTATATCAATGTAACGGATGTCGTGCTGGTCATCGACCATGTCCTGGGCAAGGTGAACCTCAACCGTGCTGCTGCAGCCGATGCTGAGATGGGTGCTATCAGTCTGTCATCAGACATGAAGACCGTTTCACTGACCAATCCTTCGGCATACACTGCCTTCCAGATGGATGTCACGCTGCCTCAGGGTGTTGGCCTGGAGGATGTGTTGCTGACTGAGCGTGCTGCTCGCAGCCACTCTATCGTCATCCGTGAGATGGAAAATGGAAGCTATCGCATCATCGGTGTCTCCATGAAGAACGATGCCTTCAAGGGTAATGTGGGCGACCTGCTGCAACTGCAGCTGACTGGCAATGCTCAGGGTTCTGTCGCTATCGACAATGTACTGTTCGTCACCCCACAGGGTGTACAGCATGAGCTGGCCGGTGTGAATGCCTTCGGTGATGTTACTGGCATAAGCGCTACGCTAACGAATAACGGACAAATGAATAATGATAATCAGTACACCCTCGACGGTCGTAAGCTCAACGGTAAGCCGATGACCAAGGGCATTTACGTGAATGGCGGTCGCAAGGTCGTGATTAAGTGAGAGAAGACCTGAGCTTGCTCGAGGTCTTCCAAACGGTAACGAGCTCGAACGAAGTTCAGGGTCGTGATAAAATAAATAGTAAACAAATGCTATAAGCAAATAACTTTCAACAATTACGCCAGGAAAGGCCGATGCTGTATCGGTTTTTCTTGGCGTAATTGTTTGATGATACCTGCTCATATTGTCAACATTATTGATTTTAAAGTGTCCGTAAACACTTAAAATAGTTTAATTTTTCCTTGTTTGTTTCGTTTTTTATTCGTATATTTGCCGCGGTGTATTGTCTCCAAACGGCAACGCTGCTAGCCTATAGCGATAGAAAAGCCTACATGCAATAAACAAAATATATACTAATAACTTAAAATAAAAGAGCTTATGAAGAAGTTACTTACACTTTTTGCTTTCCTAGTGTGTGCCCTGGGAGCAAATGCAGTAGAGATAGTAGACGCGTATGTCGACTTCTCGAAGTACACAGACATTTCTGAGGTAAAATGGGCAGGTTGGGGTGCTAGTGAAGAAGCACGGTCACGTCTGTCAATTAAAGATGGTTGCCTGCACTTTGAAAGCGCTGAGGCTACAGATCCTTCTTGGGACTGCCAGTTCTTCCCAATTGGATGTACTGCCGAAGAAGGCGTAACTTATACGCTTCACTTCAAAATTAAGGGTGACCATAGTGAGAATCTTTCTTTGCTTGGTTTTGGCCAAACTCCTTATGGACAGTTTTCTATTACTGATGAATGGGTAGAAGGTGCTGTTGACTACGAAGCAACAAGCTCAGATGGTAATCTTCTCTTGCAGTGTGGTAGCTATGTAGGTTCATTTGATATTGCTTATCTGAAGATTACCCATGAGGGTAGGGAAGAGAAACCTATAGAGTGGGTTGAGATGCTTAGCAATGGTGATGCTGAGACCCCATGGGGTAATCTTGCTAACGTAAGATATGATGACTTGGCAAACAATTCTTCTGTTTGTGCATGGGCTAAGGAAATTGGCAGAAATGTAGAAGAAGGTACAGAAGATGATTATGGCAGAGAGTTTTGGCATCCTTTCCCTGCTGATATTATGGAAGAAGATGGTAACCACGTATTTGTAGCCCATGCTGCTCAAGGTGCTGTCAATGGATGGGACAATGAGTTCTGGATTATGTCTCCACAGCCGTTGAGGACAGGAACAAAGCTTAAGTTACACTTCCGTTACAAGGCTTCACAGAACGTAAGTACGGGCACTCAGTTCCACAGATACCCGTCTAGCTATATGTATTGGGGAGCTCTTGGTGACATTAAGTTCTCCACAGAGTGGCAGGAATATGACGGGACAATTACAGTACCTTCAGATGCAAATGGTGCTCAGGCCCTCGAATTTACTTTGAATAAAGAGAATCTTTATGATGCAATTGACTTCTATTTCGATGATCTATCTTGGCAGACGATGAAGCTTGACGAAGGCTTCTTCCTGTCTGGTATTAACACGAATATTACTAAAGATTACGATGATCTGGATAACGCTATTGAGTTCGTAGATGTTGATGGTATTCTGGAAGCAACTATTGGTGTGGAGGGTGATGCCACTACTTGGGTTAACCAGCTGATGATTTCTACCGTCCGTGGTAATGATGCTGCTTTCAAGGGTGCTACACTAAAACCATCATATAATCCTAAGCGCTCTGATTCTGAAGAGTGGATTGACTATACTCCTGCAGCCAATGCTAAGCTAGATGTTCCTAGTCTTGGTGTTTGGAAGGTTTACCTTGACACTGAGTACAATATTATGGCCTTCGAGATGATTGATGGTATCATCACTGATCCTATTGATCCCACTGATGTCGTTACTAACTATACTGTAGTAACTGTACATGGTCAGGAGCGTGAGTACACTGAGGCTGAGGCAGAGGCTGCTGGCATTGAAAAGCCAGAGAATCCTGGTCAGCCTTGGGACAACCAGTTCTTTATCAAAGCTAACCGTCCTCTGAAAGCTGGTGAGTTGACGAAGCTCATATTCCAATATAAGAGTTCTATTGATTTTGTTAAGACCACTACCCTGTGCTACGGTGAGACTCCGGGTGCTTACATGCATTGGGCTGCTATTGGTGATGTAAACTTTACTACTGAGTGGCAGTACTACGAGCGGGAATTCACTGTTCCTGCTGAAGCTGACGGAATGCAGACGCTTTGCTTCAACATGGCTGAGATCAAGGATGCTTGCGATTATCAGATCAAGGATGTTCAGTGGTATCTGTATGATTCTTCATTGGATTGGGGTCAGACTTACGAGAACCTGATTGACGCAGAGGGTACCAAGAACTTCTACGTGAAGGAAGGCGCAGGAACCAGTCCACGTGTCTATGATCCCAGTGGCGAGATTGTGACTCCAACCGTTTGGACGATTGCCGGTTCAAGTGAAATCTTTGGTTCATACTGGGATCCCTCTGACACCAGAAACGACATGAAGCAGATAGAAGAAGGCTTCTACGTGTTGGAAAAGAAGAATGTCTCACTGAAGGAAGGTGGTTTATATGAGTTTAAGGTTGTTGCAAACCATTCATGGGATCTCAACTATGGTGCTGGTGGTGTACGTGATGGCCAGAATATGCGGTTCACTGTAGAGGAGAACGGTACGTACAACCTGTACTTCTACTTCTACGAGAATGAGAATCACCAGCTGGGATATGGCCTCGAGTTCCTAAAGGGTGAAATCCAAGGTGAGTTGGCAGAAGTCTATAGCATTGACTATTCAGACTACAAGGGCTTCCCGTTCTATGTCATGGGCTATGTACCTGAATTCGATTATGGTTACATGACCGACTTTGGTTCAATGTACAGTTATAAGACCGAGGCTGAACTTACAGGAGATGAGTACTTAGTCGGTGCTGTTACCACAGCAAGTGGTGCCGAATACTACAAGATTGCATTAGATAATCCCAATTGGCATCAGTACTTCCTGACAGATAACATTTCTACAGAACTTGATGGCAATTATGTCGTTAAGGCCTTGATGAAGGCTTCAGAGCCTTGCTACATCAACACCATTATGAATTGGGGCTGGAGTGATGGCCAGGGTGTTGAAACTTCTATATATGTTCCCGATGAATGGACTGAGGTTGAATGGGAATTCAATGGTATTGGTGGCAGCTCATGCAGTATCTTTGCACTGCCTGGTACATGCACTGCAACCATCGACTGGCAGTGGCTGAAGGTCTATAAGGTTCAGCAGGGTGAAGAGCATCCTGTAGAGTGGATTGAGATGCTGACCAATGGCGATGCTGAGACTCCATGGGAAGAGATGGGTCTTGCAGATGTTAGATGGAACGATGAAGCTAATAATTATAAGGTAAGTGCATGGGGTAGAGTAAAGAGTGAGAATTTCGATTATGATACGCTTCTTGATAAAGAGAACTGGTGCCCATTCCCCGCTACCATTGAAGTAGACCCGGACAATGCTGAGAACCATGTATTCGTCGTTCATGCAACTACTGCTGATTCGATGACTGATGATGGCGATACCTCTGTTTCTGCATGGGACAACCAGTTCTGGATTCAGTCTCCCAAGGAATGGAAGACAGGTGACAGGGTTAGAATCCAGTTCCGTTACAAGGCATCTCAAGATGCTAGAGTAGAGACACAGGTTCACAAGCAGACTCCAATGTCTTACCTCCACTGGCAAGCTGTCGGTGATGTTCACTTCACCACTGAGTGGCAGGAGTTTGATGGTATTATGACGATTGGAGATAACATGTCTGGCACTTGGGCAATTGCCTTCAACCTGAACACTGAAGTGAAGGATGTTACTGACTTTTACTTCGACGATCTATCATGGCAGGCTATGAAACTTGATGAAGGATTCTTCGTAGCCGGTGCTAACACGAAGACCGGTTATCCTGAGTACGATCTCTACAACGCTACAGCGTTTGAATGGAGTGAAAATATTGGTAAATACGTTGTTACCGTTGGTACGATGGGTGACCAGAATACTTGGGTTGATGAGGTCATGATTTCGACCGTTCGTGGTGACGATCAGGCATTCAGAGGTCATACAATTATGCCTCAGGGTAAGGTTTACAACGGTCCTGATGGGTGGGTTGACTTCACAGAAGCTAGCAATGCTAAGATTAGTCTCCCAGGAACTGGTGTTTGGAATATTTACATTGACACTGAGTACCAAGCAATGGCCGTCGAGATGCTGGAGGGTGAAGAACCTCAAATGCTGATGGGTGACGTTGACAGCAATGGTGAGGTCAACGTGACCGACGCAGTACTGATCATTGACGATATCCTGGGCAGGAACCCATGGAACTTCAATGCAGAAGCTGCTGACGTGAACTACGACAGTTATATTAATGTAACGGACGTCGTGCTGGTCATTGACCATGTCCTGGGCAAGGTGAACCTCAACCGTGCTGCCGCAACAGACGCTGAGATGGGTGCTATCAGCCTGTCATCAGACATGAAGACCGTTTCTCTGACCAATCCGTCGGCATACACTGCCTTCCAGATGGATGTGACACTGCCTAAGGGTGTCAGCCTGGAGGATGTGCTGCTGACTGAGCGTGCTGCTCGCAGCCACTCTATCGTCATCCGTGAGATGGAAAATGGAAGCTATCGCATCATCGGTGTCTCCATGAAGAACGATGCCTTCAAGGGTAATGTCGGTGACCTGCTGCAACTGCAGCTGACGGGCAATGCTCAGGGTTCTGTCGCTATCGACAATGTGCTGTTTGTTACCCCACAGGGTGTGCAGCATGAGTTGGCCGGTGTGAATGCCTTCGGTGATGTTACTGGTATAAGCGACGCTTTGCGTCTAAATGATAACGGACAATTGATAAATGATAATGTCTTTGACCTGCAGGGTCGTCAGGTGAACAACGCCCAGTTGAAGAAGGGCCTCTATATTCTCAATGGCAAGAAGCAGGTTGTGAAATAACTAAAGAGATAAGACTATGAAAAAGATTTCTGTAATCATAATGGCTGTCCTCCTCACGCTTTGTGGCGTGAGGGCGATGGCTTCGCTCTTGTCCCTGACGGGCATGGGGTCGGGCGACAATGTCACTATTCCAACCGTGTCTGTTAAGGCAGGCAGCACCTTCACGGTGCCGGTCAGTCTGGAGAACAGCAATACAGGCTATGTGGCATTCCAGATGGACATTCAACTACCACAGGGTGTTAGCCCAGTCTATGATGAAGAAGGATATATTCTCATTGAGAAGAGTGGTCGTCTGACAAGTTCGCATGACTTCTCTACCACTTACGATGCTATGAACAACACCATCAAGCTGGTTTGCTCATCGTTGCGTAATTCAAAGATCAAGGACAACTTTGGTGAGTTGTTCTATGTCGTTCTGAAGGCTGGTGCTTCGATGACGTCAGGTGACTATCAGATTACTTGCACGAATATAACGTTCTCAACGGCCACAACTGAGGATGAACCAGCCATGAGCTATACGTTATCTGATGTTACTGCTATTATTTCTGTAGCAGGCAGTGAGCCTGTTATTTCAACATCATGGTCAATCATTTTTAATGAGAACGATGTATGTGAAGCAGGAACTATTCCTGGATCATTCAGTGATGGTGACTTCATTTTGAGTGTATATGATGCCAATAATAAGATGTCTATTGACGCAAGCGATAGTAGGTTTGGTACGATAGATGATTATACCATGTTCTCGTATCGTCTTAAGACTTCAGGTAGGTCTAGTACATCACAATATCTTACGTTGTCAATTCCTCAGTCTGGATTGTTGAGAATCTATGCACGTACAGCAAACAATTCTGCTACAGATAGAAATGTTGTGTTGACTCAGGACGAAAAGGAGATCTATAATAATGTCGTTTCAGAGAAAGCCGCAATAGAAAAGATAGAGATAAACGGAGTTGGTGAAGTAGATACAGTCAAAATCTATCCTGTGATTGAAGTACCTGTCCAGACTGGTATAGTAGAAATCGGATACCCTGTTGGGGGAATCAATTTCTACGGATTCCAATTGGTACCTAATGAATCTGATGAAACCGTTGAAAAGGTGTCTATGTCTTCCCCAATATCTGTTAAGTCAGGTGATGCTTTTATGTTACCTGTTAGTCTAGAGAATAACAATACGGGCTATGTCGCCTTCCAGATGGACATTCAACTACCACAGGGTGTTAGCCCAGTCTATGATGAAGAAGGATATATTCTCATTGAGAAGAGTGGTCGTCTGACAAGTTCGCATGACTTCTCAACCACTTACGATGCTGAGAAGAACACCATCAAGCTGGTTTGCTCATCGCTGCGTAATTCAATAATCAAGGACAACTTTGGTGAGTTGTTCTATCTCAACCTTCAGGCTGACGCTTCGATGACGTCAGGTGACTATCAGATTACTTGCACGAATATAACGTTCTCAACGGCCACAAATGATGATGAACCTGCCCAGAGCTATGCGTTATCTGATGCAACAGCTATTATTTCTGTAGCTGGCAGTGAGCCTGTTATTACTGAGATTGATGTTCCCACAGCATTGAATATCATCAGTAAGTTGGCAGCCAACGAATATACTCAGGACTACTATTATGTTCGTGGCGTTATCACTTCTGTCTCTAGCATTGATACTGGTTCGTATGGGAATGCTACTTTCTATATGGCCTCGCCAAACGCTCCTGATCAGGAACTGATGGCTTATCGTGTTTTAGGTCTGAATGGTGGGAAGATTACCGACGAGAATCTGATAGGCGTTGGTGATGAAGTAGTGGTCTATGCACAATTGCAGAACTATAAGGGAACAACACCAGAAACACGCAGTGGCGGCTATCTGTTCAGCATCGTAAAAAAGGACAAGATTGTAGTTCCTGCGTCATTAAGCCTTTATACGGGTAACAGTTTCTCTATTCCTGTGAGTCTGGAGAATTCCAATCCTAACTATGTAGCCTTCCAGATGGACATTGTCCTGCCATGGGGTGTAACACCGATGATGGATGGGGAATATGCTGTTGTTGATACGAGCAGCCGCCTGGACGGTTCACATAGTATTACTGCTACTTACAATGAATGGAATAATACGATTAAGTTGGTTTGTTCTTCGATGCGTAATGCCAAGATCATGGGTACCTCTGGTGAGTTGTTCTATCTCAATCTTTATGCTGATGCTTCGATGACTGCTGGCAACTATCAGATGACTTTCAATAATGTTGTATTCTCAACCAGCTCTGATGCTCCAGAGGGAGCCAAGAGCTATGCGCTAACAGATGTGTCAACCATTCTCTCTCTCAGAGCCAGTGAGCCAGAAGACACTGACATTGATGTTCCTTTCGCATTGGAGATTATCAACAGGTTGGCAACAAACACCCATACCGAACATTATTATAATGTGCATGGTGTCATCACCTCTATCTCTGAACTCGATGCCGGTGCGTATGGTAACACCACATTCTATATGGCTGCGCCAAACGATTCCAGTCAGGTACTGATGGTTTATCGTGCTTTGGGTCTGAATGGGGAGAAGATAACTGACGAGCACCTGATACATGTAGGCGACACGGTGGTTGTCTATGCTCAGTTGCAGAACTATAAGGGAGTAGCTGAGACCTGTCAGGGTGGCTGGCTGGTAGAAATCCATCCATATATTGATTATCCTCAGTCTTACTATGAGTTGAACGATGCCATTGGACTGGCCCAGAATGATTTGATCCATCCTGCTTTGAATGCTGAGGGTTACAGCCAGTTAGAGAAAGCTATCGCTACTGCCCGACAGGCTTTGGAGACCGTTGATGATTCAACGATGATAGCTGCCATCGTAACGTTGAGCGACACTAAGGCACTTGTGCTAGAGAAGTACATGTTGCCTTATGAGACGCTTAATTTACGCTCCATAGATGGCTCTATCTATTATTATTATGGCACAGAGACCTTCGAAGGACAGAACGTCACCCTGACGCCTATGCCAGAGAATGGTTCTACTCCACGACTCACCTCTAGTTATTTACGCTTGTATTACAACAATAAACTGGTGATAAGTTCTGAAGATAACATCGTGAAGCTGGTATTTGATGTCAATAGCCGTTTGGTAGGTTCGTTCAATACCGGTGAATGGGTCGCAGATAATCAGTGGGCAGGTAATGCCAACGAGGTAGAGTTGTATGTAGAGAGGGGATCTTCTAAGTATTATAACATTTCCAATCTGACAGTCGTCTATGAAGCTGTTGATGCTGATACGCTGCTGGCACGTTTGACCGCTCAGATTGCAGCTGCAGAAAATACGATTCAGTCGTTGGCATTTGCGAATGTTCCAGGTGCATCAGCGTTGGATTCTCTCATAACAGTGGCTAAGACTGCTACAATAGAGACCGAGGCTTCTGTTATCAAGAGCTACATCAATCAGTTGAAGAGCGTGATAAGGGCTGTGGTAGAAATTAACCAGCAGTATCAGGCACTGGAAGCCCTGATGCAAAAGGTGGAGACAGCAGCTCAGAACAATGAGGGTGCTGATGCGACATATGTAGCTGAGGTAACTGCTAAGATACTGGAGGCGCGTACAGCTTTGAACAGCGGTGCTTATAGCATCGAAGACCTATGGATCATCACCGAGTTGATGAATAGCTACCTGAGCGAACTGTCGAAGGTTTACCTGTCTATCCGTGTTCAGGAGCCCGGTACTTTGGCAACACTCATCGCTGAAAAGGGCTTCGAACCGAATAGTGTCCTTGGCCTGATCGTTAGTGGTTCTCTGAACAGCGACGATATGAATACCATCAAGAACATGAATAATCTGGAGAAGATTGACATGAGCGAGACGGATGTTACAGAGATTCCTTCTCAGATGTTCTACTATCGCTCTAGTTTGAAGACTGTCGTTCTGCCGAAGAACTTGCTAACCATTGGCTATTATGCCTTCTATGGTTGTTATTCACTGACAGAGATTACACTACCTGAGAGCTTGGAGTCTATTGGATATTGGGCCTTCGGATACTGTGAAAACCTGAAGAGCATCACATGCAAAGTATTCATGCCGATTGCACTGTACGACTACTTCATGAGCGAAGACTATGCAAGCCAGTGTATGCTGTATGTTCCTGCTATGGCGGTAGATGCTTACAGGAATGCTTACTTCTGGCAGTACTTCCAGATTCAGGGTGCTGACATCATGCCTGAGAATATAAATGTCACCAGTCAGGTGTCAATCAATTGGCCTGAGCAGGTTGGTACGGACTATAAGCCCAACGTACGTATTGACCGTCAGCCGCAAAGTACCTCTGAGGGTGCTTATGGAAGTCTGACTGTGAATGGTTCGACGACGGTCTCAATGAGCAACTTCAGTATTCTGTGGGATGCTTATAACTCATCTAACTCTACTCACTACGACGAAATTGCTAGCAGCTATGAGTATTACCGTTATGCCTATAGCTCACTGATTGCCAATACAGCAATGCGTGCCGATAACGTCTCTGTGAATATGTTGACTCGTTCCTTCCGTTGGGACTTCGTAACCTTCCCGTTCGATGTGAAGGTAAGTGACATCGTCAATACCATCCAGACAGACGTGCCAATGGCTATCCGCCGTTATGATGGTAAGAACCGTGCCGATGGCAAGATGGGTGAGACATGGGTTGACATGACAGGTGACGATATCCTCGAGGCTGGTAAGGGTTATATCTGGCAGAGTGCTGAAAACGATCAGAAGTCTAGTTACAATAGCTATTATGTACCTGCACAGAACAACAGCAAGAAAAACAACATCTTCGCTGCCGATAATGTTGAGGTACAACTCGATGAGTATCTCAGCGAGTTCAGCCAGAACCGCAGCTGGAACCTTATAGGTAACCCGTATCCTGCATACTATGATATTCGTTGTATACAGACCACTGCTCCTATTACTGTTTGGAGCGGAAACTACCAAGTTTACCAGGCCTACACGCCTCAAGAGGATGCGTATATACTGAACCCAGGACAGGCCTTCTTTATCCAGCGTCCACTTGACCAGGAGAGCATAACCTTCTTGAAGGATGGTCGTCAGAATGACCTGAACGTCAGAGAGAATATGCCAAACAATATTGGCAGACGTGCTGCTGCTAACAGCGAGCGCTATGTCTTCAACCTGATTCTCAGTGGAAGCGAGGAAACACAGGGTGACCGCACACGTATCGTTTTCGACGCTACGGCGAAGATGGACTATGAGGCCGGTCGCGACGCTTCGAAGTTCATGAGTCCTGAGGCTTCTGCCGCACAGCTCTACACCACCGTTGGTGGTCTTCGCTACGCCATCAACAATCGTCCGTTGTCGGACGGCATCGTAGAACTGGGTCTGAGCATCGGTACTACCGGTAGCTACACCATCGCACTGAGCACGAAGGTAGAGGGTGAGGTTTACCTCATTGACCGCGAGACTGGTGCTGAGACTCGCCTTGACGGCACTGAGGGTTACACCTTCCAGGCTACCAAGGGCACTGTCGAGGGTCGCTTCGCTGTTCGCTTCGGCAATGGTGACTTAACAGGTGTCAAGAGTGTTGCAGGTGACGGCAAGGATGCCGGTAACTGGTATAATATGAAGGGTCAGCGTGTCAGCGCTCCTGCCAAGGGTATCTATATCCAGAATGGCAAGAAGACCGTTGTGAAGTAAATAGTCATTAATAGCTAATAACATCAAAACACAGAAGTTATGAAAAGACTATTAAGCATATTCGCCATCTGTCTCCTCCATCTTGGGCTTTTCGCCCAGGATGGTCAGGAGACGGTGACCTACACGGCAGGATACTACGTGCAGGGCGGCGAAACACATACTGCTGGAGATACGAAGGACATTGTTGGCTACGTGTTCGACGAGAGTGGATCAACTGTTGACGGTATTGTCGCTACTTTGACCTTCGGTGTTGCTGGTGACAATAACTTCAACGAAGCTAGTTGGAATTATTCGGTTAATGGCTTCGAAGCCTATACTTCCGGCAATGGCGTGAATGGCAGAAGCGATGGTGGTACCGTGTACATCATCCGTCCTAACTACAATGGCTACATCAATGTTGCCGTAGTACATAATGCTAATAAGATGTTGTATGTCCTTGAGGACGAGGTGGCTATGGAAGGCTACAACGGACTGACTGTTGGTGAGCAGTATCGTGGCCTGTATGGTTTCCCAGTCAAGGCAGGCAGCACTTATAAAATCTATGCCAGCGGCTCGAAGTTAGGTTTTTACGGATTCAATTTCCTTTATACACCTGATTCTTCTGCAACTTTCGAGGCTTATAACTTGACTGTCAGTACGAATATAAAGAACAATGTGTACTGCAATCCTCGAGGGACCACTGTGCAGACTGCCGGTAGTACAATCTGGCTGGATACCTATTCATATGGCACCTATCGCTTCAAGCATTGGACAGCCAATGGAGAGGTTGTGTCAACCGACCAGTACTTCAGCTATACCATGCCCCAGAAGGATGTCAACATGGTGGCAGTCTACGAGTTCAATCCTACCAATCCTGGTGATCCAGCTTCGGCAGAGAATACCTATAAACTGACCCTGGTAAGCCAGCCGGCCAATGCAGGTTACTTCAGCGGAAACCGACCCATCAGCAAGGTAGGTGCAGGCACTTCAACATGGATTTATACCTATCCTAATCAGAATGGCTATGTCTTTAAGGAGTGGCAGATTGACGGTAAAAAGATTTCTTCTCAACAAGAGATGGAATTTACGATGCCCTCACAGGATGTGACGTTGACGGCCGTTTATGAGTTCAAACCTACTAATCCTGGCAATCCAGGTACCAACTCGCTTGTCGATGGCGAACTGATGCTTGACGACTTTATGCCTGGTGGCGCTAATAGTGCAGCCTATCAGGCTACTAGTGGCAACTGGGATCAGATAGAGAGTATCATCATGATTGGTGAGATAACTAGGTGGGATGGTGGTGATGTGGCTCATAACTCCTCGAAATGTACCTCGCTCGACATGAGTCGTACAACAGGTATGAATGAGGTGCCTTCTTATGCTTTCAAGAATAGCTGTCTGACTACTATCAGTCTGCCTGCGTCTATATCAGAAATTGATTATGATGCATTCTCAAGCTGTCCCAATTTGCAGACGCTGAATCTGTATGCTATAGTGCCGCCAAGACTTGACAGTTTAGCTTTCGGTGATGGCGATAATAGTATTGTCAGTCAGTTGACAGTCTTCGTCCCAGCCTCCTCAGAGTCTCTCTATAAGAATGCTGAGGTATGGAAGAAGCTGATGGAGAAAGGATTAACGATACTTCCCTTCACCAATGAGGTGTGTGCCTTGGAGGTTAATATGCCTAAAAACACCGATATGAGGCTCTACAAGGATATGTATCTGGAGGCTTACAATACGCAGAGTGGTCAACGACTGCGTTATGTACTTACCGATGCCATTTCTTATACTTTTAGCAGCATCATAAATAACACCACTTGGAATGTCTATCTGAAGAATGCCAACGAGGAAATACTCGGTAGTATCTTGGACATCAAGATGGGTACTACTTCTGATAGCGTTTCTTTCACGAGCCTGCTGGTTCCTCAAACCGTCACACTCCGTGTGGTGGCTCCGCAAGAAGAGAATCTGACAGACAAGGTGACCATCACTTGGATGGATGAGAAAGGTAATTTCCTGACTCAAGGGGCTGAGGTGAAGAATCTTTTGGAGGGTAAGGTGCTCAAATATCGTCTGACCCTGTCTGAGGCTTTGGCCATGCAGTATAAATTGCCGGCGGATGGACAGCATGTTGTAAACAACGAAGACAATACCATTAAGGTGACGTTGGAGGATTTGCCGAAGACGACGATTTCTGGTATGGTAACCGATGTTCAGTCGGGAGATGTTTTACGGGATGCCATCATTGCTGTCTCTCAGACGATAAACGGCCAGTACTCCAAGACTTTCTCTGTCAAGACGAAGGATGATGGTAAGTGGTCGTTAGAGGTGTTCGATGCACCGTCTGATATTACTGCTTCGAAGACACTATATGTCAGCCAGACTAAGACTTTCGAGACGCTGACTGACGTGACTACTGTGGAGACTTTTGCTTTGCATGGAATAAATGGTACCAGGATTGGTCTCGAAATGAAATATATCAGTATCGATGGTGTCGAGAGCCCATATGCTGATATGGCCAACGTGACCTTTAAGGTTGCTGATGCTGACGGTAATGAACTGACGGGACTGAGTGTCCAGTATCCGAAAATAGTGATGCAGGAGTCTTACGAGGTTGGAACTAAGTTCACCATCACCGCTATCAGTAAGAACAATAAGTTCGAGCCGATAACAGCCACAGCAGAGGTTGATGATAATGACATTGCCAGCGCCACCTTTACTGTCAAGCAGCGCGGTGGTATCAAGGCTACCTTTGGTGAGTCGGAGAACCGCTCGTGTGTCGGTATCCTCTATGATGCCAATAGCCTGTTGGTGAAGCACTATTCCTACGTTGATAATGCACTTGTGATTAGCGAACTGCCAGATGGCAAATATACGCTGGTGACGATGGCTAGCAGCCCGCTCTTCAATAGTGTGGGACAACTGTCGCAGTTTGGCGAGATGGGTCTGCGCAATGGTGTGGACTTTGTACGCAATAACATCACGGTGGAGAGTGCTAAGTGGAGTGTTGTCAATATTGGTCGTATACCTTTCTTAGATGAAACGAAACTGTACTATACCAGTGTCAATACGACGTTCACTGCCAACAAGAGTCAGGTGACTGCCGGACAATATCTTACCTTGCGCGGACAGGTAGACTTCAAGGATGTCTATGCTTCAAAGGTGAGTGGTGTCAAGCTGGTCTTTAACCTGACTGACGACTGCGAATTTGTGGCCAATTCAGTGATGCTAGGCAAGAACCTTACTAGCTATACACTCAATGGCAAGCAGCTAATCGTCCCCATCGGTACCTCCAAGGATCAGGTACGCTTCTGCGTTATCCCGACCAAGGAGGGTATCTATGAACCTAGTGCCAGTGTCTGCTTTAACTATCAAAACGGTAATCAAAACCGTGAGATATTGCAGCCTATCGGTTCATGTCAGACAACGGTGAAGGGTGTCACCATTAGTGTGCCTTCTACTACTGCCAATAATGAGTTTACCGCTTCTGGTACTGCTACCGCAAAGTCTGAAGTCTATGTATATGCTGATGACATGCTGGTTGGCAAGACGACGGTGAAGGCCAATGGCAAGTGGTCTACACAATGTGTGTTGACAGATCCTGTAGATAAGAGTGAGCACCCAGTCTATGCCCGTATTGTTACACCGCAGCAGGCTGAACTGCTGACTGACACCAAGACGCTTGTTTATGACATGAGCGCTATTTTGGCCAAGGAAGTTAATATGTCGTTCTATAATGGATGGTTACGTAAGACCGTCAATGTTAACTGGAACATGATAGAGAAGAAGGTTAATCCGTCCTCCTATATGTTCTATACCACTACGGACTTTACGTTTACCATCTCCTTTACCATGAACAATCCAGACATGGTTAAGGATGTGAAGCTTATCGTCTATAAGAATGACAATAGCTATGATGTCCTGACAGCAAGTTATAATAGCAATGGCAGTCAGCCAATATGGGTGGCTACTCATCGTTATACTTCCAATGCATTACCTACGGCTGTGAAGGTGAAATATGTCATCGATGATAAGCAGCAGATTCTCAGCGAAGACAAGGACGATGAGGGCATCGAGCACTCGAATCCCATCCTCGACCCGTCGGGTTATGTCTATGAAGCAGTTAGCAGCAACCGCCTGCAGGGCGTTACTGCCAGCATCTACTATAAGGAAGAGGTGGAGGACCAGTATGGCGATAAAGTTGAGAAGGTCAGCCTGTGGAATGCTGAGGACTATGCTCAGGTGAACCCGCAGTTCACTGACGAGAACGGTATGTACCAGTGGGATGTACCTAACGGACTTTGGCAAGTTCGTCTGGAGAAGGAAGGCTACCTGAAGACCAATTCAGAGTGGTTGCCTGTTCCTCCTCCACAGTTGGATATCAACTTGCCGATGGTTCAGATGAAGCAGCCTAAGGTAATCAATTTCAATGCTTCTGCCGATAGTGTCTATATCTATATAGAGTTCGACAAGTATATGGATCCTGCCACGCTGACTACTGAGAACATCACTGTCACAAGAGATGGTGTTCCTGCCGAGGGTACTATCGTGCTGCTCAATGAGGAGGAAGAATACAAGGATGCTGTGAAGACCTATGCTTCGAAGATACGCTTCCAGGTGCCAGAGGATAAGAAGTTGTTGAGAACCGAAGAGATTCTTCTTACTGTCAACAAGGCTGTTGAGAGCTATGCTGGTGTGCCCATGCAAGAAGATTTTACCCAGGATTTCAAGCCTCTACCAGTAATTAGGGAAGTTGTGGTCGATGACCTGATTAATATCATGCAGGGCACAAATCGTACTATAACAGTCGCTGTTAACGATGTGGAAGCAGCCAAGGATACCGTGCTTATTGTTGAGTCTCAGTCTACGATGATTGCTAAGGCAAATGTTTCTGAAGTGAGACTTGACGAGGAAGGTCATGCCAAGTTGACTATTACTGGTGTGCTGCCAGGTTCTACGGTCATTATCTTCCGTGTGGAGGGTACTGATGTTGAAGGTCAGATGACTGTCAACGTCAAGGAAGAACCTATTCAGGCTACTAGCGCTCCGAGAGCTTCGCGTGTGACGGGTTCTAAACTCTATCGCGGTGCTAAGATCCAATTGTCAAGTGACACAGAGGACGCCGTCATCAAGTATACACTCAACGGTACCAGTCCTGCTGAGGCTGGCGAGGATGTATTGATCTATAAGGACGGTGAACCTATTGTTATTAACGATGACAATATAGTTATCAAGGCCATCGCTGAGGGTAAAGCTCTTGATCCGAGTGAAGAGAAGGTATTCAGCTACGAGCTGAAGAAATCGACTATCCACTATCAGTTGCCTGTCGGTTGGACATGGATTTCCCACAATATGGAGAATCCTGTGGCAACCTCCGTATTTGCAGGTAAGGTTAAGCGCATTGTCGGCCAGACCGATGAGATAATCCAGGATTCACAGTATGGATTCATTGGTGGACTTACTGAACTGAAGCCTGCTGTTGGTTACAAGGTACAGGCAAATGAGGTTGGCGGGAACACCATTGAGGACTTTGAATTCAATGCTAACGACCACACCTTGGATATCCATGTGGGTTGGAACTGGATAGGCTATCCGTTGAACCAGACGATGACGATTGCCGAGGCACTAGCATACTTTGATGCTAGCGAAGAAGACATGATTGTTAGTCTGGATGCAGATGCGTATGCGTGGTTTGACGGAAATCAGTGGAAGTGTTCAAAGGAAGACTTCGGTTTTGAACCAGGTAAGGGCTACATGTTCAAGTCTGCTACCGCTGCAAATATCCAGTTCAATACCAATACCTCATCTACTGCGGCTAGCCGTGTGGGTAGGCGCAACTGGCTCATCGGCAGTCCGTGGGCATTCAATAAGCATGCTTATCCCAATGTCATGCCTGTAACCGCTGAGTTCTTTATCGATGGTGTGAAATGTGACGATGGACAGTTTATCGTGGCAGCCTTTGCTGGCGACGAGTGTCGTGGCGTGGGTCAGTGGCATGATGGCAGACTGATGCTGAATGTCCATGGTGACGGTGGTGAAAAGGTGACCTTCATGGCTTATGATAAGACCACGGAACAGTATTATCTGGTCGATGAGTCACTGACATTCAAGGCTGATAATGAGGGAACTTGGTTTGTACCTATGAAGCTGACCTTGGGTAATGAGACCACTGGCATGAGTGAAGTGAACAAGGACCTGTTCATTTCTGTTGGCAGCGGCTATATCACAGTTAACGCTGGTGGTAAGAATATCAGTAGCCTGACGCTGACCAATATGGGCGGTGTGACGGTGTTGAGTGCCAGCGATCTGGGTACGGGAGCTACCATTACCACGGGTTCTCTGTCTGATGGAATGTACATCGCTACCATTAAGGCAGAGGGTAAGACCTACTACGAGAAAATACTTAAGGGTAATAAGTAAACTGTAGTAATACTATGAAAACAAAACATGTAAGATTCATGTTCAGCGTTGTGCTGGCACTGTGGGCTTCGGCCCTCAGTGCCCAGACACATTGGACATGTGATATCAATGCATATCAATACGATATGACGGTGTACTTCGAGTTGCAGGAGAATGGTGTAGCTATTGCCGCTGAGGACCTGCCGAACTACGAGGTGGCTGCCTTTGTCGGTGATGAGTGCCGTGGCGTTGGTGACTTCAAGACTGGTGAGTACAATAGTCAGACATTCCATTACGGCTACCTGCGCGTGCGCAGCAATGCCAGTAGTGGCGAGACGGTGTCTTTTAAAGCCTATAACAAGACCGCCAGCAGGGAAACAAATATTGAGGCTTCAGCCAACATAACCTTTGAAGCCAATCAGACTGTGGGTGAGCCGTCCTCTTTGAAACCCTTGAACATTGCCGTTTACACGTTAACCTTGTTGGCAGAAGAGAAGAAAGGTGCCGTCACGGGTGGTGGCTCCTATTACGCTGATGACGAGGCTACGATAAAGGCTACGCCTGTCAATGGTTATGCCTTCACAAAATGGTCTGATGAGTCAACGGACAATCCGCGTACCATAACTGTCAATAGCAATATGACGCTGACGGCAGGGTTTACTCCTGTCATCTATAAAATAGATTATGACTTGAGTGGAGGTGCATTGGCTGATGGTGTCACTAATCCGGATAGCTATACCATTGAGAGTCCTGATACCACGCTGAACAATCCAATTCGTGAGGGATATGAGTTTGACGGATGGTCAGGTAAAGGCATTACTGACGGAAACAGATCGGTGACGATTTCGACGGGTAATACTGGCGACCGTAAGTATACTGCTTTGTGGAAGACGACTTCCTATCCGATAGTGTATGATCTTGCCGGTGGACGTTTGGAGATTGGAGTCACTAATCCCGAAATCTATAATATTCAAAGTGTTATTACGCTGTACAACCCAACTCGTGAGGGTTATACCTTTGCTGGCTGGACGGGAACAGACCTAGACGCGGCAAGCACCTCAGTAACCATTGGCCCAGAATGCTCTGGGCAGCGTAACTATAAGGCAACGTGGATAGCTAATAAGTATATGATAACCTTTGATAGCAATGGCGGTTCAGCAGTGGAGTCAATTATCGAAGACTACAATACTGAATTACAGGCTCCTACAGCCCCAACAAGAGAAGGCTATGTATTCAACGGTTGGAGTCCTGCCTTCCCGCCGACAATGCCTGCACGCGATGTGACATTGATAGCTCAGTGGGAGAAAGAAGGTTACTCTATTACCTGTGATTTAGCTGACGGTAGCATAGCAGTGGCAAATCCTACCACCTATACCATTGACTCTTCAGACATTACGCTGAACAATCCGACTCGTGAGGGTTACACCTTTGCTGGCTGGACGGGACCAGATTATGAGGAAGCAACCACTACTGTAACCATCAAATCTGGTAGTACAGGTAATCGCACCTATACAGCTACGTGGACGCCTATTATTTATAATATTTCTTATGACCTTAAAGACGGCGACTATCCTGATGGCAAGAGTAATCCTTCTACCTACACGTATGATACAAAGAGTTTCTATCTGGTTAATCCAATAAAAGAAGGATTTCTTTTCGATGGATGGAAAGGAACTGGATATCCAGAGCCTACCATGTCGGTAGAAATTCTAGAGGGAAGCACTGACGACAAATCATTTGAGGCCACTTGGAAAGAGGAGGTGGTTATCCAGAAGTTCATGGTGACGGCTGTTTCTGCTGACAATAACAAGGGTACTGTTACTGGTAGTGCCACTTACCCTGAGGGCTCTCAGGCACCCCTGACAGCTACGCCTAAGGAGCATTATCGCTTTGTTAGCTGGACTGATGATAATGGGGTGGTTTCAGAGATTAATCCGTATCTCTTTGTGGTTAGTAAAGAGGTTGAGCTGACAGCTAACTTTGCACCTATAGATTATCCCATCACATATGATCCTGCAGGTGGTGATTTGGCTGCAAATCCGAGCTCTTATACCATAGAGAGCTCCAATATTACGCTGAACAATCCAACACGCAAAGGCTATGATTTTGCAGGCTGGACAGGAACAGGCCTAGACGAGGCAACAACGTCTGTTACTATTATTGCTAAGGAAAGCCCAAGAGAGCGCAATTACAAGGCTACGTGGAAACCGATAAGCTATACTATCACTTGTAATCCTGCCGGTGGAGAATTTGCAGAGGGTGTGGTCAACCCCATTACTTACACCATTGAGAGTAAGGAAATAAAGTTGGCCAAGCCGACATTGTCAGGTTATACCTTTGCTGGCTGGACGGGAACAGGCCTAAGTAAACCTGAAGCTAACGTCATCATCCCTCAGGGCAGCACAGAGAATCGTGAGTACACGGCTACATGGACGCCTAACCAATATACTATCACGTTCAACACGGATGGTGGTTCTTTGGTGAAGAGCATCACTGCCGCCTATGACTCTGAGTTGACGCCTCCTGAGAAGCCTATCAAGAGTGGTTATGAATTTGTAGACTGGGAACCTGCATTCCCAAAGAAGATGCCCTTGGACGGACTCTCGCTGAATGCTCAATGGAAAAAAGTTGATTATAAGATTACCTACGACCTCGCTGGTGGTACATTGGGCGAAGGCGTAGAAAATCCTATTAGCTATACAATCGATGATTTTATCAGGCTGAACAATCCTACGCGTATTGGTTATGACTTCATTGGCTGGACGGGAACTGAACTGGAAAGTCTTACAAAGACTGTGGTTATTGCTACAAACAGTAAAGAAGATCGCAAGTATACCGCAAATTGGAGGCCAATCACTTATAATATCACGTTCGATACTGATGGTGGTACTACGATAGCTCCCATCAAGCAGGACTTCAATACCTCTGTGACAGCTCCTGCAGACCCGACGAAGGAAGGTTACACGTTTGTAGGCTGGGATACGGCTGTTCCTACGAAGATGCCCGCTGAGGATATGACGATCACCGCCCAGTGGACCATCAACCAGTATACGATCACGTTCGATACAGATGGTGGAACTACGATAGCTCCCATCAAGCAGGACTTCAATACCTCTGTGACAGCTCCTGCAGACCCGACGAAGGAAGGTTACACGTTTGTAGGCTGGGATACGGCTGTTCCTACGAAGATGCCCGCTGAGGATATGACGATCACTGCCCAGTGGACCATCAACCAGTATACGATCACGTTCGATACAGATGGTGGAACTACGATAGCTCCCATCAAGCAGGACTTCAATACCTCTGTGACAGCTCCTGCAGACCCGACGAAGGAAGGTTACACGTTTGTAGGCTGGGATAAGGACGTTCCTGAGACGATGCCAGCCGGTGATATGACGATCACTGCCCAGTGGACCATCAACCAGTATACGATCACGTTCGATACTGATGGTGGTACTACGATAGCTCCTATCACTCAGAACTATGCTACCCCTGTGACCGCTCCTGCTAACCCGACGAAGGAAGGTTACAC
>Ga0310695_10005030_pt1 | contig 23480 bp, 11 predicted proteins | sample RumenRJG_04DNA_FD_203882 | JGI IMG/M metagenome (GOLD analysis project Ga0310695, IMG submission 203882) | Bovine rumen microbial communities from Lethbridge, Alberta, Canada - RJG_04 (v2) (version 2) | ecosystem: Host-associated > Mammals > Digestive system > Stomach > Rumen | place: Canada...
TCCTCAGGACGGTAAATGAACCTGGGAGTATTCCTTCCTGACTTACGTCCCGGCATCCAGCTGACGCGGTCGTTGGATATCAGATAAGTGTTGCCATTTTCTTTCCAGAAAAGCGAAAAAGCTTCATAGTCGGCAAAGGCCCCGTTCTGCGCCATGATTTTCAGGTATCCTGCTACCATTTGCGCAAAACGCTCAGCGCCGGTGTGTCCAAGCCCGCCCAGTTCGTTAATGGCTCGCTCTTCGACAAGTCCTGCAACCTTAATAATTGTGTCTGGCGGGAAAGTAAGGCAGGAACAGCCGGATTTCTCCAGTGTGCGGCCAATACGGCTGGAGAGGCCATACTCCAGCATGATTTCATATGAGATACGTTTTTCGATATCCTCCATCAGTTTTTTGGCTCGGGCATCGCTTCCGAATTTACGCTTTTTGATCATGTCCTCATAGGCGCTCATCCATGTCATATTCGGAGCAATGAAAAAACTGACAAAACTTTCGCAGTTTAGCTGTTCATGCCAATATTTGATAAAACCTTTGGTGAAATCAGAAAGAGAAAGATTTGCTCCGCCATTCTGCACATATCGCTGGATGGCCGTTTTGAAAACAAAACGCCAGGTACGGGCATTAAAAAAACCGGCCCTGTGAGCTGCATCCTGGACGTTATCAGAAAATGCCAAGGTTTTCTTATCGTCATTAAACTTGGATGCAAAGAGCAAAGAAAGTTCTGTGCTGATCTCTGTAGCGCTGCGCAGTCCCATTAGAGAAAGACCTCGTTTCGAACCACAGAAGGGGCAAAAAAACTGCTTATTGGTCTTTGATTCTGCAGGTGGTCTCCGAATAGGCATAATTATGTCTATCATTTTGATGCCACAACAGTCACACACTGCATGCGAATCATTACCTGTTTTTACCTGGAGACAACCAGGGCATATACGTCCTGCAATCGTTCCATCCGGGCAGCTATCATGCGCATGCGGGAACATCAGGACAATTTTCTCGTCGTCAGCCTTGAAGAAATGGTTGTAGAAAGTCTCCAGGCTGTTAATCGTCGCATTTCTTTGCGCGTCAAGAGTTGAGGTCCAGCCTGTTGCTCCGCAATCACGGCAGTTAACTACCGGAAGATACTGTTTTATCTGCTGGTCATTCAGATCATGGGCGATGGAGTATGTAACTTCAGTGCCGGATACCTTGGCGAGCAGACGGCGCAACTCTCTCATCCACAGTTGCACCTGTACATTAAGAAACGGACGAAGGCTGTTCGGCTTTCCGGTTCTGGCATGAGAAATAAGAGCAAGCAGCGCATTGATTGCTGTTTCGGCATTTCCTCCCATTTCCTTCAGATCGGGATAATTTACTTCAAGTTCCTCTATGATATTCTTAACCTGATGATATTTGCCTTTTATCAAGGTAATCATTGCCTGCATAAAACTGTGATGCATCAGATGCTTACCAAGAGCAATGCGTCCTTCGGGAGAAATAACATCGACATCTTGTAAATTTGTCCATGCTGATGCCGCTTCCCTAAGATAAGCTTCTTCATTATCCTGCTCCACCAGTGCGGAAAGCCTGGCAAGCTGTTCTGATGTCGGCATTGTAAAGTCGGTTATATCATGCCCCCTGAAGAACTCATCAGGAGACAAACGATCTTCAGTTACAATGGAATCATCTTCAAAAGGCTCGCCAAAAATCTCCTCTGCATATTGAAGGATGCCTCTACCGTTATCTTTTGATCCCATAGTAGCGGATGTGCCGATGCAGCATATGTACCCTCCATGTGTCCACAAGCTGGATTTCAATCTGCGTAACAGGCATGCAAGGTCGGTACCCTGGGCTCCGTCAAAGGTATGCAGTTCATCGACTGCGATATATTTCAATGTATCAGGATTGTTCTTTTTCCAAAGCACTGCATCTTTTGGGCGTACAAGCAAGTAATCCAGCATCTTATAGTTGGTCAGCAGAATATCCGGAGGATTACCAAGCATTGTCTCATGGTCGGTGATGATATTATCTTCGCTCATCATACGACTTGGCTTCTGTTCAAAACCGCCGACGTACATGCCTGCAGTCACGTTGCCCCTGAGTTCCGGACTCGTCCATATCAGTTCGGCTATTCGCTTAGCCTGATCGGTTGCTAACGCATTCATAGGATAGATAATGAGTGCCTTGATGCCTTGCTCTCCGCGGTGCTGATAGCAGTACTCCAATATCGGATACAGGAAACACTCCGTTTTACCGGAACCTGTGCCAGTTGCAATCAATGTCGATCTGCCGTCATCTCCTGTGAGTCTGTTAAATGCGGTCTGCTGATGAACATAGGGAAGGTACGCAGGATGAATGGATTTAAAACATGTCGGCATCGTCTCAACAACACGAAAAGGAAGCCGCACGGAAACATAAGGTTCATGATAAACAGAGCCCTTAGTTTGCAGCATATTGCGTATTGATCCTTTGAACGGGGCATTTGACATCGGAAATGATGTTTCAATATAGTCTCCGATGCCCTTTTCTAATTGCTTGGCAAGTATGGATGGTATCATAACGCCAATACTCCTATGTTCAACCTTTATAAGGCTTATCCCTGTTTTCCGTATTTTTCCTCAAAGAATTTCCAAGCTGTTTCGTAATCCTTCTCACGGTCGCAACGGTCGAATGGAGCTACGTATTCTATGGTACGTTCTACTGGTCCTTCTGGCACAGTATCATCTGCGATTGTGCGATAAAACTTTTTTCCTGCAGGAGCACCTTTTATACTGTTTTCCCATTCATTACGTTCAAATCCTACGCCAGTTAAACTACGATTATTCGTGAATACTATGCGCCCATTTGCATCGTACCAAGTACCGGCTTCATAAGATTGAAGCACTGGAAACTGAATTCGGTATATTGTCTTTAACTGATCTAATGTCATACCAAGTGCTTTTGCAGTCAAAACATCAATTTCTACTAAAGCTTGTCTTCGTTGATAATCTGTTCGCAAAGGTGTGCTTTTTGTCCACGTTTTGGATAGAGACGTGAAAACATTACTATCAAGTCTAATGTCGTTCTTAGACCAAGAATCTAATGAAAATATATCTTTGTAGGAATGAGCCCATAATGCTGAATATGAAGCAGTTAAGCACTGCAACAGCATTGAACGACATACGAGTTTAGCATCCCAACTAATGTAGGGAAGTGGAAACAGGTTACTATTGTTTACACGACCGGCCCCGGTAGCTTTAAAGTAAAAATCATATACTATAGAGGCCCATGTCGCAGAACAAGATTCTAAATGCTCTAAGTAAGCAAAACTCACAGAAAAGGCAAGGTTAATGTTTCCACAATAAGGCGGTGTAATAGCATTAACAAAAGTCCTTTCTCCACTCTGATTGAATAATTCTCTTATTGTTATTCGATAAGATGAATTACATTTTGAACCCCATGGAGTTACCGGCGTTCTATCAATATAATCAGTGATATTGCATGCGGGAGCATAAACTGATCGCTGGAGATAATTAACAGGTAAAAACATGTGATCGATTACATCGTAATCACTATTCAATTCACAATACCTGCGTGGAGTTTTGAAAAATGGATTAGCTACACCGATATGAGGTCCTGATAAAATCATTTCTTTTTCTGTTTCAGGAAAGCGTACATTTCGTTTAATAGTTCCGTTCTTTTGTGCATTTGTTTCATGCCACATTTCAGTCATAAATACATGATCTTCGTATTCACTCAACGTGATTCCGTGTTCGACAAACTTCTTTAAAACCTCAATGAGTTGCCTTGAATGTAAAACCGGTAATCTTGCCGTTTGCCATTCACTACTGCCATCGAATAATTTTGAAAAAACGGCGAGTTCTTTCTTCGTCACGTGTACAATTCTGTCCGGATGTCCTTGTGTATTCCAGTTACCACTTTGATCCTTGATTCCGGGAACAGGGTAGGAAGAGTCGCCCTCATAGCACTCCACGATGCTTTTAGCATCGTAGAGATTACAGATGTTGTCGAACGATACAATCAGTGAACCACCATACACATTCAAACTAAATGTTGTATGGTGATCCACTTCAGGAAAGAGTTTTAACTCGTTCGTAAATTGGAAATGTTTGCGAAGTTTAGCATAAATCTTTTCCCGAAGTGCACCGCCCTTTGGATCATCATAGACTCCATCAGGATGAATGAATGCACTAACCCCAGTTCCAACCCCCCATGCTTGAGGTAAGAAACATTTATATAAATTTGTTTGCTGTCCTTTTAACTCGCTATAATTCTGCAGTGCATTCAAAAAAGCTTGCTCACCGGAAATTGATTCATATTCTAAAAAGTATAAATCTTTAGTATTTACATTATTTAATGCGTCATTACGATAATGTGTAGTCTGAGCAGCAGTCAATTTTTTTACAGCAAACATCGGATGCCTGTCTGAAAGGACCCCCTGTTCTTTCCACTCAATTTTTATCCATGGAGGATTCCCAATTACCAGATCAAAACCGCCACGCTCCGCAAACAGATCTGCAAACTCTAGCTCCCAATGCATAAAACGGTTCTGTTCAGCAATTTCACGCACTAAAGCAAGTCTTGGAAACAAGATACAGAGTCCATCGATATCAACTACATTAAAACTTTCCCAAATTTTGGAACTATACACTAGATCATGCCTCTGTTACTTCCTTACGAGGTCTGCCCCTTGCTCTCTTTGGTTTACTATTCAAATCGACCTGCTTGTTTTTTCTCGGTCGCCCCCTGGAACGCTTTTGCTTTGCTACGGCTCCATCTGACTGGACGTTTTTTCTGGGGCGACCTCTTCCCCTTTTCGGTTTTGGGGTAACATCATTTTGCTCCGGATTCTTTCGGGGCCTTCCTCTTTTGCGTTTGGGTTTGTCAGCATGTTCGTCTGCCGAAGATGCCTGTTTTTTGGGACGGCCTTTTTTGGCCGGACTTTTGATTGGCTCTTCTCCGGTGGCAAGACCTAATGCCACGAGGAGTTCGTTATTCTTTTTGATGGGCGAGAACCAGTTGTCATCGGACAGCTTGGGTGATGGTTCAACAGGGCAGTCTTTCGCACGCCATACCTGTGAAAGGTCTTTCAGTATGTCGCCATAGGTGGTCTTGTTTAAAACTCCTGTCCTTTTGGCTTTTAAAACCATGCGGCACGTAAGCACGGTTGCAATGAAATTGATGAACTCGGAACCGATAACCGAATAGTTTCCCTGTACATTTGTTTCGGTCAGTTCCTCATCACTTTTGTAATGCTTGAACATCAGTTCAATCTGCCATCTGCTGTCATAACAGGAATAGGCAGTATTGACAGACAGATCGACATCAGATTCAAAGACGATCACTCCGAAGGTGTCCTCTTTTTCGTTGTACTTCTTGCTGTCAAATTTGCCTTTGCGCTGCGCGTTATATACGTAGTTATACCCCTCGCGGGCAGAGTCCTTAAGGTTCTTGAACGCATATAAGTACTTGCCATCGGGAAGTCTGACCTTCTTTGCAACCACGGGGATGTCAATGTCTGTTACGATCTCGTCAGGCTCTGTCAGATTATATTTGGCAATGCGCCTGTCATCCCTTTTTACGGGCGTGAAATAATGCAGCTCGGGCCTGCGTTTTAATTCTTCTGCAATAGCTTCAGGAGGAAATCCCTTGTCATTTACGACGATCCCTTTTTGAAGGTTGTTGGATTTTATGAAGTCAGGATACGCTCCTGCGTCAATGCAGTTGCCCGGAAAAACCTTGGAGCATACCGGCTCCATCAATTCAATATCATAACAGTACAGGATGGAAATGTCCGGAACACCTTTCATCTTGAATTTGTATGACAAGTCAGAGAGCGTATTCACTTTGCTCGTGTTCTGTTTCAGAGTTCCGTCAATTGCAATATGATGCTCATTACATACTCTGTCGAGCCGCTTTGCGTAAAACTCCTGCTGCTTTTTTTCGTCCATTCCTATTCTTTTGATGAAGTCGCAGACAGCGTTTTTGGAGAGCGAAGCCCCCGGATAATAAACGCTCACATATGACGCCTGATACGCAGAGGCAAGCCGCGAGCACTTGACACCATGGTCGCATACTCTCAGTGAGGCCATCGCCATTATTGTGCAAGCATCGCCCGCAGGGTAGACGTCAAGAAGGTCAGAATACAAATCGTCGGAAACGCTTTTTACAAATGCAGCTCCCCCATAACAAAGCTGAGTAGGACCATCATAGGCTGTTGCTGATTTAACAGGAACATACCTGAACTCAATAATGTGGCCAATGGTTTTGCCATTCCGCGGCTGCGGGTTGCCGCCTGCAACATATACCGTACCCTTGCGCTCCCTCACGGCATAACGCAACACAGAATCACTGCCAGTATCAACCACCACCGTATTGGTTGGACGTTGCACTGACCTTATGTTTTCCGGAACTCCCATATGACACCATTATTATTCAAAAAATACCGAAATAATATAGTTCTATTATAAGCCAAATAGAACTATATGTCAATATTTATTTGAATAAAAACGATTTTTTGTTATTTTTTTTCACTGCTAAATGCGGTTAAAACCATGAAATACGAATACAATACAAGAAAGTGGTAGTCCGGAAGGGATTGCAAATGGCTTAAAATAAGGATTTCTTATATAGTTCGAAGAATTGGGAAAGTTTTACTACATTCTGCCCGGGGAAGAGATCTTTTATTTTACAGAGTAGTTCATCCTGTTCTGTCGGGAATAGACTGAGTTGCCCGAACCCGTACTCTAAGGGATTGTTACCCTTGTTAGAGAATGTGCCCACAAGGATTAGGTTCATGTCATTAAGAAACTCACTGCGGCTTGGCAACATGTCTGCCTTGTCAATAGGCCAGAACCACAAGGCACACCAGTAGTCCATAGCGAATTTCAATCTGGCATACGGACCAGCATTATTCATGTGCTCTGACTTGTACAACTGGGAAAAGATCTGATCTTTCTGTCTAATGGTGGTTCGGGAGTCTGCAACGGTGTCGTTGTATCCGTAAACTGAAAGCTGATCCCTTGTTTCCTCCTCAACGGTCTGACGCAATTTAACCTGTTTACCCCAAAGTTCATCAATCACCTCAGAAAGACCGCGCAGCGTTTCAAGATCACTGAGGGAATATGGAGCTGTAAACTTCTTGTTCCATGCCGCCATAGCTTTGATGTTATTCGGCTCTAACGACTTTATGACCCTGTCGGAATAACTGCACATGCCAGGATCTCCCAGCAGAAAATGATATATTTGTGAATATCCGCGGCGCTTTTTGCGTTCCGTTCCCAAAGGCACTCGTTCAGGTGCATTTTCATACCAGCGCAGTCCTTGGGATGTTGCGGTAAGAGAAGACTCCTGATAGCATTGACGACGTGCTCCAATCAGAGAGTTTCCATTAACAAGCTGGGTGCCAAACCATGGCACAAAACCTCCCGCGTAAATTGTATTGAGCCACAGAGATACTTCTGCCAGTTCAACTGCAACTGGATTAAGGTCAATGCCGTAAACATTGCGGTCGCCAATATACATCTTGACTTTCTGAAGCTCCTGAAGTCGCTTTTCTGCGGGGATCATTTCACCAAGTTCTTTCTGCTTGCGGTCAATATAGGCTTCTGCAAGCTGGTTGATTGCTTCATTAAGGAATGCAGCGCTGCCCATAGCCGGCTCACATACGGTCAAGTGAAGAATCTCATCTGCGGATTTGCCTTCCAGCAGTTCCTTCAATGCGTATTTCACCAGGCATTTCGTCAGCACTTCCGGCGTGTAGTAAGAAGCTGATTTCTCCCTCTCCCGTCCGGCCAGACGATAAATGAATGTACCTTTTTCGTATTTGCGAAGCTGGCCCTTTTTATATTTTCCCTCCGGATCATCCCTCTCATAACGTACACGTTCATCTTCCGTGTACTGATCCAGTTCTTCTTCTGACACAAAGTATCCGACATCCAATTCGTTAAATTTATCTCCGGCACGCTTTACCTCAAACAGGGTGTGTTCCGCAATGAAGCCTCTGTAAGAAAGCAAAGCCTCGTAAACGGAACCCATCTGGTTGATACCAAGATTGGCATAGGAAATACGTCCTCTGCGGTCGTGTTTTTTGCCGGATTCACGAGTTAAACTCATGAGATCAATGATGCGCAACATGACACTGTTACGCAATTTTGCGGCAGTGATCATTTTTGTGTATTCAGGGTCAAAGATATGCGCTTTCAATGGAGCGATCACAAACATATCATGGAGACTCTTTTCCCCAGAATATTTCAGAATTTCGTCTTCTGTTGCCGGATATCCGTTGTAGATTAGGTCATAAAGCTTGGATAGTGTCTCATGCAGATAGTAGCCGCTACCGACCTCTGCTACATCATCGCGGATATCATTTGCGATGTCGCGCAGACTCTCCAGCGAATATCCTGTCAAATATGACTGTGCTTTTATTGGCGCATAGCCAAGTTCTGGACGAGCTTCAATAAACAGCACGAAGAGCATACGGTACATATACCGCAAGCACTCAATGGTCAATTGTCCAGCATCCACAGGATCGGTATGCAGATTTCGTCCCTGACGCGTAGTCATGTCATAAAGAACCTCATTTCCAAGAAGTTCTATGCATTCACGCAATGCGTATTTCAAATCCTGCGAAACCCCGGCAGCATGCTTCTGGGAATTAGCATCCAACTCGTCCAGCAGAGCTGTTCCTTCTTCAGGACATAAACTGTTTCTGTGAAGAAGCACGGACATTGCCTGCAAGGTGGATTCCTCGCGGCGGCTGAATATCTCTTCCAGTTCAAATTGCAGATAACGCTTTTCATTCCACTTATTGCGGTCGATCAGCGCAATCTGGTTCATTCCGATAAGAATGATAAAACGCGGAGGTTCCGCCTGTCCGAAGAGTATTTTCGTAACCAGATCCTCATTAGGGATGCCTGTAAGGCATTCAGATGATACGGAGTTCAGCCCTTCCTCGCCAATTCCCTGTACGGAGAAGCAGAATTTATCCAAAACAGCCGCTTCCTTATCATCTGAAGTTGCCAGCAGAACCCACAAAGCAGGAGCGCCGGTTGCTTTTTTCAGTTCCAAATACACAGGAACTTTGATGCTATCGTCAATATCGACCCACTCCGGTTCTGCGTCTGGGTACCCAAGGGCAGAAAGATAAATGTCTGCAAGAGTACGAATATTTGCCAAGGTCTGCGTGTCGAATTTTGAACGAAGGAATCTATCATGGATAGGATAATACTGTCTTGCGGCATCACGAAGCAGAGCCCAGGGAGTGCGCGCATTCTCATTATCCTTTGCAGCAGCGCGCCATTTTGAAATAGTATCTGATGCATTCTCCTCAAAGATGGAAGAGAAATAATGGTTAGTATAATACTCGTTCTGGTTTGTAATACCCGTTAAATCCATGCTCATTTCGATACCCCCTTCAAAACCGTCACGATCCGTATGTAAGGATTATTCTGAATGCTCAAAGTGTCCGTTACCCAATTCGTGAATTTATCGAACAGTTCATCGACCATCCGTTCCTGTTCGCTCTTTTTTCTTTCGCTCTCAAAAAGAGAAAGCTGATACCCCTTATGCTTCTCTTCTAATGACGCGAGCTTGGTCAATTCCTCATCCAATAGTGGATTCATGCGATTTGAATACTGTTTATAGAACAACTGCATGTGTTCTTTTGCGTGGCTTACGACATCCGGCAAAAGGCTGGCTGCTTCATTTAAACTCTCATTCGTCAGCGATTTACTGTTCGGAATGTTTATGTTGCGGAATTTTGTGCGTCTTAGAACCTCGTTCATAGGAAGAAATTCCTTGTATTTTCCGTTTTCATAAACAAGGCCGAACCATTCATCCACGAGCGGAGTGGATCTTTTGTTCGGGATAGTTCCGGTAACGATATAGATCGTTTCTGAAGGTTGCAGAAGATCCATAAGACCAACAATCGGAGCTTCACCTCTGCCATACAGCAGGCCGCATTTATCATTTACCCAGTTGAAAAGCGGATGCAGTTTCCAAAGATACTGTACCTTCGGCCATGCTGTTTCTGCCAGGTTGTTCTGCATGCTGCGCATCATCTCGGACATGCAGAACGCCTTATCATCAGAAAGACGGATATAATCACCCTGTGGCATTGCTTCTTCCGGAAGAAGCGCAGTAAGCCGTTTTCTCATGTTTGGCGTGATCATAATTTCCAGTCCTGATACAGCCTGTAAACGTTCCACAGGATGACTTTCAGAACTATTTAAAAATGCGAAAGCCTGGTTCAGATAGTCAATATCAGAAAAAATCGTCTCATCTGATTTTACCCGCACCGGAGACTTATCTTCTTCGGAAGCCGCCATCAGCGCCTCAAAAGGATCAAATTCTTCTTCGCCACTGTCGAGGATGTTTTCAAATGCCGCAGCATCAGCGCCGTCTTCTATGATATCGGAAACAACAAGTTCCTCGTCTTCAACAGAGAACTTACCGAGCAGAAGAGCCGGGTCTCCGATATTCTTTAAAGCTTGTTCCTCTTTCGTAATAAGAATCTCAATAATGCGCATATCACCTTTAATGCGAGGGTTTGCACTTTCGATAAGCATATAACGAATGTCCGGACGCTGTTTCTGACCGTAGCGGTCGATACGACCATTACGCTGCTGGAAAACCATGAGCGACCACGGGATATCAAAATGAATAAGCCTATGACTCAGATAATGCAGATTCAGACCTTCCGATGCCACATCGGAGGCAACAAGCACACGAATCGGTGATTCCTCTCGTCCGAAATTTTCAACGATTGTCTGCTGCTCGGCATCGCTCATCTCACCGCAGATTTCCTGAATAGCGCCGCTTTTCATTTTTAGGTCTCTCTTAAGCTGCTCAGCGATATATTTCATTGTTTCAATGCGTTCAGTGAAGATAACAATGCGATCATCAGTCTGTGCAGTCCACCCGTATTCCTTACTGCAAAGAAGAGATAAAAGTTTCTGATACCGGGAGAAATCTGCTGGTTCGATTTTTACCAACAAATTACGGAGTGTCTCCAGTGTTTTGATGTCCTGAATTTCATCTTCTGCATATTTCTTTTTGAGTTTGCTCAGTCTGGAATCAATGCTCTTGATGCAGGCAGCAGGACTTGAAAAAAGAGACTTTTCCAAACTAGTTTTAAAGAGTTGCCCCTGCGCCTTCGTCTTATTCAGATCCATTTGCAAAAGCATCTCAGCAAAAAAATTGAAAGCGTATTCTTCGGCTGCTGAAGCCTTGCACCGCTCAAGTTCAACCCTGCGCTCAAGAAATGAACCGCTGATTTGATCCTTTACATCCTTCTTAAAACGACGGACGCACAATCCTTTGATATCCTCTTTGGTGTAATCGTCCGGATTGGCTATAGCGGTCGGATCAAGCATATTCATCAGAGACGCAAAACTCTTTGCGCGCCCGTCATGAGGGGTTGCCGATAGCATGATCATTGTATCTGAACGGTCTGCCAGCAGTTTTGCCAACCTTGCGCGCTGTGCCTGCCGGTCACCACGTTCGGCAACATTCTGCGCCTCGTCGATTACAATGATATCCCAGTATGCATTTTCCAAATGGGTGCGGTACTCCACGTCTCTCTTTAACGTATCAATAGATACTATTGTCTTGTCATAATAGAAAAACGGGTTATAGTTGGATGGAAGCTTGGTACGAATAGTGTGTATCTTTTTGGAATCTATGCGCACAAGAGGAATAGTGAACCGATTCCACATTTCCTTTTGGAACTGCGTCATCATACTCTTTACCGTTACAACAAGGATTCTTTTCCCCTTGCCACGGGCAATAAGCTCACTCATAAGAATGCCGGCTTCAAGAGTCTTGCCAAGACCGACGGTATCAGCAATAAGGATGCGCTGACGCGGTCTGCGGAGAGAAATCTGCGCTGGTTCAAGCTGAAAAGGCATCACATCCATAGCAGCCTTATCCCCGATATGCAAGTCCGTATCAGTAGGAATTTGCTGCCGCCATTGGCTTTCCAGGTACAACTGCGTTCTTCTGAAATACGGGGATGTATCAGGTATAAGCTGTACCTCCGCTGGGTTTACAACCTTAATATCCTCAAGATCAGTAAGAAAGATGACTTCCTTATCCTTGACCAAAGGCGAAATTCCTATACAGTGCAGGGCATTATTGCCTAGATTATTCTTTTCAATCTTTTGAACCATCCATTCCTCACCTCGAATGATGGTTCTCATGCCGGGCGCATAATCAAACATTGTATTCCCCTTAATTGCCGGAGCGGAGAGAATCATTGCTGTGTTCTCTCCTTTAACTAAACTGGCTGTGATTTGTCATCTCTTCAGAAACAGGCTCAATAATGTCGGAAATATTGCGTTATTTAGCCACCAAAGCCCAATTTTGGATTCTTGCGATATTATCACAACAAATGCCTGAATTTCCGAGCAGGAGCCCACAAAACTAATGGTGTCGGCCGGCAAATATCCAAACTGCTAAAAGATATGACCCAGTTCATACGGACTTTGGAAAGGTATCGATGGCTGCGGCCCCGGCGGCCACGCAGAATACTCAGATATCATCCCGTCATCATTACCACCAAGGAACTTTCCCTGCCACAAAGCTGATGCCGAAATCTTTGAGGACAATATGTTATCGAGAGTCATCTTGAATAAGGTTGGCTGGCTTGAGATCCTGGGGAGAAATCCGGCATCAATGCGCCGGCTGCCCCCCTGCAATAACGGAGGTGATGACCGGATCACTGAGCCCCTCTTCCAGAAATGCTGGTGCCGGATTCAAGCGCCGCTGACAGAGGCTGTCATCATATAGGTGTCACGGTATAGTGATGCCTGTCATGTTCGTCATAGCCTGCCAAAAAATGGTATCAGTTATTCCATGGTGTTACGGAATAACAGGAAACATAGACAGTATTGTTATACCTAAGAATCATTTTCAGGGCAGCTGCATCCAGCCCAGCCATGGGACGGACTGCCTGAACAGGTATATTTTGAGAAAAAAAATCCGGAGATATCCTCTCCGGAAAAACAATACAAGGATGCCGCGGAAGACACCCCGCTTAACCATTCGCAAGAGCACCAGACGCTCCGCAACTGATTCCAATTATCTCACAAAAAACTGAAAATTAAAAATACATCAGATGAAAATTACTCAGGAGCATTCATGCCTGCTCTGGCTGTATGAGCTGTATAGGATTTTTTCACCAGCACGTCGTTTTCAAAAGTGAAACAGAGACTTCTTGTCTCCACTTTTACTCCGCTGAAAAAGAGCCCGACTATCGGCACTGCCGCCGCAGGGTTCTGTTCCGATTCGCTGTTATTATAGCAGATCATTGTTTTATTCATTTCCAGATCCGTCTCCAGCGCCGGTTTCCCCATTATAGCCCTGACCTCCTTATATGTTGATTCTCCTTCTTTGAACTGATCTCCTACTGCCCTGTCGACATATTTTACCGGAGCTGTGCATCCAATCAGTGTTAAGCCTATCAGTGTAATAACTGTCTTTTTCATATTTGCATACCTTTTTGCATAATTAAAACACGGGGATTTTTCCCCTCCAAAAGCGAACAGCTTTATTTAATTATAATGCAAATACTCATAATTGGTAACTATTATCCGTTAATCAGGTAAAAAACAGCCGCATAAACTCCTCGTCTGTCAAAGACAGCTCACCTCTCAGATAATTAAGCTCTCTCATAGTGAATAAATGCTTTTCGACCTTCTGGTAGAAGGTGCGGTTGGCAATGTCCATCTGTTTGACAAAATCCGCCATGCCATGCCCCTGTTTCTTGATAAGAGCATTGAGCTCCTTTATCGCCATGGCGTCATCAAGATTACTCAGCACCGGAGTAGTGTATTTCCGGCGATCCGTGGCCTTCTTACATTCATCTGCTGTCTTCTGGTTGTGCTTCTCAATTTTGCCGGAAAGCTCCTGAAAATCCTTTTTCAGGCTTTCCAGTTCATGGATAACGCTGATCATATCCCTGGTTACTCTGGTGATATCTGAGCGAATCTTGCTCTGCCTCAGAGTGAATTCCTTGATAGCGCTGACAAATTCCAGCTCAGAAGTCCCCTCTGCCGGAACATGTTTTTCAGCTGAGGCGGCGCTTATATCATCTTTCATGTTCATAAAAAAACTCTCATTCTTTTCCGTTAATTTCCAGCAAAACGGTAACATCGGTAATTAAAATTGCTAATTGTTATATCAGGTGTAATAGCTGCAAAGCCTTACAAAATAATGGTTTTTTCATCATTTAGGAGTTTACAAACATATTTATATATGCTACAATCTAATCATAACAGTCGGTAACATCAGATTTAGGATATATAATTAATGAGTCACGTATACAGGGAGCGCCCGGAAATACCCATTCCGGAAGATGCTTACATCAATCATTCCGATGCCAGGGTTTACCTGATGGATGCTTTGACTAAGAAGAGAACTGTCATCGGAGTGGCTACTTCGGAAACCACAATGCATCCCAATGACATGTACCGCAAGCTTTACCCGGAAATATGGGATCAGGTTTTTTCAAAGTTTAATGATCCGAAGGGATATGAAGTGTGCGTTGGAATGTATGGATTGTGTCTCGGAGCTTCCTACAAAAACGGGCTTTACCAGGTTCTTCATGACGCATATGGCCCGAAGTATGCCAATGTCATCATGGACTATTCCATGTATTCGATTCTGGATCGCAGGGATGTAACCCAGCTGTTTCCGGAAAGAATGAGAAAGGAAGTGATTTTCTCGAATGAGCTGTTAAGCGATGCAACTCTTTCGAAAATCTTCACTTACGAGCTTACGGAGGAAAAGCATACCGAATTCCGGGAACGCTGGATTAAGAGATGCGTTAAAAACGGGCTGAAGAAAGTCTGGCTCTGCATTGACGGTTCTAACAATGACTGCCAGATGCGGGACAGCGATTACGCCGAACACGGCGATAACAAGTCTCACAGCGGGAAGACCGTCGTCGGATACATTTATGCCGTTGCCGCTGAGACCGGAGAGCCGGTTTCGTATTTTGTCAACCCGGGGAGTGAAGTGGATGCTCTGGCATTCCAGAAGATCATTCACTTCCTTAAAGGATACGGACTTGGCGTGGAAGGGGTTATTCTGGACAGAGGCTTTTGCACGAGCGGGGTTGTCAGAACGCTCAGAGATCTGGAACTTGATTTTGTCATTATGATTCCGGGAGATATCAAAGGATACAGGACAGTATTGAACGACTGCGGCGAACGTCTGTTTTTCAATCCTGAATGCCTCATTGACAAAAAGTGCCTCTATGGCTTATCGAAAGAAGCTCAAATATGGGAAAAAGCTCCTGATACCGGGATAATCAATCTGTACTTTTCCTCTGTGAGGGGCTGTTACAGGGGCGGAGACTTCAATCTGGCCCTGAGCGAGGCAAAGGAGAAGGCGGAAAAAGACTGCGCCGGAAGAAAGGAACCGACTATCCCCTCAAAGTTCAAGCCGTTTCTGGAATCGGTTAAGAATCCGGACGGCAGCTTCAGTGTCGTATGTAATTATGAGGCATGGAGAAAAACACTCAGGGACAAGGGGTTCTTCTCAATGCTGTCATCCCGTGATTTCGGAGCTGGGAAAACCTACGATCTGTATGCGCTGAGGATGGCTTCTGAAGTACAGTACCGGATTCTTAAATCACAGGAAGGCTTTGATACGACAAGAGCGCATACGGATGCGGCCATGATGTCCAAATTTGCCGTTTGCTTTGCTGCCACTGTTCTGAGACATGCGATCATGACGGCCTGCCAGAACAGAAAGCTTGATACCAATGAAATGATTCAGAAAATGGACAGGATTACACTGCTGCTTCTTGAGAACAGGAACTACCGGTTTATCAGAGATATGTCTGTCAAGGCGAGAGATCTTTTTAAGGAGTTCTCTATGAACATGGACAGCTTTGATGAAATTGCCAGAACTTACACTCGCCGGAAGACAGAAGCGATTAACAGCCCGGTTCATAAGCTTCCGGAAGCAGGACAGATCCAGAAAAAGAAACGCGGCCGGCAGCCCGGCAGCAAGAACAAGGCAACACTCGCCCGCGAAGCGGCCATTGCTGAAGCCAAGGCTCGGGGAGAGTACGCTGAGGAGCCTAAACGCAAGAAAGGAAGGCCCCTCGGTTCAAAGGACTCAAAACCACGCAAATTACGGAGTGATTCCGGGGTTAAAAGAGGCCCTCGCAAGAACAAATCGTAAGCATTGCGGAAGATGACGAAATACGGTAACGATTCAGATATATAAATCAAAGATCTGAAAAGTTACCGTTTTTCTGGAAGTTAACAAAAAGCTCCTTCTCTCGCCCAAAAAACGCCAGAGAGCCGACAAAATACAATCGAAATATCTATACTAATGTTCTTCCGGCATGATCAATGCGCAAACTCCATCACTGCGTTTCCCGATAAATTCATTGCCACTTTCAAGGTTATAATAAGAAACAGGTTCAATTTCAATAAACTCCTGATTGACTTTCATAGCAACAATTTTATCATCACCTTCATCATCACCACCCATTCTTACCGAGCCTTCAAATTCAGGCATCAACTCAAATATGGTAAAAATAGTTGTTTTCCAGTTATTTTTAAGCTCTTCAGAACAATTATAATAAAAATCAGGTATCACAAAATATTCCATAGTATTTTTATCGCCGCCGCTTCGTTTGTTTGTTTTTGGAATTCCAATAATCTCAAGTTTTATTACAAAACCATAATTTTTTTTAAAGCTCAGCGATTTCGATGATAAATCAGAAGAATTAGGAATTAATCCATTGCCCGTTCCGAAAACTAAATGTATACTTGTGCAATCACCATATTCTGAAAAATCTCCTTGACGAAAATAGTTGCATGATTCATCTGATACAGTTTTGTTATAATAGCTGACGGAACGACTGATCATTTCCACAATTTCCTTGTCATTCAACTGGTCGATCTTCCATTTCAGATCTTTCAACTTCGCTTGTTCCATCTCTGTCAAAAGACCTGAATCAATGTATGGATCAACCAATGCATTAAGAAGTTTGCGGTAAATATCGGCTTCAGAATTAAAGCCTGCAACCATAGCATATATACCGTATATACCGTTAAAATATTTACGCCCAAACCTGTTGATAACCTTCTTAATCTGCCTTTTGTCAGATGATGTCAATTTAGGGTAGTTCCATATTTCTATTGACGGTCGAATAAATCTTGTGGTCACAATATCCGTCTCGTCGCCGGTCACCATCCTGTATACAGTATTGACTGAAGATGTATCGCTCAGAAAAGGTACAATATCTGGCGTCTCAGCATAAGTCTGCAGTGATATGAACAAAAAACAGGAAGAAATGAAAGTTGATAAATGCATTGCAAATAACCTTAAAATTGGGGATAAATAGATGTTCACTCCGCACCGTATAGTAAGATTCCGGCTCTTTAGGCATATAAAAATGCCACGGCACACCCTTTCCGATTATCACATATTCTCTTCAATTTGAATATGAATCGCCAGGTTAATCCAAATGAAAAACCCCGCGGGTGGGGCGGGGCTTTCGATTGCGTGTTTACTTTACTCAAAGGATATTGCTATGACTTTCGAGAAGTAATGGAAGAATTCTACCACAACAGGGCTGGATCTGCATTAAAAATGCTGATTTTTGAGCCGTGAATAACAAATTTTCTGAGCAAATGCGCCTGCCTCAAATGCGGAGCAAATGAAGCATTGGATCATTTTTTCAGAGGCCGTTTCCGGGGGCGGCTTATATGTTTTTCCGGGCCGTAATTTCAGTTCATGGCGGGTATTTCTCGTCTGTTATCAGTAATGACCAAAGATGATATGTCATGTTGGGTCAGCAGGGGCCTGAAACCCTCAGAATGACCCAAGATGATATAGCATGTTGGGTCAGGGGGCGGCCGGGCCGGGGCTGGTCTGGCAGCCGGAACCCCGGGATCGGGCCCGATCCGGCGGCATGAATCATGATGCTAAGTCATGACAGGTCAGGCTCCCGGTTTTCCCGGCAGACTGATCTATGATGATATAGCATGACTGGTCAGAGGGCCGCAATTTTCCGGCGGGATCAGCTGATGTCCCGGGCCGATCAGCCGGTGGCGATCTCCCGGGGCCGGGCATGACCCAACTTGATATATCATGTTAGGTCAGATCCCTGTTTTTCCCGCCCGGATGAACCAACATGCTATATCATGACTGGTCATCCTGCCGCCCCTGCCTTCGCCGCCGGCATCCAGTCCCCCATTACCGGAGTTGACTTTATCCGGACATCAATAAGATCTCCGACCTGCTGAAACACCTTCTCAATATCATGATGCGTATCCTGCTCCAGAATATACTGACACCATTTGTCTATCCAGTAACGCCGCTGTTCCAGGTAATCCGTCCGAATGTACGCTGCCGCCACCGCGTTTGAAATTTTATGAGACAGCATCATCTCAGCAATGTCCCAGGGAACCTGATTGTCCACCATCCATCCGCGTCCCATAGCCCGGAGGCCGTGAGGGCAGAGCTCCCCCCGGAATACTTTCTTGAAGATCCGGCTCATGGTGCATCTCCCGATGGAACCCAGGGTATCCATGGGCACCAGGCCATAGAAAACATAGGGATTTTTCAGGTTAAACCGAAGCCTTCTCATGGTCATCAGGATCCGGAGAATAAATGGGGTGATCGGCACCCGGAACTCTCGTTTCATCTTCATGACTTCGGAAGGAATCGTAATGGTCTGAGCCGACAGTGAAACAAAAGACCATTCAAGACTGACGTTCTCGCTGGGTCTCAGGAGGGAACATAGCGAAAACAGAAACAGGAGCTTTATTTCCAGGGTAACATCTTCGGCGGACAGGAAACGATGAAGCAGTTCCGGAAGCTGGTGATAAGGCAGTGAGGCCCGGTGTTCCACTTCATAATCTTTAGATTTATACATTTGCGAGAGGCCGAAGGCGGGGTTAAAGCTCACCACATCCCGCATGTAAAGATACTGAAAAACCCGGGATATGATGCTGCAGGCGATTATCTGCATGCAGGGGGTTGCGACCAGAGTATTAAGAGCATTGGTGATAATGCCGACAGTGATCTTCCCGATTTTTTTATCACCCAGAACCGGGTTTATATGCATTCTGAAAGCGCTTAGCGTGGCTTTCTGGGTTTTTTCAATGACCTTTCGCTGATATACGTTACGGAACCAGCTCATAAAAGCGTCATGGAAAGAAGTATTGAGATTCAGCTCGACATCCTCAAAACGGACAACAACGCCGGTTCGTGATTTGCCTTCGGATTCGTCAAAAGAGGGGATTTCCCGGCCGTGGGTGAGCGGGGTAATGCCGTTTTCACGGAAAAACTGATCGCGAAGCCGGAGTGCTTCTGCCAGAGACGGAATTTCATCGGGATAATGCCCCAGACAAAAGCGGCATTCCTTTTTGTCTTTGGTATAACGGCAGTAAAGGGTCTTGGTTCCGGTGTTGGTGATGGAAAGATCCATGTGGTCGCCATAGATCATCCGCCTTAATTTTCCGCCGGACGTGGCAGATCTAAGGATATGCTCTGTAATCATAACAATGCCTTTAGTATGGGGAAAGTAAATTGTAAACACGCTCCTCCATTATAAAAAAAGTCCGGGGTTTGCCGAGCTCCCCGAAAAATCATGACTGAAAAATTACTACATTTTGAACAAAAAACATACAGCGCGGCTGCGGCTTCGCCTTTTCATGCCAAGGGGAAGGGGGGACAGACTGAAAAATACCGGCCAGACCTTTAAAACACGGGGCCGGAAGAGGTTCAGGCAAAAAAGCCCGGTTGATCTAGTGATGCATTCCACCGTGGAAGGCACCGGTCTGGGACTGGCCATCACCGGCAGTCTGGTGGCCATGATGCGCGGGCATATCGAAGTCAACAGCGAATACGGTCATGGCAGCGAGTTCACGGTATGCCTGCCGCAGAAGGTGGCCTCCCCGGAACCGCTGGGAGATGTCAGTGCCATTTTGCAGCACAGTGATCAGGAAACCGAACGCCGGCACAAGAGCTTCCGCGCCCCCGATGCCCGCATTCTCATTGTGGACGACACCGCCATGAATCTGACAGTGGCCGCGGGTCTTCTCAAGGACACCAAGGTACAGATAGACACTGCCTCGGGAGGCGCCGAAGCTCTGGCTCTCACGGACCGGGTTATCTATGACCTCATTCTCATGGATCAGCGCATGCCCCGCATGGACGGCATCGAGGCCCTGAAGCGCATCCGGGAGCAGCCGGCCGGACAGAACTGGGACACCCCGGTCATCTGCCTCACGGCCGATGCGGTCATCGGAGCCCGGGAGCACTACCTCGCCAGCGGATTCACGGACTATCTCACCAAGCCCGTGGACGGCAACTCCCTGGAGGTCATGCTGCTCCGGTATCTGCCTCCCGAAAAGGTGAAACGGGTCTGGAAGAAGGAATCCTCCCCGGAAAATCCCGCCGCATCGGAAAATGCCGGGGAGGCCGGAGATGAGATCTTCACCCCGCTCCGGAATGCCGGACTGCACCCCGGAGAGGCTCTCCAGTACTGCCAGAACGATCGGGATCTGTACCTGACCATGCTGAAAGAATATGTCAGGGGAGCTCCGGAAAAGCAGAAAAACCTGGAGACCTTCCTGAAAAACCGGGACTGGCAGAACTACGCGATCCAGGTGCATTCCGTAAAGAGCTCCTCGAAAATGATCGGCGCCGCGGATCTGTCAGTCCGGGCCGCCGTCCTGGAAAAGGCCGCGGATCAGGGAGACGAAAATACCGTGGTCCGGCAGCATCCCGAAATGGCCGCCCTTTTTGAAAAGACCGTGAAAGCCGCAATGGAGGTCACCAAAGAAAACGAAAGCTCCGGTGACTCCGGAGACGATGACGAAATCCTGGAATTCCTGCCGGAAGGAGAAACCTGACCAAAGAGTTCCGGCGCATCCCCGACCCGAGTTCACCCCGACCCGCCACCCCCCGAACATCACCTCACAGCGACCTCAGCACGCCTTCCGGAATAAATTCCTCCGGAAGGCATTTTTTTGGGGAAGAAAAAAAAGAAAGGCCGCGGATCCCGAAGGATCCGCAGCCCGCATTATGAGCTCAGGCGCCTCCGGTCAGCTGTCAGAAGTTATACTGCAGACCGACGGAGAAGGCATCATGATCCCGGCCTCTGGAAGCCACGATGCCGTGGGTCCTGTCCAGATAGTCGTTATTGATACGGCCCACGCCGAACTTGGAGCTGGCAATGACCTTGAACTGATCGTTGAAGTCATAGGTGCTTTCCAGAACCAGCTGCGAAACTGCGTTAAGCTTGGAATCGAAGGTATCTGCCTGATAGCCGGCCATAAAGGCGAGGCCGTTGTCAAGGCCGTATCCCAGAGCCACCTCGTAGGAATTAAAATGAGAGGAGAGCTTGTCAACATCGGTCATCTGATAACCGAACGCACCATAGAAGCCGTCACCGGCATTGCCCACGGAAAGTCCGAGGCCGAAGCTCTGATAGTCATCGGGATCCGTGCCGGTAAGATTGTAGTAGTCATAGCCGAGACGGAGCGACACCGGAAGAGTCTCGCCGTAGGTATAGCCTGCGGAAACGGCAACGCCGCCCTCAACCCCCCTGAGACCTGCGGTCTGATAGGACAGATTGAACATAAAGCCGTTGGTGTCCAGGTTATACACTACCTGACCTTCCTGGCGCTCGCTGTCGGCATCTCCGGCACCGAGATTGTAGGCGGCAAAGCCGTATTCCTCAAAAACGTCGGTTACGCTGAGAACATTGTACATGGCTGATTCCAGCTGGCCGAAAACCAGGGAACCGTAGTTGTCGGAATCAAAGCCCACATAGGCGTAGCGGGTGTCAAACTTGCCGTTGCTGGAAGTTTCGGCGGCTACCTGCCACTCGCCGAAGGCCTTGGCATAGAAACCGGCTCCGAGAGGAGTGCGGGCATTCACATTAAGACGGGCCACACCGCTGAGACCGGCCTTGCAGTCGGCATAGTAATCGTCGCCGTCGGCATCGGTGGCGTGTCTGTGGCAGCGATTGCCGTAGGAATCATCTTCGGCATCGGAAAATACGGAATTGTAATTAGCCTGCACCCGGCCGCCCACAGCCAGAGAGGTGCCGTCCTTGTTATAAACAGTGGCGGCGCTGGCAGAACCGCAGGCCAGCATTACGGCAACAGCAAGAACTCTCTTAAACATATTCATCATCCTTCAGTAATAATTCTTCATAATAATCAAGGTTGCGAATCAGCAGTGCCTCCTCTGCCGGAGGATCGTGATAATTGTTAGTCTCTGCTAAACCGAACGCAGTCATTCTACCAAAAGCCGGACAGAGATCAAGTTTTTCTTAAAAAAATAATAATTAATTTTAATGATTGTTCAACATATATGAAATAAAGTTCCATAACTGTGCAAAACATCCCCGAAAACGATCTCTCTTTACTCAAAAAATGATCATTGTAGTGCAAAAAACGCAAAAAACGTTTTCATAAAAAAATTTTTTATTCATAAAACAGCATCCGACAAAAGCCTTTCTTTTCAACAAAGAGACTTAGTCAGGATCGTATCCGGAACGAATCAGGAAACATTAAGCGGCCTGCCCGAAACCAGGACGGACATACTTCCGGAAAGGAAAAACGATAAGGGAGAGATTCTCTCAGGGTGAAAGCGATAATCGATCAGGATAATCCCCTTGCGGAAATTCCACTCCCATACCTTATGTGCGATTAGTTACTGAAAAGAAATAATGGTCCCGGAAAGTCCCGGTTAATGATTGAAGTTTCGAACAAATAAGGCCTTCTGCAACCACTGAAACAGCCACGGCAGATTGATTACCGCATAGAGTGGAAATTAGAGCTGGACTACACTCACATGTGGAAATTACACCCCTGGGTGACCAGAGCCCCACCGCAATTTCATACCGCCCCTCTCCGGACAATCTCGGCAGTCTGTTCCTCAAATTCATGATCGGCCCCTCGCCACCTCCCTGAGCGCGCTCAGGGAGGTGGCAAAACGCCAAAAAAATGGTTCTTCGGAAATTTCTGCAGGTGGTTGTAATTTAACCAGTGCGACGTATCCGGTATCAAGCAGAGGTTTGGATAAGTTTGAAGAATCGAAAGTTATTGATTAAGGAGGGAAGCCGCCTCAGGCGACTTCCTGTTAATAATTGAAGGGGATTCTCCCCTTCACCCCTTATACTGCCCCGTGCAGAAATAGTATGAGGGGTTGGAACCTCCAAAAGGATTAAAGCCATATCCGAGGTACTATGATGTGGAGTATTTCTTCCTGAAGATTATGGACGCTTCCCGTCATGGCATGCTCAAAAATGAAACATTCCTACAGGAATTTCCTTTGAGCCATCACATTGATGGAATAGTGACGTTCGCAAAGTACAATCTGTCATCCGGGAAAATTGAGGGCTTTAACAACAAGATTAAGACTATAAGATGGAAATTTTCTTCTTTACTATACCCCTTTTGATAAAATTCGTGACCACCTTTTAAAGCGATTCTGATCCCCCGTTTCTTCACTTCCTG
>Ga0310695_10005032_pt1 | contig 23476 bp, 13 predicted proteins | sample RumenRJG_04DNA_FD_203882 | JGI IMG/M metagenome (GOLD analysis project Ga0310695, IMG submission 203882) | Bovine rumen microbial communities from Lethbridge, Alberta, Canada - RJG_04 (v2) (version 2) | ecosystem: Host-associated > Mammals > Digestive system > Stomach > Rumen | place: Canada...
GCAAGGAACGTCAGGAACGACCCGAAAGTGACATACTTTTCACAAGCCGCGACAGAATTTAATTTTTAATGTTTAATCTTTAATGTAACATGAGTCAGAAGTACATCAAATCACAGAACAAGAATTCGCACAATGTGAAGACATTCGGCAAGTACTATGCCAAGCCCGTATACGACGAGAAGTTCGTTGAGACGGACGAGATTGCCGACTTCATCCAGACGCAGGCCACGTTGAAGCGCAGTGACATCAAGGCCGCCCTCGACGAGCTGGGTGCCGCCATGAAGCACTTCCTGGAGATGGGACAGAAGATCCGTCTGGCCGGCATCGGCATCTTCAAGGTCGGCTTCTCCAGCATCGGTGTCGCCAAGGCGGAAGATTGTACGGCATCGACCATCACCTCGCGTCGCGTACTGTTCCAGCCTGAGATTGAACGCATCGTGACAGGCTCAGGCGAGAAGAACGGCAAGATTGTCCAGAAGTATGTCAACGCGAAGACGTTGCTGAAGGACGTGGCATTTGAGGAGGCACATGGAAGCCTCACCCCCAGCCCCTCTCCAACGGGCGAGGGGAGTGGTAACACAGGCGGTGGGTCGAACACGAATCCAACGAATCCCACGAATGGCGGCGGTGAACTTGATGAGAATTGAGAAAATGAGGAAATGAGAAAATGAGAAATTGAATGAAGAGTTAAGAATTAAGAGTGAATAACTATGAAAAAAGAGACATGGAAGGCAATTATTCAGGTTGTGATAACAATCCTGACGGCGATTAGTTCAACAGTATTGGTACAGAGCTGTACGGCGTAAAGAACGTAGGCAGCCTTACAGCCGAAGTGAAAACGAACGAGAGCGAACCGTTATGGTCCGCTCTCGTGTTATAAATAGAGTAGGGAAGTTGATTACTTTTGGATGAACTTACGACCGTTCTTGATAACCAGGCCCTTGTAGTCTGTACCTACCTTCTGACCAGCAAGGTTGTAGATAGATGTCTGATGGGTGATGGGTGATGTCTGAAGGCTGATGCCGGTAGCGGCAACTACCTTAACCACTGGTGAGGCAGCACTTAGTCCGCCCATCTCGTTGGCGGCACGAACGGTATATGAACCATTTTCTGGAACGGTATAGGTCGGTGTGGTGGTGAAACCAACGACATTGTCATCTTTGCAGACAGCCCACAACAGGGCGTAGTCGCTGTTCTCCCATGACAAGGTAGCGCCATCGGCTACGACTGTAGTGGGAACGGGTGCCTGCTCGGTAAGCAGCGTGGGCTGCCACTGGTCGTCCTGACCCATGACCACATCCAGGGTGTGCCCAGCAGCCTCCTCGGCAGTCAGCACAGGATTGTTCGCATGGCCTTCGCCGAAGACCGTCTTACGTCCACTGAGATCTATGCTGGTACCCTTCGAGGTGTGGGAGCCATATTCTGCGAAGCGCTTTGGCCAGCCGTTAGACATCTCGTTCCAACCAATAGTGCTGGGTACCACCTCCATCTCGGTATCGATGAACAGGGCGATGGGTGTGCCCTGCCCCCAGGGACGTCCTAAGGTGTAGGTACCGCTGACATCGTTGGTGTCGCCGGTAATCTTACAGCTCTGGAAGATGTAGCCATACTTCTTCGGGATAGAGGGGACAGCAAGATAGCCGCTCTTCACCTGACGGAAGGTTACCTTATTATAATATACGTCGCCCTTGCCACAGACATAGTCCGTACGACCACGGATGACACCGCCCTCAAAGAAGAACTTACCGTTTTGGTTGTTCGATACGTATGTGTCCTGATAGCCCCACAGGCAGGCATCTTTGAAGATGGTGCGGTTGGACTGGTCGTTGACAGCAATGTCACGGCCATGTGCGTCGCCCATAGAGGTCTTGATGGTCAGGTTCTGGAAGTAGCAGTCGCTGCCCTTGATCTGTAAGACGTCGCCCTTGCCGATACCTTCTAACGGACAGGCGTTACCGAAGCCGTTGTCCCATGTGGCGTCTGGTGTCACGTTGGTGATGACAACACCTTCCATCGATTCACCGATGAAGCTGGTGTTTGCAGCCTTCAGCACGGAGGTGGGATTGTCGTATTCCTTGCCGTCGCCACCAGTGACCTTGCCAGCGGGATGGAATACGTAAGGCTTACTGCTGTTCTTGATGAACACACGGTAGCGTGTGGTCTTGTCAGTACGCCCGTTGGCAGCTGCCAATGCCTGGTCAATGGTGCCATTATCAGGCACGATAAAGTTGTAGAGTGCCTTGGCCACAACAGGACGGTTCATGGTGGTGAAAGTGATGGTGACAGGCTCGGCATATTTGTTGCCCGACTTGTCCTCGACGTAATTGGCAGGCATCGTAAAGGTGTACGTCGTGTTGTACTCCAGCATGCTGTAGTCAAACGATACCGAGCGGTTGCTCCAGGTTGGGGTGATGACAGTGCTGTTTAGTGTAGCAGCAGCGGCACCCTCTACAGCCTGGATTTTCTCATCGAATGATATCGTGATACGGCCTGTGGCACTGACACCGGTAGCATTGTTGGCAGGAACGGTTGCAGTAACCTTGGGAGCCACTTCGTCGGCTGTGACTTCGGCCTCACCTAATATATAGACGTTACCTACGCCCGACTCTGAGTGGTCGCTGTAGCGCATCTCGTTGAATGTCTTGTCGAAAGCATAGCTTGTATTAAAGAGTTCGTCGCCAGTACCTGTGATACGGATCATCACCGTTTCCTTGCCAATGGCGTTGGCTGGCAGTTCTATAACGAGAGGATTAACCGCATTGGCTGTGACGTCCCAGGCAGCCTTCAACTCAGTGAATTCGCTGCCATCGATACTGATGAGGGCCTTATACTGCTTGGTTGCGGCATTCTTGGCACACATGTCAGCATGGAACGTTGCCGATGTGAAGCCCTTGGTTGAGAACTGGTACTGCCAGGCGATGTCGGCGGTATGATAACCGTTCTGGTAGAGTCCGTTGATGGCTGCGATGACGACACCCTGACGGTTGCGGACCACAGGGGTGCCGGTGCTCTGACTGTAGAGCAGCGAGCCGTCGCTCACTTTGACCACACTGGCCTTGGTGTTACGATTGGCATCCCAGGTCTCGTCAGCAGCGAAGGGATAGCCGGCGGTATTCTCGTAGGCATAGTTGGCTGTCTTGCTGGCATCGAACACGGCGATGAAGTCCTGCACCTCGTAGTTGGCCACCAATTTCATGTCGCTATTGACAGTCAGTTCACGGGTTGCGGGAGCACTGTTGTTCTCGTTTTCGTCAGTCCAAGAGAGAAACTTCAGAATCTTGCTCTCGTTGGCGGTGGCGGTAATCTTCGTGCCGGCCTCGTATTGTCCGTTATGGTCGTTGGGTGTCAACGTGATGCTGCCCAAGTCGCGGTCAGCGTCGTTGGTGATATCTGTCGTAACCTGATAGACGGGAATGGCCTCGAAGACAGCATTCATGGTCTTTTCACCATCCATCGTAATGGTGGTGGTGGCGTCCGTGGCCACCACGGCACCTGTAGCATCCTGCCACTCCTTAAAGCGGTAGCCGAAGTTCTTGGTAGCTTTCAGCGTCACCTGTGTACCTTCTTTATATTGCTCTAAGTCAGGGTCGCGCGTAATGGAACCAGCCCCTGCTGGCACGACCTGAGTGGTAAGCATATATTTCGTCACCTGTGTCGCAGCACCAACCAGTGTTCCTTCGATGAACACGTTGGAGAGGCCCATTTGCTTGGTATTACCCAGACCTAAGAATGAGAAATTGACTTTCAGAGGTTTGTCGGCCGTGGCTGTTACCCCAGTAATCTCTTCAGAGAACGAGGCGATAGTCAGCCCTTTTCCATCACGATTCACATTGGCATTTTTCACCAGGTCTAAGTGAGTTTCTCCAGCATCTACAGAAGCCTCGATGTAACCACCGTCCGTACCATAACGGGCAGCCTGAAAACTGAGTCTGGTAGGAACGAATGAGAAACCGTCTTCGGGAGTGAGCGTCAGCATGAGTGTATTGTCGGCTCCTGCTGATGAAGACAGCGAGGCACCTGTACCATTATAGATACGCGTCTGAGTGATGTTCGTTTCGCCAGAGGCACCACGATAGTTTACCGTATTCTCAACCGTCAGAGCACTACCAGCTGTCCATGTCTTACCAGCAAAGCCTGCTGCGAGTTCATTGGGGGTAAACACGATATCGTCACCTTGGTTTAGTCCTCCCTTGTTGAGTGGGTAGCCGATAGAGCCCGTGATATTAACACCGGCTGCATCCTTGGATTGTCCGCCCACTATGACGTCAGAAACACAAAGCCACTTGCCAGTAGCATTGCTGGTGTACCAGGGATAGACGCGAATCTGCAGTTGGTCACCCTCTTCGAGCTTGATAACGGGGGTAGCATCTACCTCATTCATCACACCGCTGGACATAGAAGCAGGCGAATAGATGGTGGTACGCGTAACAAAGCCATCAGTAGAATAGTAAACATGGCAACGCATGCCATTACCTCCGTGCCCACCAACCTTCATGGCGATGTGGTTAATGTCAAGTTTCTTGCCGTCAGGGGCTGTTACCGTGAACTGCACATATTGGTTGGGAGAGTCATCCTCGGCCTTCACCCATGCGCCGCCCTCACTGGTGCTGACCATCAGCCCCTTCTGGCTGTTATTACCATACTTTACCATCCCTTCCACTTTTGCATCGGCAGCAGTGGCATTGCCATCGACAAGAGCATTGTCGCTGCTGGTCAGTGCCCATGTGGCGGTAAAGGGGACTCCGCCACCCAACTCTATGGCATTCATCGTTACGTTGGCTACAGTAGTTTTGTCGCCCAGCATAGCAGTCACCGTACCATTGAACACACCAGCAGCAGTAGCAGCCACCTTGGCATATAAGGTCTTGATGAGTGTGCCGCTCTCGTAGCTGACCTCCAACGTTTTTTGCCAGTTTTGTTTGTCGGTTGACAACAAAATGCCCTCAGAGGGCGTGATGGTAATGGTGCCTGTTGCAGGTTCGAGACCCAGTCCGCTGAGTGTCAGTTCCTTGGTAGCTGACTGGCCAACATAGACATCGCCCATGTCGGCGGTAGTGGGATTGAACGAGAGGTCTGCGGGAATCTCAATGGCATCAGTCAAGATACCCTTATCCTTGATGAGCTGAGCACATAGGCGAGCAACTGTCAATGCACCTGTGAGGTTAAAGTGGGTATTGTCGGTTTCTGCACCTTTGTCAAACAGGGCAGCATAGCACTTGTTGTAGGAACCATAGCTTTCATAGAGGTTCTTCGTCGCTGTAGTCATATCGATGAAGGTGACACCCTCCTCCTTGGCCAGTTGCTGCATCTGGTAGCTGTAGTCGTATGTGTGGTCGCTCTCAGGAATGCTTTGGCTGGTTTTGAGTACGCCATCGACGATGGCATCGTATTTTGCTCCCAGATCATGACGGCCTACACGTGTAATAGGTGCAGCTCCGTTGGTAAAGTAGCAGCGGCAGACTGCTGACACCAGAATGGGGGTGGCACCCTTCTCCTTGACAGCATCGATAATCTGTTTCAGACACTGTTTGTAGGTAGTCGCAGGAGTGGTTCCACGACCGTCACTCTTCACTGCTGCGGCATTGGTTGCGTCGCCCTTGGCGGTGTAGTACGCCTGCAGTTCCAGATTGTCAACACCATTGTACTTGCCGTCGTTGTGGGCAAACTGAATGAGCACATAGTCGCCAGCTTGCACGTTGTTCTTGGCGTTTTTCCACAATTCGTTGTAGCCGCCACGTGAGTCACGTCCGCCTTTAGCGTAGTTGATACTGGTCCATCCGTTGGTTAGGAACTGACCGAAATACATTCCCCAGCCACGCGTGTTAGTGGCCGATTCGTCGTAGGGCGCCATGGTGGAGTCACCCAGTGTGTGAACTTTCTTGGCACTGCCTGCTACAGTACATAGCATGAGTGCCAAACTCATCAATGCGTAGAATTTTAGTTTCATTTTTAGTAGTGTTTGTTTTGTAACATTTGTCTTTCGGTTGCAAAGTTACGAACTAAAAATGTAAAATCCAAATAATTGACGAAAAAACAATGAGAGCAGACCTTGTTGGTCTGCCCTCGTGTATAAATAGAGTAGGGAAGTGATTACTTCTTTGACCTAAAGGTACAAAGCGACTTTGTCGATTATTGGATGAACTTACGACCGTTCTTGATGACCAAGCCTTTGTAGTCGTTAGCCACCTTCTGACCAGCGAGGTTGTAGATGGCGCCGTTTGTTGTGTTGTCGGTCTTTGTGATGCTGATACCCGTTTGTTGCTGCTCGATAAGTGTGGCCAGTGCATGCGCCTCGGCTGCTCCCCACAGCCAGCAACCATGTCCGAAGTCCTCGAAGTCGGGCTTGGAGTCATAGGTGATGACACCACCGTCCTCAGGTTTTGAGCCTGCTCCTTGCAGGTAACCCACAAAACCGTTGTCAGGATGAACGGCATGGTGCATGGCTTGCCAGCCGCGACGGATAGCCGGCATGTAGACCGTGCTGTCGAGAATGCCCTCGCGAACACCGTATGCCATTCCGCCAATGAAGAGTGACGTGCCCGTCATCTCAGGACCTTCACTGCCTGGCGCACCATAGTTCGAGGAAGCTGCCAGACTGACGTTCCACGAACCGTCCTCTCGCTGGCAGTCAAGCAGCGCCTTGCTCATCAGGCGGAAATCAGAGAGGTATTCCTGCCGGTGTGCCTCGTTGTCGGGGGTAAACTGCAGTACCCTGGTCAGTGCCATATACACCCATCCGTTACCACGGCTCCAATAGCAGTCCTTGTCGGGTTCTGTCAGGTCTTTATAGGGCGGGTCGAATTGATAGTCGCGATACCACAAGCCCGTCGATATGTTGAACAGTGGCTTGCCGCCGCCCTTGCCGTTACCTCCGTGCTGGTTGCGGGTATATCGGTACATGTCGTACATGCGTTCCCAATATATAGCGTCTTGTGTGATGGTGCCAAGCAGGGCAAAGATGGGCATAGCCATCTGTATGGCATCTATCCAGTACCAGTCGTCAATCTTCTTGCTGGCCACCATGTCATCGATGCGCATCTTGATATGACTCATGCGCTGTTTCTGTGTCGGGTCAAGCATGTAGAGCTGCAGATAGGCCTGTCCGCAACACTGGAAGTCGGCATGCCGCTTGGCATTGTCGGCACAGCTAATCCACTGGTGGTAATTGCCCCAGTCCACTGCATATTTCAGCCAGTCTTTATGAGGCGCTTCGCGATAGGCATTCAGCAGTCCTTCGTAGAACACACCGCGAGTCCATATGCGGCTGTTACGCTCCTTGCCGCCAACATAGCTGTTGGCACCCACGTCGGGATTGCTGGTCATGAAGTAGTTGGCCACTTTCTCAATGGTCGCCATGATTGCTGACGACGAGAACGGTTCGGCATAAGCACGACTACTGCCAAGAAAGGCAATAGCGAGTGTAATAACAGATATGTAGACTTGTTTCATTCGTTGTTTGATAATGTGTTGGTAACAGACATTGCAAAGGTACGAACTAAAAATGTAAAATCCAAATAATTGACGAAAAAACAACGAGAGCGAACCGCCATGGTCCGCTCTCGTGTTATACTATCTCAGCCAATTCCAGCGTTGGCCCCAGTCCTCCATGATTTCATCGCGTACAATGCGCTGTAACTTGGCTCCGGCACAGTTGTGCCAGTAATCGGCAGGTGCATAGCTGTCTGTCCACCACTGCGGTCCAACGATGTAGTCAGTCGCGTTCTGGCGGTTCCAAGTATTCTCTACCGTAATCTGCCCTTTCAGCGGCTTGAATCCCTTGACGGTGGAAGTGATGGTGTAGTCGAGCGTCCCGGTATAGTAGGTGGAGTGGCGGATAACATAAATACCATTGCCCTTATAGTAGCCGTTCCACTTCTGTTTCCGGATGTCGAGCGTCAGGCAGACGGAGTCGGGAGCAATGTCCTTACGTTTCGGACCTTTCAGTTGCCATTCGATGATACCGCAAATCTGAGTTGTGTCCTTGGCGGTGGTGACACGATGGAAGACGGTACGTGGCGTACGACTGCACTTCACGAACCGACCTCCCCACGACAGTGCCTCAGGATTGGAAGGGTTGCCATCCATCACATAGAGTAGCGAGGGTGTGTCGCCTAGTTTCGGATTACCCTTATAGTAGGCCGCGAAGTCACGTCCCATATTCCCACGGTCTTTGATAAAGGTGTCGAAGAAGCCCATGTCGTACTTGCCCTTGTCTTTCGAGTCGTAGATAAAACCACGATAGGTAGTGTTATTCTCAATCATCCAGAGGTTGGGGAAGTTCTCAATGATATAGCAGTAGGCATTTACGCCCCACTTCTTGTTCGGACCGCCAATCCAATAGACACGGATTTTCTGTGCAATGTCGGGAGCATCGTGCAGCGCCTGGGCTACGTCCTCCAAGCAGCCCCATACCAGCACATAGAGCGGACGGGGATCCGGCTTTCGGGCACATGTCACAATCCAGTTGCTGCCCTCCGTAGGCTCACCATAGCCGCAGGGTGGCATCTCGCTCGTGCGGCCCTGCTTCACTAACGGATGCAGTTCGTTGGGTGTCATCAGACCACGGATGTGACGACGCAACTGTGGCAGGTCCTTTTCATAGACATCTATCATCCGATGGAATTCCTTAGCATTGCCAGTACCGAAGGAGGGTGATGATACCAGACCTTCGAGGTCAATCTCGTTAGAGTACATCAGCAGGTGAGCCACCGACTGGTTGTCGTCGGGATCGGTGCCACCCAAGTCTGATGACACTATCACACGCGGCAGTTCATACGGCTTCTGCCTTGCCTCCATTGCGGTTGCCATAACCAGTGCCGCAACAAGCAAAAGGATTTGTTTCATATAGTAGTTTGTCTTTTGAAAAACGATGATGGCAGACATCAACCGTGTCTGCCCTCGTGTTATGAATAGAGTAGGGTAGTGATTACTTTTGAATCATCTTCTTACCATCCTTGATAACCAGACCCTTGAAGTCTGCAGCTTTATTGAATGCGAGTAAGATGGTGATATAGAAAAAAAATGATGTTATTGAGTTAAAAGTAGATAAATTTTTTGGTGATTTAATAGTTTCTTTGTATCTTTGCATCGATTTAATTTATTTTATTTACTTACTAATTATTATTAAAACAAACGTATGAAGAAAATTTTTACACTTATGACGTTGTGCATGTTGACGCTTTCAACATGGGCAGCAAAGGGAGACATTTATGAGCTCATCTTTAATGGTAAAAACGTGGTTCGCCTGAATGGTACTGAACTTGAAGACCCTTCAGCATTTTTTACCTACAACACTGCGAAGCATAACTTTAACAGTAAGTTTAAGGGATGCTCGTACGCAGGTATTGATTTTACCAGTGGTTTGAAAATGGAAGGTGCAACACTTGTTCAGTGGACAGCTACCGCTGATGCGAAGGTGACAATTCTTCAGTCATCATGGAGTGATAAGACAATCAAATTTGATGGAGAGGAACTTGACCAGACTACTGCAGAACTGATTGAAGGCGGTATTCTTTATAAAGCCATCGAGAATGTTCCTGCTGGTACACACCAGATTACACGTGGTAGTGGAGAGTCGGGTCTGTTCTATGTTCGCATTGATTATACCGGTGAAGAAAAAGTACGCTTGGGCGATGCAGAAATTACTGCCGACAAGGATGGCTTGGTGACTATTGCTGCTGTACCTAATGCCAAAGAGATTCGTTATACAATAGACGGCAAAAACCCATCAGAAGAGATTGGTGAGGTCTATATAGCTCCTTTCAAGGTAGAAGATGGAACCACAGTAAAAGCTTTGGCTGTCGGTGAGGGTAACTTTGTTAATTCTAATATTACATCGCTCCTCGTTCTTGTTGACGGCATCACTGTTGCTGCTCCTGTCATTAATCAGTTGAACGGTACTTTCTACGCCAAGTCTGAGACCATCAACTCTAAGGTGGAATATAGCTACGACCAGCAGAACTGGATTGATGGCACTCGTGCTATCACACTCGACAAGACCACAACCGTTTACGCTCGTGCTTCTCGTGAAAACTGCACTACTTCTGAGGTAGTATCAGCTGAAGTGAGCGTCGTCAAGGCTCCAACGAACACGGAGAAGGTCTATTTCTTCTATGATGATCCAGATTCGCCTACGGCCTGGGCTGCTTGCAATGAGAACTCTATGTGGGGTAATGGCGTTTATGATGGTTACGAGTTGGCAATTAGCGGTAATAGTAGCAAAAACTGGAGCAACGGTGAGAAAGTTATCGTTCCTGGCATTGCATTTGACGGTCTGACCTTTGAAAAAGACAGCGTTACAACTCTGAAATTGTCTAACGGTGCCCAGAACACGCTTACGATTCCTGCAGGCAAACAGGCTGTTCGCTTAACTTTCTACAGCTATGTCAACGCAGCCTCTACTGCAAATATCGATTGTGGATGGCAGGAAGTTAACGGTGTCACCTATGACTATGCTTCAGTTCCTATGACTGCCTTCACCGACCAGACCCGTACGGAAGAGGGTGTAGATGGAGAAGGCAATCCCACTACCACCCAGGTGAAGGACATTGCTAGTAATGTCGACGTTCGTGTTTTCGACTTAAACAAAGCGGAGGGTCAGATTACCTTTACAAATAAGGGTACACAGATTTGCTTTGTAGCCGTGCTTGAGTTGGCTACTGCTGATACTGAGCTTGATCCAGTAGTTACCGCTATTAGTGATGTGAAGTTGGCCAACCGTCAGGCCGAGCGCTACAACCTGTCAGGTCAGAAGGTAAGTAACGGTTATCGTGGTATCGCTATTGAGAATGGCAGAAAGATCATTGTGAAGTAAATAGCTGGGTTTTGTACTATAAAACCATAAATTATAAGAACTGGAGTCGCTAAGTGGCTCCAGTTTTTTGGTTTCTGGCTACAAGATTCTAAATTTTAAGCCGATTTCCAAATGTTTTGCTCTTTTAATGCCATTTGCTGCCACTAAATCATTTGCTGCCACAATCTTATAATGCCTTTATTTATTGTGTTTTTAGAATATGTATGGTAGTAATTTTCTATAAATACTTCTTATAAGCACAATGACTGCGTGCGATAAGCAAGCTGCGCATGAGCGATAAGTAGACACCCCGTGAGCGATAAGCTAGTTGCTGTTAAGCGATAAGCAAGCATACCAAGTCCCACAATTGAAAGTATTAATTGTAGCAATTGTAACCCTTAATGGTAACAATTGTGAGTGTTAATGGTAGCAACGTCACCTTTGGGTGCAAGATGCGTCAGGAACGACTCGAATGCCTTATGCAAAAGAGGCTGTGTTAATGAAACACAGCCTCTTTTGCATAAATGGTAATTAGTCCTAACCTTGCAGCTTATTTGCGCCATTTTTCAGCACCAATGCCTTTCTGGTAAAGGACGTTGTCGCTGGTCTTGGTTTCAGACTTGAAGTGTAAGTCTACCATACCACTCTTATAGTCATTGCGGATGTTAGCATCAGGATTGGTTACCGTGCCGTCGATACCATCGCAGATGTGATCGTAGTGGTCAGGTGTGGAAGAGATCTTATGAGGCGGGTTAGGCTGTACCATCAGGTCTTTTGCTGAAATGGGGGCTACAAGCACGGTTAGACCGCTCATGCCTTCTTCTTCCGTTTTCGATCCTTCACCTTCAGTCACTTCTCCCCAAACAACAGTATAGTTCTTTCTCATGGCACCAAAGGTGTTCTTGTTGGCAAAGTCGAAAGCAGTTGCCGTGTTACTGAAGATCTGTCCAGCCTTAGTGACATTACCTTCGCCGTCCTTTACCTCGCCAAAGAGATAGTCGTTAGTAGAGTAGTTGTCTTCAAAGTTCAGATAGACCGTTTCCTCACCGTTGATGGTTCGGATGTCGCAACCAGCTTGAACCATTTTGCGCAGATCGTCGCCCTCCTGACGGGTTAGTACGAAAAGGTTGCGCTTTACGGTGAACGATGATCCGCCGGGAATGTATCTGAGGTTGAAGATGTGGCTGTTACCCACGTTGCAGGTGTTGAAGTTGACAAAGGTGTTGTTTGTCAGTGTGATATTGTAGTGTATGTCTGCGGGCCAGTCTACGCTCTCGGCTTGTTTGTTGTGGTTGAACATATAGCCGAGCGGATTATCGTAGATGGTACAGTTGTTCATGGTGAAATTCTCCCAGATGTTAATCTTGTTGTTTGCCTCCGGATTAGCGTGGAACCAGTTGTAGCGGCGTCCGTCAGCATTGTAGTATCCACCATTGTAGAAGTCGCAGTTGTCAACCGTGAATTCCTTGATACGTACACCATAGTTGGCCTGTACGCGGTAGAAGCCGCCCACGATGCCTTGGAACGAGCAATTCTTGATGGACAACTTTTCAACCACTGCACCCATACCGTCTGCATACATGTTCATGAAGTAGCTGTTGGTCACGATCTTGTCGCCATCACCGATGTTGCGAGCCATAGGAACAGCAAAGTCGATGTCTTCAAACTCAATCTTATCAATGTCGTTTGTGACCATTGGATTTTCACTGCCTTCCGGTATGCGGCTGAGCATGAAGAAGGCCGGTGATGGAGAGGTGCCTTTGCTGATGTCAATTACGTCTTGATGGTAGAGGAGTACACGTGCGCGCCCTTTGGTTGCGATGTCTTCCGGCTTGGTGGCCAGCTTGAAGCCCTTGTAAACACTCATACCTGGTGTGGTAAAGTAGGTTTGGCCGCCCTCTAAGTAGAATACCTGGTTTTCTGCATAGACATTGCTTGTCATGAATTCTTCGAGTTTGGCTCTGAGGGGCGTAGCAGGGATAGGCAACTTAATGCTCTGCTCAAATACCTCGTCAACGAAATAGTGCATTGTATCCTGGGGAGCTGCTTCAATGACCATTGGTGCGAACGGATCGCCTTTGGTGCGAGCAGTAATGTCAATGTTGTACTGCGCATAAACAAGTTTTCTTTCCTTGGCAATCTTGTCGTCGTAGGCATAAATATTATATACGGAATTGGAATCTAGACCGGTAATAGAGATACTTGCAAATCCCTTGGAATCAAATTTTCCTGTGAGGTCAATTTTCTTGAACTCATCTGGAACTTTTGCTGTGGGGTTAGAGCCTCCTGGCTCAACAACGAGATAGTCTACCTTCCACACCTCATTTCCGTATTCGTCGGTTACAGTGTTGAACATTTCCTTGAATGCTTTTACTTTTGAACTGACGTAACGCTGGCTGATAGGACGGCTTGCCTGATTCAGAGTACGATCTAGTGTAACCGTAAAGCCTGATTTGGTAATGTCGCTCTTACCGGTTACTACGGCGGGCACTTCTTCGCGATCACCAGTACGGATAGCACAATAGTCTGCCCAGTGACGTAGGTCACCAATGCCAAACCATTGAGAGTTGTGAGGGTCGTTTAGATTGTCTTTGTCTGCTAAAGCTCGAATAGCAAAGCGGTAGGTTTTTGAATAGAGAAGATCCTCTAATAACAAGGCATCGATATCTTCTCCAACTAAAATGGTGTCTAGCACGAGATAGGTAGGGTCGTCCCAACGCTCTGTCGTACCGGTTGCTACGCTTTGTGTAGTAGAGGCGCGCAGCTGATAGGCTTGCGCACCATTGACACACGACCAGTTGAGCTGAATACTGTTGCCGTGCTCACCACCAATCAACCTACAAAGATAGCCGTCGTTGGAGCCGTTGGCCACCGTCAGATTCGTTCGGAAGATAGGACGCATCAGACGGTCGTTGGCTTCGGTGTAGCCTTCACTGTCTTTGTCGCTACAAGAGTAAGCGGCAAATGAGGCTGCAATTGCTAATATATATAAAAAATACTTTTTCATAATTTCAAAAATGACAATTTAGTAACCGTAGTAATTCTTGTATGTTCCTTCTGAGCGGGTAATAGCCTCGCGAGGAATTGGGAGCAAATAGCGAACCACGGGAAGGTTATCAGGATTGGCCTCGAATTGGCCAAGTGTACCAATGAGTTCTTCTTTACCATCACGGACAAAGTAATAGTTGGCCTTGTCGGATGCACCTCCGTGGATAAATCCGTAGAGCGAGTAGAGCACTTGGTTGCGAGCATAACCATTCTCGGGATAGAACCAGTTGAAGAAGTCGGCATAAGGAATAGCTGTGTTCAGCGTGGCTGTTGGTGTCTCTGGATCGGGAATCCATGTGTAGGAAGCCAGTTTCTGTATGCGGCTGACTTTTTCTGGATTGGGAGCCACCACGACGCTTGGGTCATTCAGTTTGTCCAGCTCTTTCTGTATGTACTCCTTAAATTTCTGTGGGGTCTTGACACTGTTCCAATTCTTCAAGTCTGCAGTAGCAGGATTGAAGATATAGAGCGTTCTCAGTTTCTTGTTGGCAAAGTATGAATTGTCATTAGGATTTTCTATCCAGCAATAGTATATTTTACTAGCCAGAAGAGATCCTTTGGACTTGCCAGCTTCCTGACCGTAGGCCATGTCGCCAGGCAGGGCAGCATCAATTTCAGCTTGCGTGAAGACTTCTCCGTTTTCATTGAAGTAGTCTACGCCGTCATAGTTGACCACATAGCTGTTGATGGTGCTTTCTGATACACCTCCCACCTCAGATGCAACTGCATTGTAGCGCATGAAGGTGTGATAGAGCACCTCCGAAAGCTTGTTGTTGCGTACCAAGTCCTTCCAACGCATGTTTTCACCGGCAAACTCCCATTTGCGCTCCTGCAGGATTTCTTCCATGAATGACGCAGAGTCATTGGCTGCAACGGCTGGTGCCATGGTGGTAGATCCTTTATAGGCACGGTCGCGAACAGCTTTCACGTAACTTGCAGCTGTGGGGTTCACGGCTTTCGTCAGTTTTACGTCAGCCTCGGCATACATCAACATAACGTCGGCTAAGCGGAGGTATGGGTAGTTGATGCCAGTGTTGCCCGAAGTAGACTTGCCAAAGGAACCTGTTTCGTCATACAGCTTTGACCACTTGTTGTTATACATACTATAGCCACTATTAAACTTAGGTATACCGTCGTAAGTGTAATACCACCAGCCTATGGTCGCGTTCTTACGCATGTCGCCAGGCTTAAAGCTGAAACGATAGAATGCTTCTACTTGCTGACCGCCGTTGGTCTCACCCCACTCATAGTTAGTAGATCCACCATTAGAACGGAACTGAGGTCCATGACGATAGCCAATGCAGCCCGAGCTTTCCTTTGCAAAGGGAATCTCGAAGAGGGGGTCGTCGTTGTTGACTACTCTGAAGTTACATTCATTGAGGAACACGTCCTGATAGGAGAGATTCAAACTGTGGTTGCTGTGGTTGATAACAGAGTCGGCATAAGTCCTTGTCTGTTTGAGAAACCAAGTCTCTTCTTCAGCAGTTGGCTTGCCCATGAAGCCATAGGTAGTGACGTCGCCCTCTGCATGGCGCAGTGAATAACCAGCGGCCTGCAGACCTATACGGGCTATCATGGCCCAGCAGGCTTCTTTTGAAATACGCTCAATGCCTTCAGACAATTCAGATGCGGGACGCATGTAAGGAGCGATAGCCATCAAGTCTTCCATCAGTGTTTTGGCGATGATGTCGCGCGATGTGATAGCTGGCTTGAAGTTGTTGGTCGCATTGGTGGGAAGCATTGTGAAAGGTACGTCGCCCCAATAGCAAAGCAACTCGTAGTAGAACATGGCGCGAATCACCTTTGCCTCGCCCATATATTGTCTCAGCGTCAGCGAGTCAGCACCATGATATATGCTGCTATTACTCAAATAATAAATAAAGTTGTTAGCAGTTTCAATACCTGTATAAGTGGCATTCCATGCACCGTTGGCAGTGGAACTGGCCACATTGACATCATAGCGTTTGGGAGTGTTGTTCTGTTTGTTCTCGTTTGAGTTTGAAACAAAATCAACATCGCTGTTCAATACCAGATTATAGGTATAGTTTTGTCCGAAAGTGTTGCTTTCAAGCAGCTCTGCATATACGCCATTCAGTGCCGTTCCTACATCTTTTGATGACGTGTAGATGTTCTCAGGGGAGAATTTTGAAGGCGCGTCAACCTCCAGGTAGTCGTCGCAGGCTGTCAGCGCCAGCAGGCCCATTCCGCTGATAAATATATTCTTAAGTTTCATATTGTTTCTGTTTTCTTTAGGGGTTGGATTAGAATGTCACGTTTACACCGAAAGAGAATGCGCGGTTGCGTGGGTAGCGGTTGTAGTCCATTGATGGTGTGAGTCCCGACTGCACGTCAACCTCAGGATCATAACCCGTATAATTCGTGATGATGAAGAGGTTGGAGGCGGAAGCGTAGACACGCAACTTAGACATGCCCAATTTCTTAATGGCTTTCATAGGAAGCGTATAGCCGATGGTAAGGTCAGTACAACGCAGGAATGAACCGTCCTCAACGAAGTAGGAATTCATGGTGTTGCTCACTACGTCTGCAGGATTCCAAAGAGTCTTCCCATTATTGGCTTCGATGTAGTCTTGGATGGTCAGGTTAGAGCCTGTCCAATAGTCATCGTGGCTACCGGAATTCTGGGTGTATACCCAGCGGTTATCACGGTTGAAGTCAGCCAGTACGTTTGTGTAGTTCTGACTGTTACTTGAACTTGACGAGAGTGCGTATGCAGTTCCATTATACACATCGAAGTCAAGCATGTAAGTGAAGTTAGCCGTGAAATCGAAGTCTTTCCATTGTCCACTCAGGCCGAAACCGCCTTGTAGAGTTGGGTTGGTGTTACCGATGACGGTGCGGTCTGCAGTAGTGATTTTGCCATCACCGTTGAGGTCCTTGAACTTAGGTTTACCTGGCATCGTGGGGTCGCCAGAGGTAGAGGCTGCAAGTACGTCGGTAGACATTTCAGGAGCCACAGTCTTTCCATCTTCACCAACACGTAGTTTCCACTCTTTTTTCGTGTTATAGCCGGTGTCCTGAAAATCGTCAATACGATAGATACCGTCATAGACGTAACCGTAGAAGAGACCAACCTCGCCACCTACCTCAAGCATATAGTCGTCTTTGCCGGAAGAATAGAATCGGTTGCTGCTGTTGTAGAGTTTTGAGTCAGTAGCATTCAGCTCCTTGACGGTCATCTTGTTGTGTCCAAGGGTCAAGTTGGCTGAGAGCACATAGTCCTTGCCACGCAGAATGTCGCCATTGATGGTCAACTCAAAACCGTTGTTTTGCACTTTGCCAATGTTCTGATACTGCTTGGTGTAGCCTGATACAGCAGGAATAGTAGACTTGTAAAGCAAATCGCGGGTGGTGTTGAAGTACAACTCAGGCGTGATGGTAAGTCGTCCTCCAAATAATCTCATGTCAATGGCGAAGTTGCGGGTAATGGTGGTTTCCCACTTCAGCTCAGTGTTGGGATATTCACCTGGCTTGGCGTAGTACATCTCGCCATACTGAGTGGCTTCTCCAAAACCAGGACCTCCTTCGATTTCCATGCTATAGAGATAACGCCAAAGGTCAGAGCTGATGTTGTTGTTACCGGCCAGACCGAAGGCAACACGCAGCTTTAGTTGGTCAATCCATTTTACGTTTTTCAAGAACTTCTCCTGTTTGAGGTCCCAAGCACCCGACACTGAGGGGAAGTAACCCCACTTGTTGCCCTTCGAGAACTTTGATGAACCGTCGGCACGTAGCGTAACAGCTGCTAGATACTTGTGTTTGTAGTTGTAAGACACCTGACCGAAGAATGAAGCAGTGCGGTCGGCTGTCGACAATTCAGTAGTAGACAGGTATGGAGTGCCTAACCCCATGTTGTTGAAGGCTGTTTCAGCTGATACTGCACGGTCAAAATAGCGATTCTTTTGGAGAGTCTCTTTATACTGGGTGTTGTAGATTTCCTGTCCCAGCAAGAATGCCAGATTGTGGTCATCTTTGATAGTCAGGTCGTAAGAAGCCGTGTTGGTCCAAGTATAGGACTGTGTGGTACGGTTTGTAATCTGTGCCACAGGCAACGAGTTGTATTTCTTGCCCTCATCGGTAAGCGGACCCCAAAAACGTTTAACATCACGGAAGGTGATTGAGTAGTTTCCTTCACTGCGCAGCGTTAAGTGGTCAATGGGATTCCATGAAATGGCAAAACGGTTATTCAGGTTGTAAGAGTGGCGCTCCTGTACGTTCGTCTTGATGTCATCTACAGGGTTAGTGAGCTTGAACGACGCAGCCACATCAGGATCTTCCCATTCGGTGTTCCATGAAGCGAATCTGCGATAGCCTTGGGTCGGCATATACTTTAGCACATCGATGATACCACCAGTACCTACGTTGTCGCCACCGGCACCCTCGTCACGACGGTAGGTGATGGTAGGATTGTAGGTCAGTTTCAGTCGCTTGGTGATATTGGTGTTGAGCTTAAAGTTTAGATTCGTGCGACGTACACCCGAACCGAGGATGATACCTTTATCTTCCGTCTGCGTGAGCGAAAGGTTGAACTTCGTATCTGCAGTACCACCGCCTACGGTAACGTTGGCTGAGTAGTTGATAGGTGTCTCGTCCATCACCTCGTCCTGCCAGTCAATTGCCGACAGTGTATTGTATATGTCCATGTCGGCAGGGTTACCAAAGTTGTCGCGATAGTAGCGGACAGAGGCCGAGGAATAGGAAACACCTCCCTGGGCGCGATCCCAAGAATACTCAACGAACTTCGGAATGCTCATTAGGTCGAGCTTCTTCGAGATGTGAGCAACGGTGAGACGACCATTGAACGAAACCTGTACTTTACCTTCCTTAGCGGATTTGGTGGTTACAATGATAACTCCGTTACCACCCTTCGCACCATAGATGGCAGTCAGGGAGGCATCCTTCAAAACGTCGATAGAGGCGATGTCCGAGGGAGGAATATCGTTGATGTTGGGCACTTGGAATCCGTCAACGATGAATAGAGGGTCGTTCGACTGGGTCACAGAGGTTGCACCACGTACGCGGATGTTAACATCGGCACCGGGCTGACCGTCGACGGTAGTTACCTGCACACCGGCAATTTTACCTTGCAATGCTTCGGCTGCTGATGCTACTGGTACTACAGCCAGTTTTGCACCGCTGATCGAACCGACCGAACCGGTCAGGTCCTTACGAGCCTTGCTGGTGTAACCGACAACCACCACTTCTTCGAGGGCGGCATTGTCGTCTTGCAGCGTGATTTTCATGTTTGGGCCGGCGTTGACTTCTTGCGATACCATACCAATGTAGGATATCACTACAACTTTACCCTTATGAAGCTTCAGCGTGAAATTACCGTCAAAATCGGTCACTGTCGCATTCTTGGGGTCACCCTTCTCTACTACGGTCGCACCAATGACGGCTTCGCCAGTGGCATCTATGACCGTACCCTTAGCGGTAGTCTGGGCCGAAACCTGACCGCATACTAAGAGCAGACACAATAAAAGTGTCGTTCGAAAGATACTCTTGATTTGAACAGACATAAAATTAGTAGTTTTAATAAATTAAACAAGAAATATATTTTTCTGCCTGCAAAGTTACGAAGATTTCTTAATACTGCCAAGATTTATGATAGCTTTTTTTCGTAAACGATTACGCTTTTTAACAATTGGTGTTTGTGAGACACGATAGACAAAATTAAGCATAGATGGCAATTCATCAATACAAAATCGATTTTTACCTACTATACCCCCTATGATTGTACTTATATTCCTGATTATTAATGTTTTTATCATAGTGGGATATGCTTTTTACCCCACTATGATCATACTATGTTCCTACTATGATTTGAGTTTCAGGTAGTAGCCGGTCATGCCGTCGATGCCGCCGCGTTCCCAGCGGAGCTTTTTCAGGGTGATACCGAGTGCTCTGAGGCTTGGCATGTCACTGGCATTCAGGTGTTTCGCAAGTTCCTTCTGTATGTCTTGTACCTGCCAGAAATATTCTTTGCGGTGTTGCTTGACAGGCTCGAAGACGCTACCGAGTACCTGTTCTAACGGAGCCTTGTCCTGATACTTTTGGTTGTGTTGCTGGATGGCTTGTTCGTCTTCCGATGTGAACCAGTAGATGCAGTCTGTTTTGCTCAGTTCTTCGACGGCCTGCGCAAACATCTGCTTGTAGGGTATGCGCCCGCTCATATCCACCTGTGCCGTAACCTCCACGCATAGGTAGCGACGCGAGCCGTCTCCAGAGGGCAGTGGGGTGCGGTCGTTGGTGTTGGCGATGAAGGAGCACAGACGCGGGCGTAGGGTGTATTGGTCGGAGCGCATCTTGCGCATCTGGACGTCCTTTTCCGTCAGCAGACGTTTGATCTTGGCTTGTTCGCGGTCGGTCTTGGCATTATACTCGTCGATACACACCAGCCACATGCGTCCAAGGACGCGTTCCACCTGCTCGGCATTGTCCATCTTGATGTCGTCCATGTAGTATTCACGCATGGATGGTGGCAGGATGGCTTTGCAGAAGCTGGACTTCTTGAAGCCTTGATCGCCGATGAGCATGGGAACCATCGAGTTGCCGTAGTCGCGGTTAATGTTGAGTGCCTGTGCCACCATGGCCAGGAACCAGCGATGGAAATAGTGGGGCCAGTCGACAAAGTCAGTGGGCAGACGTCGTGCGAAATCCTCGATGTAGTTATGCTTGTGGTCCCATGGCGTGCAGGCAGCAAGGAACTCATGAATGGGGTTGTAATCCTCGATGTGTGCCGACTCGATATAAGTGCGGATGTCGTTCATCCAGCTCTCGCCACCCTCTTTCATCTCTTCAACGACAATGGATTTAAGCTGGCGGTCCATCAGTGGCTGCCAGGGCTTGAAGCGCAGGTCGTTGGGACGGAACTCCGTAATTTGTTTCACGGTGTTGAAACGCAACTGGTAGCGACGTGACAGAAACTCTTCTATCGAACGCATGATGCGCTCTTTCTCGTTCATCTGTGAGACGTGCTTGCCGTTGTACGGTTTCTTATATGTATTGCGGAACGTCTTGCGAATGAGGTCTTCGCCAAGTCCTTTCAGTCTTGGTGTCCATTGTGCCCTGACGGTACATCCTTCCTCTGCCAGGCCCGCCTTGTGACAGTAGTCGGCGAGATTGTTGAGACAGAGCAGAGCGTCGTTATCGCTGTTCTCGATGGCCTTCGACAGACAGGCCTGGAACTCCAGTTCAGCCCGTTCCATGTCGCTATGGTCAGGATACCAGACCACCTGTCCGTCGTCGTCGGCCTTGGCTCCCTCGTAGGGCTGCAGCGGGTCGTCATCCTGGCGTACTACGGGCATTATCAAGGCCTTAGGGTTGTAGTACAGTTGCGGGTCGTAGCTCATGCGACAACCGCGTGCAATGTGCTGTTCGCCCACTAACAGGTTGCATTGTGTCAAAGCGGTATACAGCCGTGCGGCACTTTCGTGTGCGTCCTTCAGCCACGACGTGTAATCGTCGGCATCGGGCAGGCTATTGTCGGATGCTTTATAGTCGCAGCGCACTACAACTTTCAGTGTTGAGCCGCTGACACCGGCAAAGGCCAGCAGTGTGTAGTCTATCTGTCGCACGCGAGCCTGCAACTTGCGAATCTGCTGAAGTCCCTCCGGACATGGTATGGTGAGCAGTACGAGTCCTGTTGCCGTGATGGGCTTCTGAATGCCATCCTTGCCGAACGTTGCCGAGAAGATGAGGTAAGGCAGACGGTCAGTATCTCTGATGACGTAGCGAGGCATTCCCTCTGCCATAGCCAGTCGTGAGGCCAGGGCTACACGGGCTATGCGGTCGGCAGCTGCTTTTGTCATGTCGGATTGCATGCGCTCTACGATGGTGTCAAGCTCCACTGATACGGGGGCACCGAGTTCGCCTAATCTGGTCTTTATTTTCGTTATCTTCGTCATGTATTCAGTCTTTTAGTGATTAGCAATCGCAAAGGTACGAAATAATTTTGAGATATGCAAGGAAAACGGCAGGATAGTGTGACTAATTTGTTCTAAAGAGGCTCTACGCGTGCGTATAAGGGCCTTGCAGGGGGTGAGCAAAGGTCTCGCGTTGTTCTTGCGCTTTACGGGCTGGGAGCGAGAAGGCTTCTGCCGACCTTGCGCCTATAGGCAAAATGTCTTGCGCCTATAGGCAAAATATGTTGTGCCTATAGTCAAAATATGTTGTGCCTATAGTCAAAATCAAAAGGTGTATAGGGGGAACATAGTAGGAACATAGTGGGTAAAAAGGCCTATCCAACTATGGATAACTAACTTGCTTTCTGATGTATATAAGATTCAATAGGGGGTATAGTGGGTAAATCATATGTTTATACCTCAGTATAGATGTATGTCGGCCCTTGACGTGTCTTCAGCAGCTTGGGATTTTCACCCTCCGTCCACGTGTTAAGCAGTTTGCGGGCAGAGTGGTAGGTCAGTCTTGTGCTGGCCTTGAAACTGTTGACAGTGACGAAGCCCCGTTGGTCGAGCAGTTCGCGGAGTGTCTGTTCCAACTGGTCCATGTCTGCTAACGGTTCGCTGGTGTAAAGGCGTTTCGACTTATTAAAACCGTCGCGCATCCAGTAGTCAAGGTGTTCGTCCCAGAGTTTGCCAGGGGTGTACTCTACACCGTCGAGTTCGACATCCCTGTTGCTGACCTCGTTGGGGTCGGTTATCTCACGCTTGAGCTTCAGTTTGGGGGCAAATGAACCAAGGGGCGTTTCCACCCTGTAACCTTTGACAATCCATTCGGCAGCCCAGTGCATGAATTCATGCAGCACTAACTGCAGTTCACCGGAGCGCATTGAACTATACTTGGCGCAGTAGGCGTCAATCTGTTCAATAGTCATTTTCATCTGCGGGCCTCCTTCCGGTCTGACATATACTATGTTCCGACCGTCTTTTCCCTTCTTTGGTGAGGTGTAGACCATGTAGGACATCCCTCCAGTCTTTTTCGGCATAGTCTTTTTGTTTGCAAAGATAGTACATATCGTTTGAATTACCAAATATTATTGATGATTTCAGAAAAAAACAGCGGAGAGCCGCATGGACTTTCCGCTGTTTCGATAATAATATCAAGGTGTTGTGTTAATATCCAGGGTTCTGCCAGAAACCATCTGTCGTTTCCGTGTACTGCAATACACCGTTAGCATCCTGTGCGACAGGAGCAGTGACGACATTGGTACAAGAAATCATCTGTGCCTCAGGAATTGGGCGATAATAGTGGATAGCGTTTATATTGCCAGCACCTTGTCCATTGTATTTCTTGACACGGTCGACGAGTGTGTGGGTACGCTTCAGGTCGAACCAGCGTTGCTGTTCACCGCAGAGCTCAAGTGCACGCTCGTCGAGGATGGTATTGATGTCAACAGTGCCAGAGAGTGAATTGTCCTGACCGCTGATGGCACGGGCTGCACGCAGCTGATTCAGCGTGGCCAGTGCGTCGCCGCCATTCTGTAACTGACACTCAGCCTTGATAAGATACATCTCGGCCAGACGGAACACGATAGCGTCGCGACTGGAGATGTCGTGTGTCGGGTACTTGGAGTTGTACTGGTCGTCGAGGAACTTCTTCAGACCGGGGAATGATTTCCAACCACCGATGTTGACATTGTTGTAACGGTCGTCGCCA
>Ga0310695_10005034_pt1 | contig 23471 bp, 18 predicted proteins | sample RumenRJG_04DNA_FD_203882 | JGI IMG/M metagenome (GOLD analysis project Ga0310695, IMG submission 203882) | Bovine rumen microbial communities from Lethbridge, Alberta, Canada - RJG_04 (v2) (version 2) | ecosystem: Host-associated > Mammals > Digestive system > Stomach > Rumen | place: Canada...
AATACTTTGCCATTGATCATGGTACTGGCGTTGTTATTGGCGAGACCTGTATCATCGGCAGTCACGTGACGCTCTATCAGGGTGTGACGCTGGGTTCCAAGAGCTTCAAGAAAGACGCCGACGGAAACATGCTCAACATACCCCGCCATCCCATCATCGAGGACAACGTCACCATCTACAGCAATGCGAGTATCCTTGGGCGCATTACCATCGGCCACGACTCTGTTATCGGCGGCAACATCTGGGTGACTCACGATGTGGCTCCCAAATCCCGCGTCCAGCAGTCGAAGGCCGTAGAAAGGCATTTTGAAGGAGGTTTAGGTATCTGAAGGAAGATGACGGTCAGACATATACAGCCACACGACCAGCTACAGTTGGCTAATATCATCCGCTCCGTATTTGAGGAATATGGTGCTCCGCTAGTCAATACCGTTTATGATGACCTTCGGACGGAGCATGTCTTCGATACGCTGAAAGGGAAGAATGCCGGGTATTGGATCATCGCCGACAAGGGGATTGTTCTAGGAGGCTGTGGCTACTATCCGACTGAGGGGCTGCCGGAAGGATATGCCGAACTAGTGAAGTTTTATCTGTCACCTGCTGCCCGTGGTTTCGGCTACGGCTCAAAGCTATTCCTGCAAGCAATCGAAGGGGCTCGCAAGGCTAGCTATAGTCATCTGTATATCGAGTCGTTTCCGCAGTTCTCCGATGCAGTGTCCATGTATGAGCGCCACGGTTTCCGGCATATTCCTCAACGTCTTGGCGACTCAGGGCATACCGCAACCACCATATTTATGGTCAAGGATTTACACCCCATAAAGATAGTGCAATATCAGCCCAAATACAAACAGGATTTCATCCGTCTGAACCGTGAGTGGATCGAGCGTTTTGCTCGCATCGAACCATCCGATGAGAAGACGTTTGCTCATGTTGACGATATTGTTGCTAACGGAGGACAGATATTCCTGGCCATCGATGAAGAGAATGAGGTCGTGGGATGCTGTGCGCTCGTCAGCCATCCTGAGAAGCAATGCCATGAATTGGCCAAGATGGCCGTCACTCCCAAAGCACAGGGCAGGGGCATCGGCAGGATGCTGGGTGAATCGCTTGTAGATTATGCCCGTAAGCATGGTGTCCGTCGCATCTATCTTGAAGGGAACACCCGACTGGAGGCATCCATTGCCCTCTATCGCAAGCTTGGATTCCATGAAATTCCCCTTCAAGGTAATGCCTATGAACGCTGCGACATACTTATGCTGTTCGATTTGGATTTATAGTTTATTGGGAATAATAGCGTGGCATAATAGTGGAGCATACCACGTATATGTCTGCAATTTCCCATAAATGTGGTATTGCAGCGAAGGGAAAAAGTGCGTAACTTTGCACCGTGAAACTTTTGCCATTGTATTTGTTTAGAGAGTAATGAATTTGAAAGAACGCGAGAGAGAATCGGAAAAGCGGGTTTACGCTTACGAACAGCAAGGCAGTAATGCCGAAAGAGGCGCTCAGGTGCTCGGTGGAGAGTTCTGGTATATATGAAGCGCAGTTCCACAACCAGAGGAAGGCAGTCTGCAAGCAGCAGAGCTGCCTTCAATTATTTCAGTTATTTTCTGCACTCTAATGGACTTTTCACTGATAATCAAGTCTATTTCCGTTTTTTATTAGTACCTTTGCACGCAAATTCAGATAGATGATGAGGCCCTGGTGGCAAACACCATGTTGCCCTTAAGGAAATACTTAAGTGCTCCAAGAAGCGAGAGTTCTGATTCTGTCTTCTTTAGCATCATTGTGCTTGAATGGCTGAAATGGTAACAAATGCCGTCATGCCGGGCAGCAGGTGAGGATGAGGTTTCAGTGTTGCCTCAACGTGTATCATGCCGTCTTTGTCGATGACCGGACTGACGCCCGAGATGGTGGCCGGATGATGCTCGTTGGGATAGGCGACGGTGGTGGCTGAGACCTTAGCTCCCATCTCATATTTCGCTATCTCGTTTTCGAGCACATCGAAGCTTACCTTCAGGTGGTCTATGTCCACGATATAGAAAAGGGGCTCACCAGGTCGGGCTGCACCGTAGAGCGAGTTCTGGATTTTTAAGACATAGCCGGATACGGGAGCCGTAATGGTACAATACGACAGTTCCAGCTCCAGTTCTTTCAGCTCTGCCTGGGCTAAGTTGTACCCACTGTTTATGCGCGCCACCCGCTTGAGGTTGTCTGGTGCGGCATCGAGTTGTCCGTGCTTGTAGCCCTGCCCCATCAGGATGGCCTCGTATTGGAACTCTGCCTTCTCCAGCTTGGCCCGGCAAAGGAGTATTTTCTCGCGCAGGGCAGCGTCGTTAAGCCGTGCTACGACCTGTCCTTTCTTCACATGCTGGCCTATTTGCTCTATGCCGAACATGACAATCTGCTCCTCGAGACGGCTAAAGACCGGAATCTCGCGGATGGCTTCTATCCTGCCTTTGTTGGCTGACAAATAAGGCTGGGCCTGCTGGCGTAATGATACTTTAGCTGGTTTTGTGGTCAGCGAGTCCGTTGGCTGTGTGGCGGGTTGCACTTCACCTGTCTTCGACTGACAGGCCGTGAGAAACGAAACAAAAAGGGCGATAAGCGGTAGCTGTATATACCTGTTCTTCATATATTTAATACTTTAATTCTTCAAATCATCAATGTTCAATGAGCGTTTTCAGATGGTAGTGGGCAGTCCAGAATTCCTCCAGGGCATCCAGGTAGTTGGTGTAGGCTGTTACCCAACGGTTCTGTCCCAGGCTGAAGGTGTTGATGTCGCAGAGGCCGTTGGTATAGCTCTCTACCGTCTCGTAGAAGTGTGACTCTGCCAGTTTTATGGTTTCACCGGTGCGCTCAAGCATCTTTCTGCTGTCATTCAGTTTCTGCAGGGTAACGATGGCGCTGACGAACAACCTGCTGGTGAACCTCGATGAGCTGGAGGCCATCCGCCGCTCACAACAAGTTGTGTTGAAGCAGACCCTCTCGAAGAATAAGGTGAACGGCAGACCCATCTTCGGGTGTGCTCAAGAAGACCGCCAGCGCTTTGCCTCCTTCGTGGCGACAACCAACAATCCGCATCCCCTGACCGATGTTACGGGAAGTCGTCGCTACATCTGCCTGACCATCCACAAGGGACAGCTCATCGACAACATGGGCGACATCAATTACGAACAGCTTTACGCCCAGGTGCTACACGAGCTCAAGGAGATGCAGGCTCCCTACTGGTTCAACAACGAAGAGGTGGTGCGCATCCAGCAGATGAATCTGCAGTATATGGAACTGAAAGACCTGCCCGAAATGGTAGAGGTCTGCTTCCGCCACCCCAAGGAGGGCGAGCAGGTCAAAGCACTGACTACCACGCAGATACTCGAGATTATCCGCAGCGAATACCCCTCGGTACCGATGAGCCACAGAAGCAGGATAGACCTCGGTCATGCCCTGAAAGTCCTCAACTACGAACGCCGCGAACACGGTCATGCTGCCTGCTACCTGGCAGTTCCACTGAAGGCCGCATGAGGGATGCATGGGAGGATGATGGTAGGATGACCGCCACCATCCTCCTACGCTTCAGCCCTCTGTACATCGGGGTTTGAGCCTCCTATGGTACGATGGGAGGATGATTTGCAAATTCCGTTAGAAAATAAAACAAAAACACCTCGGCAGAACCGCCATGATTCTCCGAGGTGACTGGTACTAATCATCTTAGCACTGATTAGTGACGCACAACGATCTTTTGTCTGAACGCTTGACCGTTAACAGTGGCAACGACGACATATACGCCTCCTGCCAATCTGGAAACATCAAGCCGATAGCCGTCAGGAACGGCGACATAAGATGCCAACAATGTTCCGGAAAGGCTATACAGCGACAAATTGTCGATATGAGCATATCCTAACTGTACGGTGACAGCTGTTGAAGTAACCAGCGGCATGACCCATGCACGATGGTTTACACTGGTTGACGACACACCTGTGGAAATGCTCAGATTCTCAAAGGCAATCTCCAACTGCTGTGCTTCCTCATCGGTTACACTATGCACGGCGACGTAATAGTTGCCTGATTTCAGAGCCTCAACCTCATTCCATTCAACGACTTCATTTCCACTGGCTTTCAGCACTTCCTCACCGTCAGCAGTGAATAGCTGAAGGGTAGCGGCATGGTCTAACATGAAACGCAACACGTCGTTGGCATTAGCCGTCAAGCGGAACCAGCGCAACTCATTCAGTGCAGGCCGTTCCATCGACTCATTGACACCAGACTGTAACAGCGGAACATCTGCCAGGCTCTGCTTGCCACGCTCGTCAACGTATGGAGCCGTAGCCATGGAATAACTGTCGTTTTCGTCATAGAAACGGATATTGAACTTATTCAGAGCACAGACATAAGTCTCTTCGTCTATCAGGCGAAGTGCGAAATTACCTGGTCCAATGGGTTGTTCCTCAACGGGAAGCAGTGCCTGAAGGCTATAGGTATAGGGCTGTCCTACGATGCTTGTCGATACAAGCGAAGGACTGTCGTTTACCCAGTACTCATAGCGCTTTAAGGCTGGTTGCTTGTAAAACAGCTGCGTACAGACGGGCGACGGATGAGGACCATTGGTCATGATGTGTACGGTGTGCAGACCGTTTCGCAATTCACCGGTCTCCAGCGTGATGATTCCGTTCAACTGTCCCGTGTATTGACGCTGCTCGTTGTTATCAAACCAGTAGGTGTAACCTGTAGGATTCTCTTTTTCCGGCTGTCCACCATAATAGAAAACGGTGCTGTGTGCCGACAGGGGCTCGGCATTCTCGTCAGGTGTCATGGCCACAACCGAGAGAGTATGAAGACCTACTGACAGATGGCTGGCATCTATCTGTATAATACCTTCCGTTTCAGTTGCAATGCGATTCTGAACATCATCATCGAACCAGTAATACAATTTCACATGCTGCTCTACAACAGGATAGAAGGGAACATAGAATACTGTATTTGCCAGAGAAAACACATCGCCCTGTGAATTACTGATAAAAGCGGACAAATTATGAAGTCCGGCATTCAACAGGTTGATGCCTTCAACCTTGAAAGTACCGTTTGTCACGCTACTTATCTTGCGGTTACCAGTGTTGTCGTCAAACCAATAGGTCACGCTTTTTGCCTCCTGCCCCGTCTCGGGCATGAACTTATAGAACAACTGCGAGTAGGCAGGGCTTAAGCGACCCTCATCATCCTGCAAGGCAATGTGGATGTGATGCAGCGACGGAGTCAGCATACTCACGTCAACCTCCGTCTGCCATGCGTCTGGAGCACGGAAGCCAGCAGTGCCCACCTCGGAAGCAGCATCAAACCAGTAGCGGTAGTTAAATTCAGTCTGCCCTCGAGCTACAAAGCAGATGCCGAGCAGCAAGACCATAAAAAATGTCTTTCGCTTCATGGCAGTTAGTTTTCGTTCTGTGTTTCCTGTGTGCCTACGGTACTCACCTCAATGTCAACATCCAGTTTTCCATCGGCTGTGGGCTTCGAGGCTACTGTGAACTTCTTGATGCGAGGATAATTGGGAATAGCACTAAAGGGATTCACTCCGCCATACAGACCTACCTGTGTGCCGTCGGTACCAAGATACTTGGCGGCAGCCTCGTCAGTAAGGTCATAATAAGTGTCTGTATCTCCATTAAGAATAGAAGCGATACCTCCGTCTGTAGCACTGATGACAGTATTACCACTGCCATGACATATGCTGAAATAGCTTTGGCTGTTGGAACTTGTAGAAGAACTATAATAACCTGCGACACAATTATAGGCAGTGGCAGAACCGGGAAGATAAACATCTGACAATAAATTCATACCCGAAGAAAGAACGCTATTATATATCATGCAGTTATTAAGATAACTTAGATTTCCATACAAGAAGCAATTGAAGATGTTTGTGCTGGTTACATCATTGTTGCAATTCAAATTGTTAATATAGCTATTGACAAAGAGAATATCTCCTCCCTTACTAATGTAATTACCTCCATTATTACGGATGACGCAATTCAGGAAAGTAACGTCTTTAAACTTGGCAAAAGTTGATGTTGTAGTACCATCCCATCCCTTATTAAATTCGCATTTGATGAACGATGCGTTATGTAGCATGGTTTGGAATCCCACAGATTCAGCAAAGAATACTCCTTCCATTGACTGCGCTTGCGTCACTTCTTCGGGAATGTCGAAAATAAGATGACCATCCACGATGGTTTGGCTGATGATATGCAAGGGATCCGTATCATCGTTCCACATACCTGCGCCACGGATGGTGACAGCCTTGGTGATGGTTGGCGCGGTGAAGCGACCACTGGAAAGCGTAATGTAATCACCATTGTCAGCCTCGGCCATAGCTGAAACAAAAGCAGATACACCATAGAAAGACTTTACTTCGTCATTGTGGGTAAGCAGAGCCACGTTGGTGTTCTGGGCAAACATTGCGGTAGCGGCGCACAGGCAGACTACCAGCAGAGCACATAATTTCTTCATACTGTTTTAGTATTTGTTGCCTTTCAACACCCCTGATTCGGCATGAATAATGAGTCTTGAATATCTATTACTTATAACACGAAAAAGGCGTAGGTGTCTGTTTCTCTGCCCATCCTGGAATCACAGGCTCTCGCATTGCCCAACTCACACAGGATAGACAACGCAGTTAGCCCACGCCAGCACGGACTATATAATTAAAGGTATATAGAAACGCACTACGCAGACGCCTCGGTTGTCATCTGCCTGTTGTGAGTTTACGGATTTGCGAGATTCGTGATTCACAACGACAGACGTTCGAAAACGTCTTTCTCATATATAAGACCGCCCGCTTTACCCACTATGGGCTAACAAGCGACGCTGCAAATTTAAGCATTATTTCTGATAAATGCAAGAAAAAGACTCTAAAATTTGGAAATATCGATAAAAGTACGTACCTTTGCAAACGAAAGGAACCTATTTAGGGTAAGAGCCCCGGTTGGTCCGGCAAGCGACTTGCTAAAATAGTAGCACTTTTAAACTCCGTTTAGGATGGGAGCCCCAGTTGCTCTGGCAAGCGACCCATTAAAACGGAGTTCCTTTTTGTAAGTTACTTACCTCCGCTTCAAACATTTGCTGCGAAACGATGGCATAAGGTTTGTAAATGCCCCCATCAGACAATTTTCTCATACAAAGAATAGTCCTTGCACCCAATTCTCGGCTATAATAGGCAAAATAAGCTGCTTCAGGATGCTTGCCTTCCATCACAGTACGCCAACCAAGATACTCTGCTTTATTCAAATATCCAATAATATCGCGTGCTAATGCATTCTTGATAGCATTAAACTTATTACTACGTGTGCTTTTACCAACCAAGGTACGTAAATCAGATTTCGTCACTTCAACATCCATCGTTATGACGTTTTTAACAATGACACGAAGCGGATGACCTTTCAAAGCATCTGCCTGTTGAAGAACTTCTGTCCTCAACCTTTTACTTTCTTTGTAATAATAGTCTTCTTCTGTTTGTAGCTTCTTCACCATAATAGTCTTGCAAAGTTACAAATAAAAAATGAAAGACAAAAGAAAAAGGCGGAAATCTTTCAATTTCCACCTTGAACAGTATAGAACAGGAGAGCGTTTCAACCCTCCTTCTCGTCAGGTACTATAAAGCCGATGGGACGCCGTTTGCGGGGTTCTTTGGATTGCAGTTTTGTCAGTACTGTGCTGATGGCGTCAAGCTGAGCGCGAGTGCTTTCGTTGATGTCGTTCTGGTCATGCAGGATATCCTCAATATCAAGTTTAAATTCCTCAAAGTCCTTGCGTAGCTGTGCTTGCCCCAGCGGTTTCTATATTTAGAGTCATATGCGTGTATTTTGCTTCCAAATTCGATAAAAATGCGAATATGAAGATAAATTTCTATAAAACAGAGTGGTTTTAGGCAAAAATAGTGCAAAGCTAATATTTTTTTTATTATATTTGCACCACTTGTCTCTTATGTGAAGAAGGTAGAATTGACAACACAACAATGAAAGTTCAAACTAAAAAGACCATCCTGATGTGGATGCTGGCACTTACCCTCATCTGCGTCACATGTATATTCACATCGTGTAAGTCAGATGATGACAATCCGCCCAGCGAACAGGACCACACGAGCGTTCCGCTGGTCATCCTCGATACAGACATAGGCTCGTCCACCGACGACCTCTTCTCCCTAGAGATGCTCTATCACTATCAGCGGCAGGGACGCTGCAAGTTGCTCGGCGTGGTGGTGGACCGCGAGGGCGAGGAATGTGCCGCCTGTGCCGATGTGATGAATACGTACTTCAATAGCGGCAATGTTCCCGTCGGCTTGGTGCGTAATGGTCTCAAACAGCCTAAGGTATGGATCAACTACAAGGCTTTGCCCGACTTCAAAAATGCCGACAGCACACCTATGTTCGCCCACAGCATCGTCGACTACTCGACGCTTCCCGACGGCTGGCTGCTTTACCGCCGTCTGCTCGCCGCACAGCCCGACCACTCGGTGAGCATCTGCTCCATCGGATTTGTAACCTGCCTCGCCCAGTTGTTGGAGTCCGTCGGCGACGCCTATTCCCCGCTGTCGGGCGTGGAGCTGGTGCGACGTAAGGTGAAGTGCCTCTACATTCAGGGTGGCTCCTACGGTATTTCCCCCGAACCCGACTACAACTTCCTTCAAGGTATGGACTTTGCCAAGACTTTCTTCCGCCTCTGGCCCTCCGATGTCGATATCATCTTCGACCCCATGGAGACTGGCAACGGCATAGAGTACCTGCCTGAGCAGGTCATAGCAGACATTTCGTGGACTGACCAGCATCCCATCAAGCAAGTCTATATGGTATGCAACTGCAACACCGGTCAGAAGATGTGGGACCCGCTGACCGTCATCAACGCCGTGGAGGGCGACGGACTCTTCACGCTGTCCGAGCGCGGCACCGTGGTGCTTAATGACGACGGTACGGTCATCTTCACCCCTTCGGCCACAGGCAACTGCCGCGTCCAAATACCTGGCGACGATGCCTGGTGCTCCTCCATGCTGGAGAAAATCCGCAACGTGAACAAGATACATTAAAAAAGGGACTAGAGCAAAACTTTGGTGATATGGATAATCAGCAAGAATTATTTCCAATAGTTGACGAAAGCGGACAAGTAGTTGGCTCTGCCACGCGAGGCGAGTGTCATAGCGGCTCGAAGCTGCTGCACCCAGTCGTGCATCTGCATGTATTCAACTCTAATGGTGATGTTTATCTGCAGAAAAGGCCGGATTGGAAGGACATACAGCCAGGCAAATGGGACACAGCCGTAGGTGGACACATAGACTATGGCGAGACTCCGGAAGAAGCTCTACTCCGAGAAGTACGTGAAGAATTAGGCATCACAGACTTTAAGCCCGAGAGAGTTGACAAGTATGTATTTGAAAGCAGCCGAGAAAGAGAACTGGTATATGTCCACCGAACCACCTACGACGGCAAGATACGTCCATCGACAAAGGAACTTGACGGCGGTCGCTTCTGGACGATGCAAGAGATACGTGAAGCGATAGGGAAGGGCGTACTTACCCCAAACTTCGAGAGTGAGTTCAAAAGATGCTTTGAGACAGAATTGACAAAAGATTAGAATATGGCAAGCAAGTGGATTATCTGCGTTCGTTACCCCTGCATCGTTCTCAGGAGGAGGTGGTCACCAAACACGAGCAGTACAGCGAGTTTCAATACAGAGTATGTCTCACTCCAGAGCTTACCACACAGCTGCTGGCAATGGGAGAAAACATCGAGGTACTGGAACCGCAAGAACTGAGAGAAGAAATGAAAAAGAAATTGGAAGAATGTTTAAACCTATATAAGTAAGATATTATGGCTATTACATTTGAATCATTAAAAGCTAATGCAAAGATATTTGAAGAGTTGAGCAAGAATCCTGAATGGTGGAAACGGCCGAAAATGTATGGTCAGATTCCTGTGTTTGTGCGATGACGGACCATGATTTACGGTAAAAAAAGACAATATACCAAATGTTTGGTATATAGAATAACATGTTAGGGGGATTGTGAGAGTGCGAAAATCGCCGTAACTTTGCACCGTCGGAAGGACATAATAGCGTTTTGAAGACATAATAACAAAATAACATATTATTAAAAAGGATAAGACTATGGCTAAAATTGCAAAACAGCTGACAGAGCTCGTCGGCAACACCCCACTTCTGGAGCTCAACAAGTATTCACAGACAAAGGGTCTGGAGACCCCGGTAATTGCCAAGGTAGAATTTTTCAACCCTGGCGGTAGCGTGAAGGACCGTATCGCGCTGGCGATGATTGAGGACGCAGAAGCCAAGGGCATCCTGAAGCCCGGCGCCACCATCATCGAGCCAACCTCTGGAAATACAGGCGTAGGACTGGCGCTGGTATCAGCCGTCAAGGGCTACCGTCTTATCCTTACCATGCCCGAAACCATGAGCGTAGAGCGTCGTAATCTCGTGAAGGCCTACGGTGCCGAGGTACGACTGACCTCAGGTAAAGACGGCATGCCAGGTGCCATCCGCGCCGCCGAGGAGTTGCGCGACTCTATCCCAGGCGCTGTTATCCTGCAGCAGTTTGAGAACGGTGCCAACCCCGCCAAGCACTATGCCACCACAGGTCCTGAGATCTGGCGTGATACGGATGGTCAGGTAGACATCTTCATCGGTGGTGTAGGTACAGGCGGTACTATCTCAGGTACAGGTAAGTATCTGAAGGAGCAGAACCCCAACGTGAAGATTATCGCCGTAGAGCCGAAGTCGAGCCCCGTGTTGAATGGTGGCCAGAGCGGTCCCCACAAGATTCAGGGTATTGGCGCAGGCTTCGTGCCCAAGACCTACGACGCCAACGTGATTGACGAGGTGTTCGACGTAGAGAACGACGATGCTATCCGCACAGGTCGTGAGATAGCCCAGTCGGAAGGTCTGCTGGTAGGCATCTCGGCCGGTGCAGCCCTCTATGCAGCCATCCAGGTGGCCAAGCGTCCTGAGAACAAGGGCAAGAAGATTGTCGCTCTGCTGCCCGACACGGGTGAGCGCTATCTCTCTACGGTGCTCTACGCTTTCGAGGACTATCCCTTATAAAGAGGTGACAAAACGGCCCGCCATGCGTCTTCATAGTATAATAAGGTTAAGACATGAAGACAACAAAGGCAACATGGATATGGTATCCTGGAGACTTCGAGATATGGTTGGGCAACATCTTCAATAACCGTCGCACGGAGCGCGGAGCCATGTTTCCGCCCTTCTGGAAGCAGGACTCGCACTACGTTACGGTAGAATTCAGCAAAGCCTTCTCGTTAGATCGGGAAGAGACTATCAGCATTGCCGCCGAGGGTCAGTATAATCTGGCGCTCGACGGCAAGTTGCAGTTTGGAATGCCCAGCACGTTCGTCATCCCCAAGGGCGACCACAAACTGAATATCAAGGTGTGGAACCAGGCGACACCACCGGCTTTGTTTGTAGATGGAGAAAGCATCTGTAGCGACAGCTCGTGGCTGGCGACCTACGAAGACAAGCTGTGGATAGACGAGAACGGCGTGGCCCACGGCTCAGGCATCTACGTACCTGCTGCATCGTGGCACTTCGACGCCATCGACACCCCACCCTCTTCCTTCCATCTTGAGTGCGAGGAGCGCCATCCGCTCTCCTCCACGACTCCCGACGGTTTTCCATCAACCACCACTCCCGACGGTTTTCCGTCGGGCACTCTCTACGACTTCGGCCGCGAGACCTTCGGCTACCTGATTGTAAAAAACCTGAAGGGAACGGTCAACGTCTACTACGGTGAAAGCCGTGAGGAGGCGCTGGACAAAGAGCACTGCGAGACGCTGGACAGGCTGGAGAACTCAGAGGCCTGGGACTGCGTTGCAGACAGCAAGGCCTTCCGTTACGTCTATATAGAAAAAGAGGACAGCGCCACCTACGACGACGTGCTGATGGATTACGAATATAACCCAACCACCATTCCCGACGGTTCTCCGTCGGGCTCCTTCCGCTGCTCTGACGACGAAATCAACCGCATCTGGGATGTTGCCGCCTATACGATGGACCTCACCACGCGCGAGTTCTTCATGGACGGCATCAAGCGCGACCGCTGGACGTGGTCAGGCGACGCCATACAATCGTACCTGATGAACTACTACCTGCGCTTCGATACGGAGTGTGTGAAGCGTACCATCCGCCAACTGCGCGGAAAAGACCCCGTCACCGCCCACATCAACACCATCATGGACTACACGTTCTACTGGTTTAAGTCCATTCTCGACTACTACCAGTATACGGGCGACGTGGACTTCGTCCGCGAGATGTGGCCTCGCATGGTGACGCTGATGGACTATGTGGAGGGACGCCTGAACGAACAAGGAATGGCCGAGGGACAGGCCGACGACTGGATTTTCGTCGACTGGGTAGACTTTCCCATGCACAAGCGCGGCACACTGTGCTTCGAGCAGATTCTGCTGATGAAGGCGATGGAGACGATGGCCGTCTGTGCCAAGCTTTTAGGCATCAACAAGAGCGACTACCGTGTGAAATCGGAGGAGTTGCGCAACAAAATCAAGCAGACCTTCTGGAGCTACGAGACGAAGGCATACTATCACGCTATCGAGGACGGCCAGCTGAACCGCCAGATCACCAAGTTCCCCAACATGTTTGCCATCCTCTACGGACTGGCCTACGAGGAAGAGCGCCGTGAGATTATGCAGAGCGTGATGCTGAACCCCAAGATAGACCCCATTACCACGCCCTATATGCGCTTCTACGAACTGGAGACGCTCTGCATAGACGGCCTGCAAGAGCAGGTGCTGAAAGAGATGAAAGACTACTGGGGCGGCATGTTGCGCGAAGGCGCCACCTCGTTCTGGGAGAAATACGTTCCGGCGGAGACAGGCACGCAACATCTGGCGATGTATGGCCGTCCCTACGGCAAGTCGCTATGTCACGCCTGGGGTGCCTCGCCCGTCTATCTGTTGGGCAAGTACTATCTGGGCGTGCGCCCCACCAAACCCGGCTACGAAGAGTTTGAGATACGTCCCTCATTAGGCGGCCTCGACTGGATGGAGGGCGACGTGCCGACACCACAGGGAATGATACACGTCCGCATGGATCGTCAGCAGGTAACCATCCGCGCCTCCCATAACAATGGTTGGCTCCTACTGCCCGACCGCAAGGTCAGAGTAGAAGCCAACCAAGAAATCAGCATAGCGCTGTAAGCTCTGTTCAGATCAGCGAGAAGGCTACGTCCATCATCTTGGTGAACGTGGTCTGACGCTCTTCGGCTGTCGTCACCTCACCCGTCAGCAGGTGGTCGCTGATGGTCAGCAGACCCAGCGCACGATTGCCCGAGCGGGCTGCGTTCATGTAGAGGGCGGCAATCTCCATCTCTACGGCCAGCACACCCATGTTCATCCACTTGTCGTTGTGGGCGTTCTCGTGGTAGAACACGTCTGACGACACCACATTACCCACCATGTAGTGGTAGCCCAGCTTTTCGCAAGTGTCGACAGCACCACGCACCAGGTCGAAGGTGCCGATGGGTGCAAACTGACCCGGCAACTCATACTGCGAAGCGTAGTTCGAGTTGGTGCAGCAGCCCATGGCCACCACCAGGTCGCCCACGTGCAGGTCTTTGTTGATAGAGCCGGCAGAGCCCACGCGGATAATGGTCTTCACGCCATAGAAGTGGTAGAGCTCGTAGGTGTAGATGGCGATAGAGGCCATACCCATTCCGTGGCCCATCACGCTGACACGCTTGCCCTGATACGTACCGGTATAGCCCAACATGCCGCGAACGTTGTTGAACAGCACAGGATTCTCGAGGTACTTCTCGGCCATAAATTTCACACGCAGCGGGTCGCCCGCCATAATCACGGTCTCGGCAATGTCGCCGTACTTGGCCCCAATGTGGGGAGTAGGAGTGTTACTCATTGTCTTCTTAAGGTTTTTGTTATTACTAAAGGTTAACTGTTATCTTCTCAACGCAATGTTATAGTTGTAGTATTGCTTGTTGCCCGTGATGTCTTCCACCACCTTGATGAACGGTGGGAAGTTGACGTCCTCCTGCTGGGCCACGCCCTTGGTTTGCAGTATCATGAGGTTGTCCACGGGCTCGTGGAAGAAGTCGATCTCGAAGTACTGACCTTTCCAGATGAACGAGCGACGCGTCTTGCGGATGGTGGCGCGATAGGGGTCGGCCTGCTGCAAGAGCGACTCATAGAGGGCATTGCTCACCTGACGCTCCGTCTCTAAATACTCCGTACGCGACACGCGCTTTTTGGTCTTGTGGACGTTGACCACCTCGCCACCCCAGCAGCGACGGCGCAGGCGTACCTCGACGCCTGGGTCGGCCACCAGATAGGTCTGCGTAATCTCGCTCTCGATGCACTCGGGCAGTTCGCCCGTGAGCTCTATCAGGTAGACGCGCTCTTCCTCCACAGGCTGCGGCAGTCCGAGCACGTTGGAGATTTCCAGCAGCACGCGGTTCAACTTGGTGTCGAAGTCGTTGTGGTTGTTGATGACGCGCAGATGGGGATGTCCCGTCCACGACTTGTTCACCTTCTTGTCCAGGTCGCGAGCCAGCTGCAGTCCCTCCTCGTCGGCCTGCTCATAGCGCGTCGAGTTGGTGGCAGTCGTATAGTACTGCTCAGCACCGTCGGCAGCAGACACCAGGTGCAACACGGCATCATAGCGGTCTTTCAACTCGTTGGGCGTAGTGCCGCACTTCTGGCACAGCTCTATCCACATGTCCTTGTCGATGTATGCCGAGATGTCCAGCGTACCACGGTCGCAGACCACAAACGTCGGCTTGGTACACGTTTCAGCCAACCGCATAAAACTGTCCTCCAAGGCCAGCTGCGTCTGCAAGATGGCTAACTCGCCCTCGTAGTAGAGGTTCTTGTTTGGCGTCAGGTAGCTCCAGCCACCCTGACTATACATGGTAGGCACCTCGGGAACGGTAAACACCTTGAATCCCAAGTTCGAGAAATGTTCGATAATACGCACCAGGGCCGTCGTCTTACCAGCACACGGTCCACCCGTCAACACGATTCGTTTTACGTTACTCATAATTAGGTCGTAGTATTCTTTTGGTGCAAAGATAGTGCAAACCGAGCGAAATGCAAAATAAATTTCGATTTATTTTCATTTCCGAGATGCAGCCTATCTTGACCAAGGGTCAAAGATAGTGCAAACTAAGCGAAATACAAAATAAAAATACATATTTTTTATTTCCGAGATTATCCATGCCTGCCTGTCAACAATTGCCAAAATCCCGCATTTCCTACACTTGGCGCTGACAGTCAGAGCATTACCATCAGATTTCCTACACTGCACAGTGTAGGAAATCCTGCACTGAGGCCAAAAACGACGGGAAAACCATATACATGGAAATCATTGAGGCGCAGCAGCCATGACCCATGTATAGCAACCCAACTACAGTACCAAAAATCGTACCACACTTTGGTACGGTCAGTACCATGCTTTGGTACGCACCGTACCACAGCATGGTACTATGGCTACCACTGTAGTTTAACGATTTTAGTTGACTACTTGGAGTCTTACTCACAATAAGGGTTGACCCGGTTGAACTTAATTTTTAATTCACGTTGACTCGTCTTTACGTTAGTCATAATCTGGGTCTACAATAATAGTACGTCTATTTACAACGGAAATGACCACAAGTGTAGGAATTCCTACACTGCGCAGTGTAGGAAAATACAGCATAACCAACTGACTGTCAGCGCCAAGTGTAGGAAATGCAGGATTTCAGCACTTCTCTTGTAGTAGTACTCAATGTTTTTTTAGGTGTCTTCATCTCGCATATCCGACCAATAGTATTTCAGACGGAAATAGCTGATGTGCGCCAAACACTGCTTGGCTTCCTCTTCATTGCTGAATGCTATTCCTCTTGAGCGGAGGAGTTGCCTAACAGTTAGGTGTCAGGTAACTCTCAAGTAAGTCTTTTCTGAGAGTTACCTTTCTGTATCCCCTTTATACAAAGGCGTTCCCAGCGATTTAGGTAACAGTTAGGTCTTTTTGCGAAAATGTCCTTTTTCTTGAGCCATCAGCGAGCTATTCCTTGAAAATATCTTGCTGATTCCTTTTTTGTTTAAAATATTATTCCTATCTTTGCATTCAAGTATCGCCGACGTGCTGTAAACGGCAAAGCTAAGGCTACTTCCCCGAGTGCAGGGTGGCGGTATGACATCGAGGGTAAACAATAACAGCATTAGCTGATTATTCGGTAGGCTAGGCGAAATCCCCCTTTCCTATGTTTTGAGGTCTTATAGTTTCTAAGGCTGCCACAAATCCCGATAAGTCAGTAAGTGCCTAAAATGAATATTACTTTGAAAACAGAGAAACAAATGGCAGCGGCTGCAGCGGAGTTTGCAGAACGATGGAAAGGAAGAGGTTACGAGAGAGGCGAATCACAGCCTTTCTGGATTGATCTGCTCACAAACGTCTATGGTATCGAGACACCTTCAGATGGTTTTATTACTTTTGAAGATCATCAAAAGGTAGATGCTTCCAATTTTGTTGATGGGCGTATTCGTTCCACGCGTGTACTTATCGAACAAAAGTCAATAGATAAGGACTTACGAGCACCTATTAAGCAAAGTGACGGCTCATTGTTGACACCATTCCAACAGGCGCGTCGCTATGTGGTCAGTCTTCCTGTGTCAGAACATCCGCGATGGATTGTCACCTGCAATTTCAACGAGTTTCTGGTCTACGATATGGAGCAGCCCAATGGCGAACCGGAGCAAATACTATTGGAGAATCTGGGCAAGGAATACTATCGCTTGCAGTTCTTGGTAGATGCGAAGAACGAGCATCTGAGAAAAGAGATGGAAGTCTCGATGCAAGCTGGTGAAATCGTTGGAAGAATTTATGAGGCATTACTGAAACAATACGACGACAACTCCCCAGAAGCCCTGCGTTGGCTGAACATTCTCTGTGTTCGCATCGTGTTCTGTCTTTACGCTGAAGATGCAGGTGTGTTTACGCACGACCAGTTTCACGACTATCTCGTTCGTTATGATGCAGAAGATCTGCGTAATGCGCTCATCCGTTTGTTTGATGTCTTGAACACTCCAGAAGACAAGCGCAGCAAATACCTAAAGGACGATTTAAAAGCTTTCCCATACACCAATGGCGGATTGTTCGAAGAAGAAATAGAGATACCTCAGTTTACAGAGGAACTGAAGCAGACGCTGTTACAAAATGCCAGCCTCGATTTCGATTGGAGCGAGATTTCTCCTACCATCTTTGGAGCCGTGTTTGAATCGACGCTGAATCCTGAAACCCGTCGCAGTGGTGGTATGCACTACACCTCGATAGAGAATATCCACAAGGTGATAGACCCACTTTTTTTGAACGATTTGCGGAAGGAACTTGATGAGATTCTGGAAGAGAAGGTAGAGAAGCAGCGCAAGCGGAAACTTGGTGAATATCAGATGAAGCTTTCGTCGCTGACATTCCTCGACCCAGCTTGCGGAAGCGGCAACTTCCTGACAGAGACCTATCTCTCGCTGCGTCGACTGGAGAACGAAGCCATCCGCGAGATGTACCACGGCCAGACGATGATGGGCGAATTCGTGAATCCCATCAAGGTCAACATCCAGCAGTTTTATGGCATTGAGATCAACGACTTTGCCGTTACCGTCGCTACCACTGCCCTGTGGATTTCAGAGGCGCAGATGCTGGCGGAGACGGAGAAGATTATCCATCAGGACATCGACTTCCTGCCGCTGAAGAGCTACCATAACATCCGTGAAGGCAATGCGCTGAGGATGGACTGGGATGTAATAGAAGTTCCATCGAACATTCCGACGATCTATGCCAATAATGTTCACCTGATTGTTGAACCAGAACCCATGATGGCTAGCGAACCTGTCTATGATGAATTGAATGTTGTAGCCAATCGTTTTGATGGTAATGCAAAACCGGACGTCCAGCGATATGAGGTCCACTATGACTACATCATCGGCAACCCGCCGTTTGTAGGTTTTACTTTTATGACCAAACAGCAAAAGGAAGACGTAGAAAGAATATTTCCTGGTATCAAAAATATCGACTATGTAAGTTGCTGGTTCAAAAAGGCATGTGACTCTACCCGAATGACAAAGACTGAATGTGCTTTTGTCGCAACCAACAGTATAACCCAAGGTGAAACTGTAGGGCGTATGTGGGATAGACTTGATATAACAATAAATTTTGCATGGCCCACATTCCGTTGGGATAGTGAGGCAACAGAAAAAGCTCATGTGCATTGCGTGATTATAGGTTTTTCGCATTTTGATCGTGAACATAAGTATCTTTACAACGATGCAGGAGCCAAGGAATGCAAGAACATCAATGCATATTTGATAGATGCTCCAGATATTATAGTTAATAGCCGCACTAAGCCGCTTTGCGATGTACCCCCAATGATTTATGGCAATAAGCCTGCTGATGGAGGTTTTTTAATCTTCACGAAAGACGAGAAAGACCAATTCTTATGTCGTGAGCCAAAAGCAAAGCGTTGGATGCATACGCTAATAGGCGGTACGGAACTCATTAACAATAAGCCGGATTTGAATGACAAGTTGCGGTATACGCTTTGGTTGGAGGGTATAAGTCCTGCAGAATTGCGTAGTATGCCTGCCGTTATGGAACGCGTCGCAACATGTAAAGAGGCAAGGTTAAATAGTCCGGCTGCCGCTATTAGAAAATTTGCTGAGACGTCACATTTATATGCCCAGCGAACTCAACCTAATATTCCCAAATTAAATGATGATGGCGAACCAATTTTAATTGAAGGACAGGTGCATCATAATTTGTTGGTTCCTGAGGTTTCTTCGGAAAGGAGGAAGTACGTTCCGATGGGTTATGTGGCCAGTGATGTTGTGACAAATAATCTTGTAAAACTGATTCCTGATGCATCACTTTATCATTTTGGAGTATTAGTTTCCAATGTCCACATGGCATGGATGCGAGCTATTTGTGGAAGATTGAAGAGTGATTATCGCTATAGTAAGGATGTGGTATACAATAACTTCCCTTGGCCCAATCCAACTGAAGAGCAAAAGGCTATAATAGAGAAAACTGCACAAGCTATTCTCAATGTACGTGCCCTTTATCCTGATTCATCATTGGCCGATCTTTATGATGACATAGCGATGCCTACAGAACTGCGTAAAGCTCATAAAGAAAATGATAAGGCTGTGATGCAAGCGTATGGTTTTAACCTCAAGTTGATGGATGAGGGAACTGATGCGCCAATTGTAGCTGAGTTATTTAAACTTTATCAAGAACTAACGAGACATAAATAAAATGATTAAGAAACGAACGAAACAACTATTCGAAAAAAAGAAAGTCTGTACGGTGGGAAATGATGATAAGGACTTGGTATTATCTAAAGGGTGGGGACAAATTGTCATCCCCCTTTCCGTTCAGACGGCTGGAGGCAAGCAGAAGATGAATTGCGCCCCCAAACAGGATTTTCTTACGATTCTGCATTTAGCGGAACGCTATCAGGATCAATACAGAGAGAGAAACCTTTGTTTGTCTCCTGAACAGAATGATGCGTTCTTTCGTGATTTTGTTGAGCAGTACTATTCCGCAATATACTGGGGGAAGGAGCCTTCTCCTGTTATTAATACGGAGATACCTTTGTTTTAATTAAGATTTAAATAACGAACCTAAAGAATACGACAAATGACTTTTACGTGGATTCCATTTTATAAAGAGTTCTCACAGAAACTCTTGAAATTTAGAAATAATAGAGCGCCACTAGTTGATTGGATATATGGCAATATTGATGGGAGCCTAATCAAGCATTTCAAGGATGCTCCAGATGGCAGACGTGTTCCTGATACAGATCCATTTACTGTTATGGCTATCATCAATCGCGGCATTGCATATAATAAGAAAGTTGAACTATGTAAACAATTCAAGGGTTTTCTTGATATTTCAGAACCTGTTCCACAAGATTTCTCTGGAGTACCAGAAGTGAATAATATGCTATCAAACTTTATGGCGTTTGAAGTGGACAGGGAAGAGGGAGATATAGAAAGACTATGGAATTTGTTTGAGTGCGCTGTTCTTGATAAAGATATTGAAAATGCGTACAATGCTCTTAATGGCCAATACCTTATCAAATTCAACATCACTATGGGATTGTTCTGGGTGCGCCCAGACAAATTCTTAGCTTTAGATGGAAATAATAAGGTAAAGTTGATTTCATTGGGTATAGCATCTTTTGATGGAAAGTTTGTTCCATACGATGATTATGTAGCCATGATGAAACGCCTTGATGCAAAGATGAATTCTGGAGAGGTGCCATGTGCAAATTATGCAGAATTCTCACAAATGGCATATTCCCAAAATGATGGTGCAAGTACAAGAGATCTTCCTAGACAGAAGGGCACAAATTCTCCTGATTCAACTAAAACTTATTGGACGTTTTCTCCAGGTGAGAATGCCTCAAAATGGAAACTCTGTATTGATGAAGGGATCATGTGTATAGGGTGGGATGCTTTGGGTGACTTATCTCAATACTCATCGCGCGAAGAGATGAGATATGAAATAAAGAAACACTATCCAACAGATGGCAACGCTAAGAATGACTCTTTAGCTGTATGGCAGTTCGCAAAAGAGATGAAACCTGGCGATATCGTATTTGCCAAGAAAGGAATGACTAAAATCGTAGGACGTGGTGTAGTTGAATCTGATTATTATTTTGACGACAACTATTCTGATTTTAAGCATGTCCGGAAAGTCAGATGGACACATATTGGAGAATGGGCAACTGATGATAAGCACGCGATGAAAACCCTAACCAATGTTACGCAATATACTGATTATGTGGAAAGGCTTAATATGCTGATTGAGGGAAAGGAAAGTCCAACGCCTCTAGAATCAACAGACAAACAGTATTGGTGGTTGGTTGGTAATCCTAAGATTTGGAGTCTGTCAGGAATGAAAGTCGGCGAAGAGCAGCAGTATACGCTATATAACGAGAATGGAAATAAGCGAAAGGTTTTCCAAAACTTCATAGATGCTAAGGCTGGTGACATTGTTATTGGTTATGAGGCGAGACCCACCCAAAAAGTAGTTTGCCTCTTAGAAATATCCAAGGAGAATGATGGAAAAGAAATAAGTTTTAAGAAAACGGAAACTTTACCTGAACCTATTCCATTTTCAACCTTAAAAACGACCCCAGGGCTTGGAAGTATGGAGTATATGAAGAACCAACAAGGATCGTTTTTTAAGGTTACTCCTGACGAATACGATATCATCATGGAGCTGATTCGTGGAGATAATCCGTTGCCTAAGAAAGAGACAAAGGAGAAATATGACAAAAGCAAATTCCTTGATGAGGTCTTTGTCACCTATAAAGAATATGACCAACTTGAAAGTTTGTTGCTCAGGAAGAAGAACTTGATTCTACAAGGTGCGCCAGGTGTTGGAAAGACATTCGCTGCCAAACGATTGGCTTATGCTTTGATGGGCGAGAAGGATGACGATAAAGTGATGCAAGTGCAATTCCACCAGAACTATAGCTATGAGGATTTCGTGATGGGTTACAAACCCAACGAAGAAGGCGGCTTTGAACTAAAGAATGGTATCTTCTATCGTTTCTGCAAACGGGCTGCAGCAGACAGAGAGCACAAATATTTCTTCATCATCGACGAAATCAATCGTGGTAATTTGAGTAAGGTGTTTGGTGAGTTGCTGATGCTGATAGAGAACGACTATCGTGATAAGCCCATACAACTTTCATATAGAGACGAATTGTTTGCTGTGCCAGACAACCTATATATTATAGGTATGATGAACACAGCTGACCGTTCGCTGGCAATGATAGATTATGCTCTTCGTCGTAGGTTCAGTTTCTTTGAGATGAAGCCTGGATTTGAAACAATTGGTTTTAAGGAAGAAATCAAGAAACAGATGGATCCGCATCTTGACAAGCTTGTTAAAGCCATTATTGAACTGAATAAGGTAATTGAGGGTGACGATTCGTTAGGCTCAGGATTCTGCATTGGCCATAGCTATTTGTGCAATCTTGAAAATAACTATGATTTGGAAAGCATTGTTGAATATGATATTATTCCTATGCTCAGAGAATACTGGTTTGATAATGATGAACGCTTTAATCAAGAGGCTCAAAAACTGAGGAACGCTCTGAAATGACAGAAGACAAAGGCATACTGATTCGCAACATCTACTATATGTTAGCCTATGCTTTCCAAGAACTTAGGCATAATAATTATGCTGAGATAGAAGGTGAAACGTTTGATGATATCTATGACCTCTTTGCTGAGATTATGGCTAGAGGAATATCTTATCAGCTAAAGCAGGGCCTTTATCGCGAATATGTGGCTAAAAATGAGTCGATGCAGACGATAAAAGGAAAAATAGATATCAATGGTACTATAGCCAACAGGGTTCGTAACAATCGACAGATAGCTTGTGACTATGATGAGTTGTCGGAAAATAATGTGTATAACCAGATTCTCCTTAGTACAGCGTCATTGTTGATTAGGCATTCTGATGTAAAGAAGGATATGAAAGCGAAACTGAAACAATTGATGCTTTTCTTTCAGAATGTGCAATCTGTAGACCTTCATACGATACGCTGGAGTTCTTTGCGTTTTGATCGTAATAACAGAAACTATCGCATGTTGTTGTATCTTTGCTACTTCATCATTAGCGAATGGTTGATGACTACGGAAGATGGCAAATTCAAATTGCACCAGTTTTCTGATGAACATATGGATAGGCTCTTTGAGAAGTTTGTGTTGGAGTATTATAAGAAACACCATTCTATAACTAAGGCTAAGGCTGCCACTATCAAATGGAATATAGTAGAAGATGCAACAGACACGTCTGTCTTACCTATTATGAAAACGGATGTGTTCTTATCACTGGGGCAAAGGACTTTGATAATTGATACGAAATATTATACTAATATCATGCGTCAAAATTTTGGGAAGGAAAAACTTAGGGAAGCACATCTCTATCAGATAAATACTTATGTGACGCAATATGATAAGAGCCATCAATACAATGTAGATGGCATGCTACTTTATGCAAAGACCAAAGAGGATGTAATTGATGATACCCAAGTAACGCTTCAAGATGGTTATAAATTATATGTTCGCTCTTTGGACCTGAATACAGACTTTGATACTATCAAGAAACGATTAGATAGTTTTATTATGTAAAAGACCGATGGCACACTGAATAGAGAATTTCCACATAAATATAAGAGCAGTTACAGAGTAAACTAAAATCATTGTATGAAGAAACGATTTGAATCAATAGAAAAGCCGGACAAGTGCCCTAAATGTGAAGTGAACCCCAAAGTTTGGACAGATTAAACACTATTGCCCATATGGAATTGAGTCCGGTACTGTACTGGACTCATTCCTTTTAGTCTGAGTTTTATTCTCTCATTATTATAATATTCAATGTAT
>Ga0310695_10005035_pt1 | contig 23470 bp, 16 predicted proteins | sample RumenRJG_04DNA_FD_203882 | JGI IMG/M metagenome (GOLD analysis project Ga0310695, IMG submission 203882) | Bovine rumen microbial communities from Lethbridge, Alberta, Canada - RJG_04 (v2) (version 2) | ecosystem: Host-associated > Mammals > Digestive system > Stomach > Rumen | place: Canada...
CCTTCCGCCGGTCGCCGCCAGAGTATTGCTACTCCGCGCTGCCCCTCGACTTGCATGTGTTAAGCCTGCCGCTAGCGTTCATCCTGAGCCAGGATCAAACTCTTCTTTGTATATATTTCTATATTCCTAAGCTGTCCTGACACTCGTTTTAATTCCTTCCGGAATTGACGCTCTCGATCTATCATTTTTTTTCTTGATTTCTCGGTACTTGCTTGTACTTCTTCCAGTCTTTTCAATGATCTCGTTGTGTCCGTTTCTCAAACGGGATTGCAAAGGTAGCCACTTTTTCTGAACTTGCAAATATTTCCGCAAAAAAATTTCAAGTTTTTTTTGTTTTCTCAAACTAAAACGATACAACCTGTAAAACCAGCGAAATAATTTTTAAATTTGTAAAATATACCATTAATATAATTACAAAATGAAAAGAAACTTATTAACCGTAACCTTAGCCATGTGCCTGGCTATGAGCCTCTCGGCACAGGAAACGCCAATGTGGATAAGACGAAATGCAATCTCCCCTGACGGATCGTCCATCGCCTTCAGCTATAAAGGCGACATCTATACAGTACCTGCAAAAGGCGGAAAAGCGACTCAGCTTACCACAAACAGCGCGTATGACTCGGCTCCGATGTGGACAGCAGACAGCAAAAGCATAATCTTCGTTTCAGTCCGCGAAGGCTCGCCGGACATTTACATCACTTCGGCCGAAGGCGGATCCCCTAGACGCATCACCGACTATCCGGGAACAGAAAAGCCTCTTGCAGTCCTGCCGGACGGAAATATTATGATTTCCGCCTATATCCAGCCGGATGCGAAATACGGCGGCTTCCCAGGCACGAACCAGACATACATCATCTCCCAGAACGGAGGAAGGCCGAAACTTTTCTCATCCCTCCAGACCGACAACGTCAGCGTCAATGCCGACGGTACGATAATCTACGAAGACTATAAAGGATACGAAGACCCGTTCCGCAAGCACCATACTTCCTCTGTCACCAGGGACATATGGTCATATAAAGACGGAAAGTTCAAGAAACTCTCCACCTACGCCGGCGAAGACCGAAACCCTGTATTCGCTGCCGACGGCGATACATTCTATTACCTCAGCGAAGAGAACGGCAAGAATATCAACGTCTTCCGCAGCAGCCTGTCCGCCCCGGAGCAGAAGACCCAGCTTACCTTCGAAGAAAAGAACCCGGTACGATACCTCTCGGTAGCGAAAGACGGCACCATCGCTTTCTCCCTGAACGGAGAGCTTTATACGATGAAGGAAGGCTCGGCGCCGGAGAAAGTCGCAATCACCGTTTATACGGACGAAACCGAATCCGCCCTGAGGAAAATGAATGTCAGCGGCCCGGCATCTTCGATGGCTGTCTCCCCTGACGGAAAAGAAATCGCAATCATCCTCAGAGGCGATGTCTTCGTGACATCTACCGAATACAATACAACCCGCAGAATAACCAACACCCCGTCAAGAGAACGCAACCTGAGCTTCTCCAAAGACGGCCGTACCCTCTACTATTCCGCAGAGAGAAATGGTCACTGGGGCGTCTGGGAATCCCACCTTACAGACAAGAAGGAAAAGAACTTCACCTATGCGACAAAGATAGAAGAGAAGCTTTTCTCCGATCCGGCCCAGACATGCTTCCAGCCGAAGGTCTCTCCTGACGGCAAGATGGTTGCCTTCCTGAGGAACAGGACCGAGCTTGTCGTAAAACCGACAGACGGCGGCGACACCAAATCACTTATCAAAGGAGTCAACTACTCATACTCCGACGGAGACCTCGATTTCGAGTGGAGCCCGGACAGCCGATATATTCTCAGCACCTATCAGGCAGACGGCGGCTGGAATAACTCCGACATCGCCCTGGTTGAAGTAAAATCAGGAGAAATCACCAACCTCACCCGCAGCGGATACACCGACTATGGCTTTAAGTGGACGCTCAAAGGCCATGCGATGACATGGATGTCAGATAAGAACGGATATCGCAGCCACGGAAGCTGGGGCTCTGACGATGATATCTATATCATGTTCTTTGACGGAAAGACGATGACCGAGTTCGCCAAGGACAAGGAGGACAAGGAAATCGACAAACTTCTGTCAGGAAAAAAAGAAGAAAAGAAAGACGAGAAGAAGGACAGTACGGAAAAGAAGAAGGTCGAGAAACTCAAACTCGACCTGGACAACCGCGATAACCGTATCGCCCGGCTTACCAAGAGTTCGGGCTCATTTTCCGACTATTACCTCTCGGAAGACGGATCCAAACTCTACTATATCACTCCTCTGGAAAGCGGCTCAGGACTCTGCGTGCTGGATAAGGAAGACCGCAGCGTAAGAGTGATCGTCAGAGGCGTCTCAGGAAGGATAATCCCTTCTCCGGACAATCAGGATCTCTATATATATTCCGGAAGCCAGATCACAAAAGTCAATGTCAACAGCGGAAGCCAGAAGCCTGTCTTCTTCTCCGGAGAATTCGAATACAAGCCAAAGGCAGAGCGCGAATATATCTTCGACCATGTCTGGAAGCAGGTAAAAGAGAAATTCTATGTAGAAGACCTCCACGGAGCCGACTGGAACTACTACAGAGAGAACTACATCAAATTCCTGCCGTATATCAACAATGACTACGACTTCACAGAATTGCTTTCCGAGATGCTCGGAGAACTCAACGGTTCCCACACCGGAGCACGCTACCGCGTTTCAAGCGGCGAACGCCTCGCCAGACTCGGAGCCATCTATGACCTCGACTACGAAGGCGACGGCCTCAAGATAAAGGAAATACTCCCTGACGGCCCTATCAATCTCGCCGATGCTGAGATCAAGGAAGGTGACATAATCCTGGCGATTGACGGCAACGAGATCAAGGCTGGGGAAACATGGTTCCGCTACCTCGCTGGCAAGACCGGAAAGAAGGTCGCCCTGAACGTCAAGAAAGGCCATAAGAAAGTCGAGATATTCGTAGAACCGATCTACTCCGAAGGCGACCTGCTCTACAAGCGCTGGGTACGCCAGAGGGAAGAGATGGTCGAGAAACTCTCCGGAGGCAGGATCGGATATGTCCATATTGAGGGCATGGATTCTCCTAGCTTCAGGGAGCTTTACTCAAAGGCGCTCGGCAAATACCGCGGCTGCGATGCCCTTATCGTGGATACCCGCCACAACGGAGGCGGCTGGCTGCATGACGATCTGGTAACCTTCCTCGGAGGCAAAGAATACAACAAATTCATCCCGCGCGGCCAGTACATAGGACGCGAGCCGTTCAGCAAATGGACAAAACCGTCCTGCGTGCTTATTGGTGAAGACAACTACTCGGACGCATCAGGTTTCCCATATGCCTACAGAGCCCTCGGAATCGGAAAACTTATCGGAGCTCCAGTTCCTGGCACAATGACTGCAGTATGGTGGGAAACCCAGATCAATCCGGACATAGTATTTGGAGTACCTCAGGTAGGAACTTGGGGCGTAAAGGACGGAAGATTCATAGAGAATCTCCAGATCGAGCCTGACATACTCGTATACAACGACCCTGCATCCGAACTCGAAGGCCGTGACCTTCAGCTTGAGGCCGCAGTAAAGGAAATGCTTAACGAAATAAAATAACAAATGGACAAGAAGGTTGTAATAATCCCTACGTACAACGAAAAAGAGAACGTCGAAAAGATCATACGTAAAGTATTCTCCCTCGACGGAGACTATGAAATCCTGATAATCGACGACGGATCCCCTGACGGCACGGCCTCGATCGTAAAGACCCTGGCGAAAGAATTCGGCTCCAGGCTGCACCTCATCGAAAGGAAAGGCAAGCTTGGTCTAGGAACTGCCTATCTCACCGGATTCAGATGGGCGCTGGAGAACGGATATGACTATGTCTTCGAGATGGATGCGGACTTCTCTCATAATCCTGACGACCTCGGAAGACTTTACGCCGCCTGCAAAGACGGAGCCGACCTAGCTATCGGTTCCCGCTACTGCGACGGGGTCAGCGTAGTCAACTGGCCTATAGGACGTATAATAATGTCATATTTCGCCTCCGTATACGTACGCCGTGTACTCAGGATGAAGGTTTATGACAGTACGGCGGGATTCAAGTGCTACAGCCGCAAAGTCCTTGAATCTATCGACCTGGATGCCGTAAGAATGAAAGGTTACGGCTTCCAGATCGAGATGAAATATACCGCATACAAGCTTGGATTCAAGATTGCGGAAGTCCCTATCATCTTCGTCAACCGTAAGGAAGGCACTTCAAAGATGAGCAGCGGAATCTTCGGCGAAGCATTCTGGGGCGTCATCAAACTACGTTTCCGTAAATTCTCCGCGAAATAATGAGATATCTTCTTACTGAAGCAGACATAATTACCGGCGACAAGGCCGGCAGGGGCGCCATCGCCATCGACGGAGAGAAGATCGCCGGAGTATGGTATGATACGGACGACTCGAAGGCGGCCGACCAGGCCCGGGCAGAGTTCCCGGACGCCGAAGTCATGGACCTCGGGGGTCTCAATGTCATTCCGGGCGTCATCGATATCCATGTCCATTTCAGAGAACCCGGGATGACCCATAAAGGAGACATCGAAAGCGAGTCGAAGGCGGCGCTGTGCGGAGGAGTAACTTCGTACGTCGACATGCCGAACACCAATCCCCCGACCGTCAGCCGGGATAGGCTCGAAGAGAAACTGTCTCTCGCGGACGGGAGATCATGGTCCAACTACGGTTTCCATATCGGAGCGACCAATTCGAATCTGGAAGAACTGAAGCAGATTCCGCCGGAAGGCCGGAAAGCCGCCGGAATCAAGGTCTTCATGGGATCGTCGACCGGAAATATGCTGGTTGACGATAAACCTGTGCTGGAGCAGATATTCGGAATGACGGACTGGCCGGTGCTGATCCACAGTGAGGACGAGCAGATAATCCGGGACAACCTGGCAAAGGCCGTTGCGGAATACGGAGAGGACATCCCTTTCAGGATGCACCCGCAGATACGAAGCGCCGTAGCCTGCATGAAATCGACCCAGAGAGCGCTGGAAATGGCGATGAAACTCGGGACAAGGCTGCATATCCTCCACGTGACGACCAGGATGGAGGTCAACATGATTGACGTCGCAAAGCGCTACAATCCGTCGATCACGGCGGAGACTTCAGCCAACTACCTGACTTTCTGCGACGAGGACTACGACAGTCTCGGGGCAATGGTCAAATGCAACCCGGCCGTCAAGAGTTCCGCCGACAGGGATGCGCTGCGCGAGGCTTTCCGTAACGGGATCATAGATACGATCGGATCCGACCACGCTCCCCATCTCAAAGAGGAGAAGGAGCGACCTTATACCACATGTCCGTCTGGCATGCCTTCGATCCGCCAATCCCTCCAGGCTGTGCTGAAGGTTGCCTCCGTGGCCGGGATTCCTCTTACAAGAGTGGTGAATGCGATGTCCGAAAGGCCTGCCGAGATAGTCGGAATCAAAGACAGAGGTTTCATAAAGAAAGGCTGCTTCGCGGATCTGGTAGTCCTCGATCCGGAGGCCGACTATGAAGTCAAAGAACCCGGCTACAGATGCGGCTGGTCCCCATATACCGGCCGGACTCTCAAGGGAAAGATCAGTTATGTATTCCTTAACGGAAAGATTGCCGTAAAGGACGGTGAAATCATCCAGTCCTCCCCTTCCGGCAAAAGACTCGAATATAGATAATGAAAAGATTCCTTGTCATACTGGCGATAATGCTGATGGCATCTTCCTGCGGACTTCTCCGGAAATCGGCAAGAAGCCAGGTTGCATCCGAGCCCCGCATTCTTGAAGGAGTCACCACTCTCCAGCAGAAGGAACTGCTCGAATATGCCTACTCTTTCATCGGGACTCCATATAAATACGGCGGCGACGGACCTGAATACTTCGACTGCTCTGGTTTCACCTGCTACGTATATGAGAAGATAGGTTTCACGCTGATGAGGCGTGCCGCTGACCAGTACACGCAGGGCAAGCCGGTAATAAAGACCTCTGACCTGGTGCCGGGAGACCTGGTGTTCTTTGCCAGGAAAGGCAAGGTATTCCATGTCGGAATCGTAGTGGAAGTGGACGACAAGGGCTTCAGATTCATCCATGCCGGGACTTCCACCGGGGTTACCGTATCCTCTTCGGAGAACAGTTACTGGAAGCCAGTCTACTATGGCGCGAAAAGAATTATAATGATAAGCAATGATAGCAACAACTAAAAGAGCCTTGATCTGCGGCGCGATCGTATTGATCCTCGGAGCAGCAGTCATGGGAGCGTACCACTATATGCAGAGTACCGCTCCACGATATTCCTTCATTGACAAAAAGGGACGCAAAGTAATAATCGAGGAACTCAGCTACTTCGACGGACTCGACAAGACATACGGCAAGATATACAAGCCGTCTGACGACACCACCGGCAACAGGCCTCTGCTCATCTTCAGCCATGGGCTTGGAGTAAACGCCGATTTCGGAGCCGTATATTGCGAGACCGCCGCCAGTCTCGGCTGGTATGCCTATGCCTTCGACTACAAGGGAGGTTCCGTACAGTCACGCAGCGCCGGAAGCACCCTCGACATGACGATAAAGAAAGAAAAAGACGAGCTTCTCAAGATAATAAAGCGGCTTTCCAAGCTGTCCGCCATCAACAAATCACAGATCTATGTGATGGGACACAGCCAGGGCGGTCTCGTTGCTGCAATGGCCGCCGCAGAATCGCCGAAGAGCATAGCCGGAATGATCCTAGTTGCTCCTGCGATGAACATATCAGAGATGATGAACGACATCTATGAGAAAAAGTCCGAGATAAAGGATACGACGGTTTTCTGCACGGTACCGCTCGGAAAGAAATATGTCAAGGAAGCCATGGACCTGAATGCATACAAGGGGCTCGGCCGCTATGACAAAGACGTGATGATCGTCTACGGGACCCACGACGAGATAATCCCGGAAGAAAGCATGGTCAGGCTTGCGGAAGAATACAAAAAGAGCGACTACAGACCGGTGCAGGGCTCAAGCCACAACTTCTCGGGAGCCGGCCAGAACAAGCTCGTCAAGCTCCTTACCGAATTCATCAAGAATCACTGACCTCCGAGTCTTTCGAAGAAAGTCAGTACGTCTTCCCATATATGGAACTGCTCCGAGCCGAACTCGATCACAGTTCCCATGAAATCTTCCAGCCCGCCGTCCTCCGGATCGCGGGCTATAAAATAATCCCCCAGCAGCAATCCCCTGTTGCGGGTCGCAATCACCTTGTTCCACGCATCGACCCCCAGATTGGATTCAGACCACCGGACAGGATCGCCCCAGGTACCGGGATCATTATATCGCGGACCGGCGACGACATAGACATCATAGACCGACGCCAGCTGGCGGAAGGCCTTGACAGAACTGTTTACCCCTTCGAGAGTCTCCAGCCCGATGTACATGACAGGGCGTCTGCGGCCTTCGAGGACGTCTCTGATCTTGCGGATAAGCGGCAGCACGCTGTGGAGAATGGTACTGTCGTTCATATAATGCTCCCCGTCGAACCGGATAGCATTGGTATAGTGCGAGCAGAATATATCCCAGGTATGGACGATGGTATCATGGATACCGAAGAGTCCATATACCTTGTCGTCTTCTATCTTCGAGAAGCACTTCGAGGAGCACTCCCTGAAAGCTTCGAGAAGACCTTTTGTCACAAGGAACGAAGTCTGGCCGTCAAGTCTCGGATTGTGGAACTCCTGACGTCCCAGACCGTTGTTCTTGAGCAACGACTCTGCAAGCTGGAAAGCAGGATTGACAAGGATTCTGTATCGTCCTGTAAGCTGCTCGGCATACATCCCGCCCATTGAAGTGCCGATTACCAGGTCCGGATCTTCCTTAGCGCAGAGTTCCTGCAGGAAAGGAAGAGCTTCGGCCGGTTCGACCGGAATATCAGGAGAGATGAATTCTACGTCAGGAAGCAACGATCTCAGAAGTTTCACTGAACCGTTGTTTCCGCTTGAAGCAAAGCCGTGCAGATATAGGATCTTCATATCAGGCGAGTCTCGCAGTCGCTGCAGCCACTTTTGCCGCGGCCTCGGCATAGTCAGGACCGTCGGAAGCGTAAAGTACGGCGCGGGATGAATTGATCAGAAGACCGCCCTTGGAGTTGGAACCGTTTGCAATCACCTCTTCCGCCGAACCGCCCTGGGCGCCTACTCCCGGCACAAGAAGGAAGTTGTCCGGGCAGAAGGAGCGTATCTCGCGTAGCTTGTCGGCCTTGGTGGCCCCCACGACGAACATCATGTTGTCAGGAGTGGATACCTCCATGCATTTCTCCATCACTGTCTGGTAAAGCGGTTTTCCGTCCTGCCGGGAATACTGGAAGTCGGCAGCTGTCTTGTTGGAAGACAGAGCGACTACAATGGCGAATTTGCCCGGATACTGGAGGAAAGGCTCGACAGTCTCGAGTCCCATGTATGGTGAGAGGGTGACGGCATCGAAATCCATAGTCTCGAAGAAAGTCTTTGCATACATCTTGGCCGTATTGCCGATGTCTCCCCTTTTCGCGTCAGCGATTATGAACTGCTCAGGATATTTCTCCCGGATATACGACACAGTCCCTTCGAGGGCGGAAAGTCCTTCCGAGCCGAAAGCCTCATAGAAAGCCAGATTGGGCTTATAGGCGACGCAGTAAGGCGCTGTCGCATCGATGATTGCCTTGTTGAACGAGATTATCGCTCTCGCCTTGCCGGAATAGAAACGGCCCTGGAGCGCAAGGTCTCCTCGCTGACATTCGAGTCTTATCTTCTCAGGGAGCTTGCTGTAATCCGTATCGAGACCGACGCAAAGCATCGAACCTTTGGCCTTAATCTGGGCGTATAACTGATCTGTATTCATATATCTTGATTAATTTTCTGATTCATTCCTGTTTCGGCGCCAGTAATCCAGGTCGCCCGCTATCCAGACGGTATCCCCTGCCTCGAACACCATATCGTGCCTTGGATTGGTCACGAACTGGTCTCCGCGGAGAACGCTGATTATCATGCAGCCGTATTTCTTCATGTTGGTCTTGCTCAGCATCTTCCCGGTAAGATAGGAATCTGCCTCGAGCACGACAGGCACGACTTCGAACTTGGAGTCGGTCGCATCTGTCCTGGTCTCCGGGGTCGCCACCTTGACCATGTCGCGAAGCTTGTGGATCTGGTCGGTCGAGCCTACCGCGAGTATATGGTCATAAGGATAGATGATGTCTTCGCCCGAAGGTATGATTATATTGCTGGATCCCCGCTGGATCTTGATAATGTTGGCCCCGCTTTCCTTTCTGAACGGAATCTCCTTTATCTTCCGGCCGACGAATACGGAGTCCGGCGATATGTCCATGGCCTCGATATGGACGTCATATCCGGCCATCTTGTCCATGATGGAAGAGGTGATCGGGGCTCGTCTGCGCTGCTCGCTTTCCCTCTCTTTGAGGTTGGCAAGGAACTGCTTCTCGAGCATAGGATACTTGTGCATGCCATGCCTTGCGAAGAGGAACAGGAAGATTCCTCCAATCACTATCATCACTATTGTCCATCCGGCAAGGTTGAAGCGGCTGGAGATTACGGCCAGGACGATTCCGATAGCGATGAAGATACGTACAAGTATGAGGGCCAGGAGCGGCCACCTGTTGCTTTCTTTCTGCTGAAGAAGCTTAGAGCCGTGAGTATTGATGGAACCCGTGCTTACCGCAAGTCCGTACAGGAAAGGAGACATCACCAGGATAGTCGTCCCGACATATATCAGGCTTCGCCAGATAGGTTTCCAGGATTCGAAGAGATTGTTGACAAGCGGATCGAGATAAGACCTCGCTCCTATTATGATCGCCAGGAGAATCACTCCATAGAGCACGACACGCATGAAGAAAGCCTTCAGCAGCTTCTTCCATTCGCTGACCTCTTCCTCGGAGCGTCTGCTGTTGATTTCCAGCTGACTTATCCTGTCGATCCACTGAGGAGGCAGCTTGACTTGAAGCAGCTTATGCGCAGGTCCTGCCAGCCTTATCATGTAAGGAGTAGTGAAGGTCGTCAGCACGGAAACCGCAATTATGACAGGATAGATGAATCCTCTCATGACGCCGAGAGTCGTACCGACACCGGCGATGATGAAGCCGAATTCGCCGAGCTGGGCAAGGCTGAATCCGGTATAGACGCCATTCTTGAGTCCGTTGCCGGTCATTATGATACCGACGGCGCTGAAGAGGATATGGGTTACATAGACCAGAATGGTGATTATCAATATCTTGCCCCAGTTCGCGAGGATCACGTCCGGAGCGACCATCATTCCGACAGATACGAAAAAGATAGCGGCGAAGAGATCCTTGATAGGATGGACCAGGGACTGGATATGTTCGCTTTCGATTGTCTCGGCCAGGATCGAACCCATCACGAAGGCGCCGAGGGCCGATGAGAATCCGATGCTTGTGGCGAAGGTGACCATGCCGAAGCAGAGTCCGATACTTACGATCAGCAGGATTTCATCATTGATGTAACTGCGCGCCTTCTTGAGAATCATAGGGATCAGATACAGGCCGACGATGAACCACAGTATCAGGAAGAAAACGAGTTTCCCTAGGTTGAACAGCATCTCCCCGCCTGCAAACCGGTTTGAGACGGCCATCGTAGAGAGCAGGACCATCAACAGAATGGCTATCAGGTCCTCCACGACGAGGGTGCCGAACACCAGAGGAGCATACGGCCTGTCCTTCAGGCCCATGTCTTCGTACGATTTCAGGACAACGGCAGTGGATGACATCGAAAGCAGTCCTCCGAGGAAGATGCTTTCCATTATTGTCCATGACATCGCCTCGCCGGTAACGAAACCGAGTATGAAGACGCCGATGAATTTGGCGCCGGCTGTCACGAGGGCGCCGCTGCCGACTTTGAGAAGTTTCTTGAAACTGAATTCCAGTCCGAGACCGAACATCATGAAGATGACGCCGATTTCCGACCACTGCTGGACGGCTTCGGCGCTGGAGATATTGAAGAAGAACTTTACGTGAGGTCCTATCAGGAAACCGGCGAGAATGTATCCGAGTACAAGCGGCTGTTTGAGAGCCTTCGAGATAATAGTGAAGACCCCGGCGGAAATCAGAATCACCGCCAAGTCGCGTACCAGATTCATTTCATCACTCATAAGCCGTTAAAAAACATCCTTCAGTTGCTTCCTGGCATAATCAGCCGTCAAAGTAAAGCTCTTTTTCTTTGATGACGGAGCCTCGAACATAGCCTCGTCGAAGATTCTTTCGCAGATGGACCGGAGTCCCCTGGCTCCAAGCCTGTTCTTTATCGAAGTATCCACGATCAGATCCTTGACATCCGGCTCGATCGTAAGTTTCATACCGTCCATCTCGAAGAGTTTGTCATACTGCTTCAGTATGGCGTTCTTAGGCTCGGTAAGGATCCGCAGGAGGGCATCTCTGTCGAGCTGGTCGAGATAAGTGATGACAGGAAGTCGGCCGATGATCTCAGGTATGAGTCCATAGGCTCTCATATCCTGTGCGGAGACATACTGGAGAAGATTGTTCTTGTCGATTTTCTGTCTTGAAGAAGAGCCGAAACCAATCACCTGGGTATTCAGTCTCTGGGCGATCCTCCTTTCGATGCCCTCGAAGGCACCGCCGCAGATAAACAGTATGTTCTGCGTATTGACATGGATGAATTCCTGCTCAGGATGCTTGCGCCCGCCCTGAGGAGGGACGTTTACTACGTTGCCTTCAAGAAGCTTCAGCATGGCCTGCTGTACGCCCTCTCCGGAAACGTCTCTGGTTATCGACGGATTGTCGCTCTTGCGGGCGATCTTGTCGATTTCATCTATGAAGACAATTCCCCTCTCGGCCTTGGCGACATCATAGTCAGCCTCCTGGAGAAGTCTGGTAAGTATGCTTTCGACGTCCTCTCCGACGTAGCCGGCCTCTGTGAGCACGGTAGCGTCAACTATAGTGAAAGGGACATCAAGCATACGGGCTATAGTCTTGGCAAGCAGCGTCTTTCCGGTTCCGGTCGGGCCTACCATGAGGATATTGGACTTCTCGAGTTCGACTCCGTCCTCCGGCTTGTCCACCAGATTGTGGTTGATTCGTTTGTAATGGTTGTATACGGCAACCGCCAGCTGTTTCTTAGCCCTGTCCTGACCGATTACGTACTGGTCGAGGAAAGCCTTGATTTCAGCAGGTTTCTTGAGTGTATCCAGCCGCTGCGGGGCAGTCTGGATCCGGGATTCTTTCTCGATATCCTTGAGATAGCCCTCGGCAAGGTGGATACAATCGCTGCATATACAGCCGTTGATTCCCTGCAGCATGAAAGGGACTTCATCCTCTCTCCTGCCGCAGAAAGTGCATATTCTACTGTTACCTTTCTTATTAGCCACGTTTATTTCTTTTTCTTGGTGAGGATTTCATCGACCATGCCATAGTCGAGAGCTTCCTGGGCCGACATCCAGTAATCGCGCTCGCCGTCGGCGGCAACCTTCTCGTAAGGCTGGCCGCAATGCTCTGCGATAATGCCGAAAAGTTCGGTACGGGTCTTCTCGATCTCCTTGGCTGCAATCAGGATTTCGGTAGCCTGACCCTGAGCGCCGCCAAGAGGCTGGTGGATAAGAACCTTAGAGTGCGGAAGAGCCGATCTCTTGCCCTTTGCTCCTGCGCAGAGGAGTACTGAACCCATCGAGGCGGCCATTCCTGTACAGATAGTAGCGACATCAGGCTCGACGAGCTGTATGGTGTCGTAGATAGCAAGGCCTGACGATACCTGTCCGCCCGGAGTATTCAGGTAGATGGAGATATCGGCAGTGCTGTCAACAGAAGCAAGGAAAAGCAGCTGCGCCGTGATGATGTTGGCGACGTCGTCATCGATCGGGACTCCGAGCATGATGACACGGTCCATCATGAGGCGGCTGAATACGTCCATGCTGGCGACATTGAGTCTGCGCTCCTCAATGATAGTCGGGTTGATATAGGCATCAACGGCCGACTGATAACGAGAGAGGGTCATGGAACTGATACCACGACCCCTGCTCGCGAATTTCTCGAATTCGTTCATATTACTTAAGTTCACGGAATTTCTCTACGGAGATCTTCTTGGTCTGAAGAGTAACGACTTCCTTGACTGCGGCCACGACTTTCTGCTCCTCTACGCTCTCCTCGAGACGGCGAACCTGGTTCTCGTCCTTGAGCACGTTCTTGGCAGCCTCCTGGATCATCTCCTGAGGGACGTTACCGAGACCGTACATAGCGTACTGGTAAGCTACGAAGCCTTCAGCAGCCTCACGGATATCCTTCTCGTCAACCTTGAGACCATTCTTCTGCATGATGGTACCGCGTACCATCTGCCAACGGAAGTCAGCGAGGAAGCTGTCGAACTCCTTCTCGATCTCTTCCATGGTGAATTTGCCCTCGTTGACCTTGAAGAGCCATCTCTTGAGGAATGACTCAGGAAGAGCGATGTTTGCCTTCTCTACGAGGTAGTCACGGATGTCCTTGCCGAGTCTGTAGTCAGCCTCCTGCTTGTAGTTGGCAGCGAGTCTTTCTTCTACAGCGGCGTCGAATTCTTCAGTATTGTGCACCTTGTCTTCGCCGAAGAGCTTGTCATAAGTCTCCTGATTCTCTTCTGCATCAACATAGGTCTTGATATTCTTTACGGTAGCCTGGAAAGCAGGGTTGATGCCTGCGAGCTCCTCTTTCTTGATCTTGAGCATAGATGCCCTGTCGGTCTCGTTCTCGAAAGCTACATTCACGTCGACATCGATGATATCGCCAGCCTTAGCTCCTACGAACTTGGCGTGGGCATCACCCATGACGTTCCTTACGGCGATATAAGCGCCCTCGACGTTGATCTCACCGTTGGAGAGGTCAGCGATTACGAAATCATCCTCACCGGCCTTCTTGCCGTCCTGAAGGGAACCTACCTGCTTGAGCATGTTCTCCTTCATCTCGTTCTTGGCCTCTTTTGTAACGTTGATTGAGTAGTAAGGGATTTTATCATCCTTGGTGACGTCGAGTTTCACCTCTGGAGTAGTAGCGATGTCGAACTTGAAAGAGAAGTCGTTGCCTGACTTCCACTCGAGCTCAGGCTGGTCCTCGCTTGGAAGAGGCTCGCCTACTACATTGAGTTTGTTTTCCTTTATAAAGTTGTTGATAGCATCGGAGAGTACCTCATTGACGGACTCGCCGAGCACCTGCTCTCCGTAAACCTTCTGCACGAGAGTCATAGGGACCATACCTTTGCGGAAACCCTTGAAATCTGCTCTGCGACGTACTTCATTCAGCTTCTTCTTCTCTGCTGCGGCGTAGTCGTCTGCAGCGATGTTGACCGTGATCTGGAGATTGAGATCGTCAACCTGGTTCTTAACAATATTCATCTTTTATATCTATGTTATTTTATATTCTAACCGCAATAAAGTCTGCAAAGTTAATCAAAATATCTCAATATCCAATTACTTGCGTCTCTTAGGATAAGCTACCCTGTCGTGATAAAGCTGGGCAAGATATGTCTTCAGCACCGATTTGACCGTGGTAAGTTCCTTCAGGGAAATTGCTGAATCGTCGAACTGGCCGTCGTCGATCTTGGACTGGACCATCTTCTCCACGAAGGTGTCATAAGTCTCAGGCTTATTGTCTTTCAGGGTTCTTGACGCAGCTTCTATGCTGTCGCAGATCATCACAAGAGTCTCTTCAGTACTGCGCGGCTTGCGGCCCTTGTATGTAAAGTCAGCCCTTTCTGCGGAATCCCCGCCCTGATTCAGGAACTTGTTGTAGAAGAAATAGGTGGTGGAAGTCCCGTGATGACTCAGAATGAATCCTCTGATCACATCCGGAAGCCCGTATTTCTCGGCCAGCATTATACCGTCAGGGACATGTCGCAGAATATCGCGCGCGCTTTCCTTCGGAGAAAGCTCGCTATGGTAAGAATTGTCGGAAGACTCGTTCTCCACGAAGCAGAGAGGATTCTCCATCTTGCCGATATCATGATAAAGAGCCCCGGCCCTGATCAGAAGGACGTTGGCGTCTATGCTTCTGGCGGCCGCGTCAGCCATGTTCATAACCTGCAGAGAGTGCTGGAACGTGCCTGGCGCCTTGTGGGAAAGCTCGACAAGCAGAGGGTTGCTGGTGTCGGCGAGTTCGGCGAGCTTGGAGTCGGAGACCAGTCCGAAGATACGTTCGAAAAGGAAGATCAGCGGATACAGGGCTACGGAAAGCATCGAGCCGACGAAAAGGTAAAGGACTTTGCTGAATATATTGTACTGCTCGACGTCGTTGATGAGCCGGAAGCCTGCGTAGGTCAGAAGCAGGCAGGCAAAGGCGATGAACGCCGTCACGAACTGCAGCCAGCCCCTGTGGAAATAATCGAATACATATATAGTCACGACTCCGGATACCAGGAACATGACGAAGAGTTCCACTCCGTCATGGGTGAAGATTAGCAGCGGGAGAAGTGACAGTATATATACAGGCATGACGACGCGTTTCTTGAAGAAAGCGCGCAGATAAAGGGCTGATATGGAGAATGGTACGATATATAGCAGCCCGGCGTCGAGTCTGTCTATCAGCAGGGCCATCAGAGTCGTCAGGACAAAGATGAACAGCAGATAGATGAAGCGGTTGATATCATTGAAAATGTCCGGATTAGTGTAATACACTGAAAGGAACAGAATCAGCACCAGAGCAAGGGCGATTATCGCATTTCCGAGCCAGAGCATTATCCTCGGACCGCTGTAGCCGAGATTCTCTTCGTATTCCGCCTTGTATGAGTCAAGTATCTGCTGGACCTCTACCGTCACGATCTCCCCCTTCGAGATCAGCACCTGACCGGCGTTCACGAAGCCTTTGGTCTCGGATATGAAATCCGAAGACTGGGCGTGCACGAGCTCCGATGCATCTTTGTCATAGACAAGATTGGCCACGATAAGGTCATAGACTCCGTCTTCCCTTAGAAGAGAGTCGAGATTATGCCCCTTATAGTTCTTGGACACCTCGGAATAAAGCTTTGTCCTGGCGGAAGAGACGGTATACACATTGGACATCGGTATCTTGTTGGCCCTCTTGTTTCTGTGCAGGAAAATCACATCCTGAGGTCCTTGAGAAGCCATCTTGTCCGGGATCACGCCTCTGTTGTAGATTGTCATGAGAGTCCCGTAAATGCTATGCCGCAGATCCTCGTCCTTGATGTCAATCCTGGACAAGGCCTTCAGGGAATTCTGGGAATTCTCTTCAGTATAGCGGAAAAACGGAATCACGCTTGTCCCGGCCTGGGCCTTTTCCGCGGCGATTTCTTCCGCGGTCTTCAGTATCGGGAAGTCGAACTGGGCGATAAGCGTCTCGTACGGCCACTGCGTGCCTTTCTTATAGTCATAGTTGAACTTGCCGCTTCTCGGAAGAATGAGGAGCAGTATCAGAAACAGGATTCCGAGCAGATAATACACCCGGGTGTCTTTCGGTAAGTAGGTCTTCGGCATTACTTGAACGGGCTGTCAGCCTCTCGGGCTATGTACTTATAAGTCAATTTATCCAATAATCCAGGGAAAAGATTGTGCATCAGGACTGTAGCCTTCCCCAGGGCAGTGAGAGTCACATGACTCTTGCGCCTGTACAGGGCCTTGGCCAGATACTCCGCGCACTTTTCTGCGCTCATGAGGCCATCTTCGTCGAGAGGGGTCTTCCCCTGAGGTGTTCCGTCCGCGGTAAGAGCCGCATTACGGACGTTAGAAGCAGTATATCCGGGCGCAAATACAAGTACATGCAGCCCGTCTTTCAGATGCTCGATGCGCACTGTATCAAGGAAACCGCGCACAGCATATTTGGAGGCCGAATATCCAGTCCTCGCCGGAAGGGCCGAGTATCCGGCGACAGAAATCACTCCGACGAGAGAACCTTTAGTCCGAAGAAGATATGGGAGAGCATACTTCGTACAATAGACGGTCCCCCAGAAATTGACGTCCATCAGAGACTTCAGCACCTTCAGGTCCAGGTCCATGAACATGGCCCTCATGGAAACTCCGGCATTATTGACGAGGACGTCGATCCTTCCGAATCTCCCGACCGTCTGCTCAATCAGCGAACGGCAGTCGTCCTCGACCGTGACGTCGCAGCGGACACATAGGACATCATCCTGATTGTCAGATACTTCATGAGCAAGAGCCTGCATCTTTTCCAGACTTCTGGCGGCCATCACGACCTTTGCGCCGAGGCTTCCGAATAATTTGGCAGAAGCCAACCCGATCCCCGAGCTGGCTCCAGTAATTATCACGACTTTGTCTCTGAAGTATCCGGTAAACATCATTCAACAGTCATTGCAGCGATGTCGTCACCGTCGTAAGCTCCGGCGTCGAGTTTCGCCTTGATTTCCTTGAAAGCTTTGAGCGTATATTCCACATCCTCCATCGTATGGGCTGCAGTGCTGACGATCCTGAAGATAATCATACCTTTCGGAATCACAGGATAGATCACCATCGAACAGAAAATCTTGTAGTTCTCACGTAGGTCCTTGGCCATCTTGGTAGCCTGGGCCACTCCGCCCTTGATATGGACAGGGGTGACGCATGCTTCGGCTTCTCCGATGTCGAATCCTTCCTCGCGGAAGCCGTTCTGGATGGCATGGGTGATGGCCCAGCACTTCTTGCGGAGCTCATCTCCCTCCGGAGAATCTATGATTTCCATTCTCTTGATATTGCCGAGTACGAAAGGCATCGGCAGCGACTTCGCATACATCTGGGAGCGCATGTTGGCGCGCAGATAGTTGATTATCGCATGAGGGCCGGCGATGAAGCCTCCGATCGAAGCCATGCTCTTGGCGAAGGCGCCGATATAGAGGTCGATACCGTCCATCACTCCGAAATGCTCGGAAGTTCCCCTTCCGTGAGGGCCGAGGAGTCCGAATCCATGGGCATCGTCGATAAGTATGCGGAAGTTGTATTTTTTCTTCAGGGCCACGATCTTGTCGAGCTTTCCGAGGGCTCCGGTCATGCCATATACGCCTTCGGTGATGAGGAGGACGCCGCCTCCGTTTTCATCAGCCTCGGCGCAGGCACGCTCGAGCACCTTCTCGCAGTCCTCGATGTTGTTGTGGCGATATTTGTACTTGCTGCCGATATGGAGCCGGATACCGTCGAGAAGGCATGCATGGCACTCCGCGTCATAGACGATCACGTCATGCCTTGCCGTAAGGGCGTCAATGGCCGAAACGATACCCTGGTATCCGAAATTGAAGAGGAAGGCATCCTCTTTCTTCTCGAAATCGGCGAATATCTTCTCCAGTTTCTCGTGATATCTCGTATGGCCCGACATCATCCTCGCGCCCATAGGGTAAGCGAGGCCCCAGTCCGCAGCGGCCTGGGCGTCTGCCTTGCGCACCTCAGGATGGTTGGCAAGGCCCAGATAGTTGTTAAGGCTCCAGTTGAGCACCGGAATGCCGTTGAACATCATGTGAGGGCCGAGCTCGCCTTCGAGCCTCGGATACATGTAGTACCCGAATCCCTGCTCGAAATACTGGCCGATCGGGCCTCCCGAGTCACGTGAAATACGGTCGAAAATATCCAGCATATGAAAATATCTTAAGCGTCGATATTTGCGTAATGTGCATTCTCCTCGATGAACTGGCGGCGAGGCGGAACGTCTTCGCCCATGAGCATCGAGAATGTCCTCTCAGCCTCGGCTGCGTTGTCGATGGTAATCTGGCGGAGCAGACGGCGGGACGGATCCATAGTGGTATCCCAGAGCTGCTGGTCGCTCATTTCACCAAGACCTTTGTACCTCTGGACGGTAACGCCCTTGTCAGAGCCCTTTCCGAGGCGTGCAGTAGCTTCGGCTCTCTGCTCGTCGGTCCAGCAATATACCTCTTCCTTGCCCTTCTTCACGAGATAGAGAGGCGGAGTGGCGAGATATACGTAGCCGTTCTTGATGAGGTCAAGCATATAGCGGAAGAAGAATGTCAGGATAAGGGTGGCGATATGGCTACCGTCGACATCGGCATCGGTCATGATTATGACCTTGTGGTAACGGAGCTTGCTGAGGTCCATCTTCTTCTCTCCGGTCTCATCCTCCTGCGCAACGGAAACTCCGAGGGCGGTATAGATGTTACGCACCTCCTGGCTCTCAAACGCCCTGTCACCTGCAGCTTTCTCCACATTGAGAATCTTACCTCTAAGCGGAAGGATTGCCTGAGTACGACGGTCACGGCCCTGCTTTGCGGTACCGCCTGCGGAATCTCCCTCGACGAGGAAGAGCTCGCACATCGCAGGGTCCCTCTCGGAGCAGTCTGCCAGCTTGCCCGGCATGCCGGCTCCCGTCATCACGGTCTTGCGCTGCACCATCTCGCGGGCCTTCCTGGCTGCGTTACGGGCAGTAGCTGCAAGCACGATCTTCTCGATGATGGTCTTTCCGAACTTAGGATTCTCCTCGAGATAGGTATCCATTGCGGCGGAAGTAGCCTGGGACACGGCAGAAGTAACCTCAGGGTTACCGAGCTTGGTCTTGGTCTGGCCTTCGAACTGAGGCTCCGCAACCTTTACCGAAACGACGGCCGTAAGACCTTCGCGGAAGTCCTCCGGAGCAAGCTCGACCTTGAGCTTCGCAAGGAGGTTGTTCTTCTCGGCGTAGTTCTTGAGCGCCCTCGAGAGACCCATCTTGAATCCCTGGAGGTGGGTACCGCCTTCGATAGTATGGATATTGTTGACGTATGAGTATATCTTCTCGCTGTATCCGGCGTTGTACTGGAGGGCGATGTCGATAGGGATGATCTTGTCAGAAGTCACGCAAACCGGCTCCGGAATCAGTTCCTCGGCACCTGCGTCGAGGTAGGAGATGAACTCCTTGAGACCTTCCTGGGAGTAGAACACGTCGTGACGGTTGATCTGGCGTCCGGTAGCCTTTGATTCTCCGGTCTCATCGACCTCGAACTCGTCCACGAGGGTACGGAGGTCGGTAAGGGTGATGCGGATACCCTTGTTCAGGTATGAGAGCTCGCGCATGCGGGCGGCGAGGGTGTCATACTTGTAGACCGTGCTCTGGGTGAATATAGTGGCGTCCGGATGGAAGGTAATCTTTGTACCGGTATCCTCGCAGTCGCCTACGACCTCCACAGGGGTGATAGGCTTGCCTTTGGAGTATTTCTGGACATGGATCTTGCCCTCACGGTGAACTTCTGCGACGAGAAGGTCGGAAAGGGCGTTCACGCAGGATACGCCGACTCCGTGGAGACCTCCGGAAACCTTGTAGTTTGACTTGCTGAACTTACCTCCGGCATGAAGCACTGTAAGCACGACCTCGAGGGCGGACCTGTGCTCCTTCGGATGCATTCCGGTCGGGATACCACGACCATTATCCTGGACTGAAATTGAGTTATCCTCGTTTATAACGACATCGATGTCAGTGCAGAATCCGGCCATCGCCTCGTCGATACTGTTGTCGACTACCTCATAGACAAGGTGGTGCAATCCCCTCTCTCCTACATCACCGATGTACATTGAAGGTCTCTTGCGGACAGCTTCGAGTCCCTCCAACACCTGGATACTGCTCGCCGAATACTGCTCTTCGGCCTGTTTCATTTCTTCGTTTTCTATCATTTCGCTTGCGATTTTGTATCAAATAAAATGTACGTCTTACAGGCTTTTGACACTACTGCCCATAAAACGTACAAATATAGCAAAAATCGCCGGAAAAACCAGCAAAAAATCAGAGTTTAAGAGTGATTCCTCCTATCAGGCTCACGCCTCTTTCGACACATACTGGATGACGGGCTATCTTGTTGTTCAGGACATTGCCCAGCTTGGCCCAGACAGAGAACCCAGGAGTCATCACGTATTCGGCGTTCAGGCCCAGGTCCACATAAGCAGGAAGCTCATATTCTTTCTTGTAGCAATCCTGCTTTGATGCGAAATCAGCGCTCACGCCCGCGAACAGACGATCCACGTAGTTATATCTCATCCGGAATGATCCCGTAACCTGAGACGGCTTAATCATATACTCATATACGCCATCCTTGAACGAATATGAGCTGTAATTGAAGGCACCTTCGACTAGCAAAGGCTTGCGATCCCACGCGAGCTTGATCCGGGCGAATTTCTCTTCAAAATTCTCCCTCATCACACATGGCAAAAATATTCTCACAACTTCATCCGGGTCCGTTATAATAGTGCCCTGCTGGCCAACGTCAAAACTCTGGAAGTAGTTGAAGCATCCGTTATCGACAGCTCTCCAACCGGCAGAGATATCAAATCTGAGAGGAGATACGATGTTGCCGCGAAGACCTGCGCTGACAGACAGCTTTTCCACGGTATTGTCCACCAAGCCAGTCTGAGCAGCGACGAAATGATTCCATTCCTTCAAGTCAGTATAGCTGTCCACCCTGCCGTTGCCGGATACGTCGGCATAGACATTCAGATGATCCTTGACCAGAGTGTATGAGACATGAGCCTCAGGATAGAATCCCTGACCCTTCTTCGAGCCCACGAGACCGTTTTCCGCCCCATAGAAAGCCGTACCCATGCGCACCCCAAGGAAATATGACAACCCTTTGTAGATGCCGGACACTGACGGGATCACGTAGAACGTACCGGCATATGTACGCTCATTGAAGTCATACATGTCGTATGTACCCTCAAAATCGATGGATATACGCCCATACTTGCAAAGGGACGGGCTGAATCCGCCGTTGAATCCAAGTTCATACAATGACCTTCCATTCTCCTGTCCAGCACGGAGGGCGGCGGCAAGACCATACCCGATCTTAGTACCCTCGGACTTGAATCCGGCCGAAAGGTCAAGGGCATTCAGGGACTGCTTAAGCTCGCGGTCAAGCTCCAACCCAGGCGCGACACCCTTATCCAGAATATCATACTTGGTATGCAGGCCATAATACCCGGCGCCGAACTTGAAAGTACCGTGCTTGGCGACATAGCGTCCGGCTAATCCGCCTACAGTCTTGGCATCATATCCGTCACCATAGTCATATTCACCGAAATACGACCTGTGCCTTGCATATATGTCCATGCTCAAAGGTCCCTTGAGCGCCGGATCATACAGCAGGTCCACTTCCGGACGGAGCACATAACCGGCACCGGCACGGAAGAACAGAGAAGGCTTCCTCTCTCCTGCGACCTCAGGCTTGAGGTCGACCAGATAAGGATTGAACTCATAGCCTCCCTTATATGGGGTCTCCATCACGGAGTAATCGAAATCCAGGTCGAACCTGGTCAGCGAATCCGGAACCGCCATCTCCAGCTGAGGCTTTCCGGCCTCTATAAGTTTCCCCATATAGGAATTCTGCACCTCAACGGTAGGATTCAGGTTCTGGGCCGCAGCCGGCAAGGAAGCAGCCAGTACAATAACTGCAATAAATCTTTTCATATTATTCGTTTTCAATTTCTGTAAGTTTTGCAAGTCTCATTTTGACGCTGTCAAGGACATCATCTCCGGCGCCACCCGGCTTGTAACCGTCACGCACGCTCTCGAAAGTAGCCCGGGCCTGACGGAAGTCCTCCTGATCGGCATAGGAATCTCCGAGAACTATGAAAGCCTTAGCCATCCAGTAGTTCTCCCCCGTACCGGAATCGGACAGGGCGAACACTCTCTTCTTGACATCGTCGAAGTCTCCCCTGTCGTATGCATCCTGGATCATCAGGAACGCGCTCTCCGCGCCCTCCGGATTCTTTGTCTTGGAGGAGAGCTTCGCAAAAATCGCATATGCCTCTTCCCTATGGCTTGTGGCAAGCAGGGACTTGGCCTTAAGGAACTCGGCGACTCTCTTCTCGTCAGCAGTGCTGGACTTGTCGGCGAGCACAGCCTCGGCGTAGCCGGGAACAGCGTCATATTTCTTTGCCCCATAAGCGGCAAGAGTACTGCCGACATGATTGCCGGAACGCACATATCCGTCAAGTGCATCCTCGAAACGCTCCATTCCGTATGAAAGAGTAGCATAATTCCGCGCAGCTTCTTCAGCCACCTTGCCCTCAGCTTTGTCGAGGACCTTACGATACCAGTCGCACGCCTGTTCCTTGTTGCCGAGCATCCTGTGAGCCTCGGCGGTATAGAACATCGCCTTGACATAGTTTCCGCCCTCCGGATAACGCTCCATATAAGCAGCGAGAGAATTGAGCGCCTTGTCATAATTCTCGGAATAGAATACCTGCTCGGCACCGCTGAACAGCATCGCCTCCTTGTCGGTATCGGACTTGTCGAGACGGGATACGCTCTCGATATAAGCCAGATAGCCTTCCGGCTCCTGCTTAGCCTGGTAAATAGACTCGATCGCCAGCAGAGCGTCCTCAGAGAACTCACTGCCCGGCATCTTCTCCACCACCTGCTTGTAGTATCCGAGGGCGTCGTCGTAATTCTTGCCATTCCTGGCGTTCATTCCGAGCCCGATCAGGGCGCGGGCGATAAAGGTCGTATCGCGGGACGACGAAACAATTGCCCTGTAACATTCGTCCGCAGCGGCTTCGTCCTTTCCGGAAACATAGGCACGGCCGAGCTCATACATAGACT